>Ga0256829_1002810_pt1 | contig 12579 bp, 10 predicted proteins | sample 131447metaG_FD_185979 | JGI IMG/M metagenome (GOLD analysis project Ga0256829, IMG submission 185979) | Hydrothermal vent microbial communities from Lau Basin, Pacific Ocean - 131-447 | ecosystem: Environmental > Aquatic > Marine > Hydrothermal vents | place: Pacific Ocean: Lau Basin | collected... | reverse complement strand
GAGGATATCAGGCTCTTCAACCAATGCGCGGGCCAGTGCGGCGCGGCGGAGCTGCCCACCGCTTAAATTTTCCAGTGTGTCATCTGTATTCAGGAGGAGCGGCGCAACCACCGTTTCAATGCGGTAATCAATGTCCCATTCCTCTAATGTGTCAGGCAAGCCTTCAAAAACGAAATCACGCACGGTTTTCCCCGGCGTGGGGTCAACATTTTGCTGCATATAGCCTGTGGTAATCCCGGCGAGCAGGAAGTGTTTCCCGTCGTCAATTTCACGATCACCCGTGATGATGTTCATTAATGTGGTTTTACCCGCACCGTTTTTACCGACAAGGGCAATTTTTCGCCCCGAATGGATATGAAAAGTCAGGCCGTCGAAAAATGGTTTTCCGGCGATTAAAACGCTTGCATCTTCTACACTTAAAATAAGATCACTCATAAGTGCAGTTTTGTATCAGAGACGGGCGCAAAGATAAAATGATTTATCCAACGCCGGGGCTATTGTGACCAGAATCCAGCTCTTTTGATACATGGCTTAGTTTTGTAATGGCCGCATCGATGGAGGCACGCTCCATTTCATCATAAAGCTTAAACTCACTCCATACGGGGCGGCCGAGGGCTTCTTCGAATTTTGCCTGAGAGGATTGTGTAAACTCATCCTCATGTGCTTTGTCTGATGCGTTGGATGCGAAGATACCTGCCGCACTTACGGGAAGGAAATCTTCATAGGTAATCGGGGTGTAGGCGATGTTACCGCTTTCGATCAGTGTATAAAGGTCTTTGCTGATTAACCCTTCTTCCATCCCCTTATCCGTGACATAGAATTGGAAATAGGCGAGGCCGTCTTCATACAGGCCTTCGGCGGTATTTGGAAAACGCTCCATAAAGGTGTCTTCCAATTTCTGCATATATTCTGCCGCGTTTGAACCGTCTGGCGCGGGGGTGATTTCTGCCCGCACCTCTGCCAAAACCTCATCATACAGTTTACGGCCCTTTTCTGTCAGGGCGGCGCCGCGCTGCTCTATCTCACCAAAGCGCGCCGTGTGTAAACCTTCTTCGCCTTCGAACTTCACGCTTTCGGTTAGCGCTTTGAATGATGTCTGACGCAGCAAAATCGGATGCGTAGGCGGTGGGCCTTCGACCACGTTTTTCGGGTTCATGCCGCGATTGGGCATATCGGCATGGATGGTATCGATTTCCAATGTGCGCGGGGTTAGGTGATTAATATGCGGCCCTTTAAAGCACACAATGTCGGCTGCGCGCGGGTCTTCTGCCTTCAGGGCTTCGTAAAAGTCTTTATCCACGGCGGCGTCTTGGTGCCATTTGAATGTGTAGGTTGCTTCTTTGATAAATTCTTGTGTTTCATCTTCTGTAAGGCCGCCGCGCTCTTCGAATTTATCAACCAGTTCACGCAGGCGCGGGGTAAAGATATCGCGCGCGGCGAGGATCTCTTCGGACTTTTTGCGTAGATCTTCATCCTTAATCAGCTCTGTGCGGAGCAGTGATGTAAACACGCGGAACGGTGATTTCGACAAGCTTTCGGCATCGGTTGAACGAAACGCAGTGGAATGCACAGGAACATTGGCCTGAGTTAGATCGTAATATCCAACAGGCTCCATGCCCATAACGTTAAAGACACGGGACATCATATGTAATTCATCGGCGGTGCCAAGGCGAATCGCCCCGTGGCGTTCTTCGGAAATGCGATCAAGATTATCTGTTTCTTCTAAACGTGCTTTCAGGTCTGGGTCATTTTTCAATACTTGCTCATTCACATCGGCGACCAGATCAAGAAGCGTCCCATAGGCGGGAACCTCTTCACGGTACATTTCAGACATAGATCGGGAAAAACGGGCGCGGATTTCATCAGAGGACACATACTCTTGAGTATCTGGCATTTACTAGACCTTTTTGTTTCTCTTGTTATAGACTCATAATACACTATTTTAGAAAACGTGTGCACCTTATTCATATTGTTCAATGCAATCAAGGGTAATTAAAAAGGCAGGTAATAGATGACTTTAGATGACATTTTAAAAGAAATCGGCATAGATGAAAATCTTCCCCATGGCACTGATTTAGAGGTGTTCAGCCCGATTGACGGCGCGAAAATTGCTGCGCTTAGAACGGATACACCTGCCGAGGTGAAAGACAAAATTGGCGCGTCTGTATCTGCCTTTAAAACATGGCGCGAAGTGCCTGCACCCAAGCGCGGGGAGTTGGTGCGTATTTTTGGTGAAATTTTAAGAGAGAACAAAGAGGCGCTGGGCGCGTTGGTCACCTATGAATGCGGTAAAATATACCAAGAGGGGCTGGGCGAGGTTCAAGAAATGATTGATATTTGTGACTTCGCGGTCGGGCTTAGTCGTCAGCTATACGGTTTGACGATTGCCTCTGAAAGACCGCAGCATAAAATGCGCGAAATCTGGCAACCTTTAGGGCCCGTCGGTGTGATTAGTGCGTTTAATTTCCCTGTTGCGGTGTGGGCGTGGAACACGACAATCGCGCTGGTTTGCGGGGATAGCGTGATTTGGAAGCCATCAGAAAAAACGCCGCTGACGGCGCTGGCGTGTCTGAAATTATTTGATGATGCCTGCGCGCGCTTTGGTGAGGTGCCTGACGGGTTAATGCAAGTGATAATCGGGGAGCGTGATATCGGAGAAATTTTGGTGGATGATAAGCGCGTGCCGCTGATCAGTGCAACGGGAAGCACGCGTATGGGGCGCGAAGTTGCGCCGCGCGTGGCGCAGCGTTTCGGTAAATCGATCCTGGAACTTGGCGGGAATAACGCCATTATTGTTGCGCCAAGTGCGGATTTGGATTTGGCATTCCAAGGCATTGTGTTCGGCTCTGTTGGGACATGCGGACAAAGATGCACATCCACGCGCCGCCTGTTTGTGCATGATGATGTTTATGATGCGCTTGTCCCGCGTTTGAAAAAAGCCTATAGCGGATTATCGATTGGCAATCCGATGCATGACAAAACTTTGGTCGGCCCGTTGATTGATGAGCAAGCCTATCTGGCGATGGAAGATGCGCTGAATAAGGCGCAGATGGATGGCGGGGACGTCACAGGTGGTGGCCGCGCTTTGGCGGATCAATATCCGAATGGATTTTACGTCAAACCCGCCATTGTGGAGATGCCTGATGGCAGTAATGTCGCGGAGGAAACTTTTGCGCCGATCCTTTATATTTTCAAATATAACGATATTGAGGATGCAATTGCGCGCCAAAATGATGTGCCGCAGGGCTTGTCATCATCGATCTTTACGCGCGATATTCAAGAAGCCGAATTATTCACCAGCGAAGCCGGCAGCGATTGCGGTATTGCGAACGTCAATATCGGCACCTCAGGCGCGGAAATCGGCGGCGCGTTTGGCGGTGAAAAGGAAACTGGCGGCGGCCGTGAGAGCGGATCGGATAGTTGGAAAGCCTATATGCGCCGCATGACCTCAACGGTGAACTACTCATCGGAATTACCGCTCGCGCAGGGCGTTACATTTGATACAGGAGAATAAGAGTGAAAAAGATTTTAGGTATAGTGGCACTTGGCATTGCGGTTGTGGGGGCATACACACTTATTGTGCCCGCAGATGCGGAGATGATTATGGAGCCTTCTTCGGCGGAAGAGATGCAAGAGGATGTAACCGCATCCATGGAGGAAGAAGGCATAACCGACCCTGAACATGCCCCGCCGATTGAAACAGAACATGAAAGCGCGATTCAGATCGGATCAAAAGCACCTGACTTTGAATTGCCGAATGCCGATGGCGATATGCGCCGCTTAAGCGATATTCTTGATCGCGGGCCTGTTGTGCTCTCTTTTTACCGCGGGGGCTGGTGCCCATATTGTAATGATCAGCTCTACGCCTATCAGCAAATCTTGCCTGAATTTATGGATTTAGGGGCGGAGCTTGTCGCCGTCTCCCCCGAAACGCCGCAAAGCGCCCAAGATACTGCCGTAAAGCAGGAACTGGAATATGAGGTTCTCAGTGATGAGGGGAATGTTGTGACGCGCCAATATGATTTGCTCTGGACTGTGCCGGAGGACAAACGCGCGGAATTCTCAGAGTGGCTTCAGGGGGAGACGGGAAAAACCCTCGCCGAGTTTAACGGGATTAATGAGTATGAGCTTCCTATCCCTGCAACCTTTGTTATCGCACAGGATGGCACGGTTGTGTACGTGTTCAAGGATGAGGATTACAAAAAACGCGCAGATATTGATGATATTCTGGCGGCACTTGAAAATTTGAATGAACATGCGGCAGAGTGAGCTTTGTATTAAGCATTCACGCCGATATGCTGTTTGAACTTTTGGTTTTGGAGGGCTGTGCGGATGGTATAATATCTGTTGCAGGCACCGCCAAGCTCTTCAAATAAATGGTCGCCATTTTCGCCGCCACTGCCTTCCATTTCCTGATTGATAATATGGGTGAGGGTGGTGTGATAGGCTCTGATGATTTGGATGGCGTAATCGTCCAATTCCTGCAAATTTTCAACAAAGTCCATGATGATGGCCGATAGCTCGCTTATCAGATCATATTTGAACACAAGCCCGTTTGCCTTGAGCTGCATAATCGGAAAAATTAAATTATCAATCGAGAGCTTGGATTTCGTTTCATCCTGATCAGCAAGTATAATGGCTCTGTTTAATTCATTTGAATATTCCCTTGCGAGGGGAAGGAAATCGACTTTGTTATTATCAATAACGCTTTGACCGCGTGCAATAATCTCCTCATCCAGCTTTCCTGTGCCGGCTTTTGCTTGCAGGCTTTTATCTGGCTCGATAATTTGAGCCGTGCTATCTTTCCCTCTTTTTTGTTCAGTGCCTTCATCTTCTGATACTCTTCGTCTGCGGGATGGGCCAATAAAACCCGAGGAGATTACAAACTCTCTTGGCTGATTTACAATATGCATAATTTTCTTGGCAATATCACCTGAGGAAAAGGGCTTCGCCATAAATTCTGTAACTCCGCAATCTCTGGCTTCCGAGATTTTGGGAGGTGAGGTGAATCCTGATACCATAATGATAGGAATTTTTCTGTTCGGAGAGTTTTTGGCACGTCTTATCTTTTGTACCAACTCCAGGCCGTCACACCCGGGCATATCCCAGTCTATTATGATAATGTCGGGGCTATAGGTCAGATATTTTTGGTATGCGTCCTCACCATCTCTGGCCATAGTAATTTCACCCACGCCCATTGCGCGAAGAACTTCTTTGATAAGTTCCCGCATTGGCTGTAAATCTTCTGCAACAAGTATGTGAAGGGGGGCGAATTTGACCTTCATTTATATCCTTTTTATCTGGTTTTTTACCGTACCGTACTTTTTATATTAGCATTAAATAATGAATGAATTTTTAATCTTTCCAATATCTTAAGTATAGGGATACTCTATCTTTTGGTTATAATAGGGGTGCAAAGAAAGAAGCTCCGAAACATTCGGAGCTTAATTACAAGACATGTTATGTCAGTTATTAATCGATGAAAGCTTAGCTTTGTAAAACAGAAAGCCACTCTTTTTGTGCATCTGTCAGGGCGTCGTCTTTGGTCATGACTGCGCCTGTCAGGGCATTACGAATTTTCGCAGGTGTTTCGGAAATTCCGTTTTCAAGAAGTTTTAGAACGATTTGTTTGATCTTCCCGATATTCTCATAATACACCGCAAACACGGCTTCGACACTGACATGCTCATCTGGATCTTCGCGCCAGCAATCATAATCTGTGGCAATCGCAAGAGTGACATAGCCCATCTGTGCCTCACGTGCGAGGAAGGCTTCGGGGACGTTTGTCATGCCGACCACATCGGCCTTTACGGCATTTTTCAGGAAGAAGCTCTCGGCCTTGGTGCCTAAACGCGGGCCTTCAACACAGGCATAGGTCTTATCTGAATGTAGGGTGATGTTAATATCAGCTGCGGCCTTAAGGACGTCTTGCGCCAGTACGGGGCAGGTCGGCTCCGCCGTGGAGATATGCGCTGTTACCCCCTCACCAAAGAATGAATTTTTACGAAACCCGCGTGTGTGATCAAAATATTGTGATGTTAGGGCCATATCGCCTGGTGCGATTTCCTCTTGCAATGAACCCGATGCGGAAATGCTCAGGATTGTTGTGCCGCCTAGTTTTTTAAGTGCATAGATATTCGCACGGAAATTCACTTCGGTAGGCAAAAATTCATGATTACGCCCATGACGCGGCAGAAATAAAACAGAGGAGCCAAATGCCTTACCCTCAATGATCGGTGCGGATGGTTTGCCAAAGGGCGTGTCGATATCATGTTCTTTCACGATTTCGAGTTCTTCTAATGCGTAAAGGCCTGAGCCTCCGATAATTGCGAGCATATATCTATTCCTTTTGTCTTAAGCGCGTTGTTCGAAAATATCGGTGACATGAGACAACGCTTCGCCGTATGTGTCAAAGATTTTTTCATTCTCTAATTTTGCGAAAATGCCGTGATGTTTCATGGCATCAAACATGGGGGTTGATGTCCCGCTTAGGAGAATGATTTTGTTATGCCCATGCAAAATATCGATCATATCGGCAAAGGCCACCATGATTGATATATCCATCATGTTAATGCGGGTAATATCAATGATAACGTAATCCGCCTTGTTTGATCCCTCATACTCATGAAAGTTATTCATTAAATCTGATGCGCTGCCAAAGCTCAGGCTACCTGAGAATTTCAGGAACATGACGTTATTATCAGACAGGTCTAACAGCTTTTGTTCTTCTGCGGTTATGACTGTGTTGGTATGGGTTTGCAGATCACCGGCAAGAAAAGTTACATCGCTTAATTGCTCTGTTGAGAGTTTTTTGGCGCTGATCAGACATTCCATGACAATGCCAACGGCAACGGCCATAATCAGGTCAACAAAAACGGTCATGATAAGGACGCTCAACATCACAATCGCGGCTTGCCTGTCAACGCCTTTATGGCCTGCGCGCCAGAGGCGTTTTAAGAATGGCCAATCAATAATGTCCCACCCGACTTTTAGTAATATCCCCGCGAGAACTGCGCGCGGAATATCCTCCATCAGAAAACCAAGCCCCAAAACACACGCCAATAATATGATGGAATGCGTCATACCGGAAAGCGGCGTCAGGCCGCCTGATTTAATATTCACGACTGTGCGCACGGTTGCGCCCGCACCGGGCAGGGCGCCCAGAAGGCCTGCGATCATATTACCGATCCCTTGCCCGATCAGTTCTTTATCCGGGCGGTGGCGGGTTTTTGTGAAATTATCGGCGACCAGAGAGGTGAGCAAGCTATCAACTGAACCCAGCATCGCAAGGGTAAGAGCGCTGGATAAAATTGGCGGCAGATCATGCACCGATGGCACTGTAAAAGACGGGGTAGGTAGACCTTTGGGCACTTCGCCTAAAACAGGCGCCCCGATTAGAACATACAGGCCGGTGATGGTTCCGATAATAAGCGCGATCAGCGGCGGCGGAACTTTGTCACGAATGCGCGCAGGTGTGAAAATGACGATTGCCAATGTAAGAACGCCAATCATCAGCGCGGGAATTACGGGGTTTAGAAACATTTCCGGGGCATGCATAATTGTCGGTAATATGCCCCCGGGGGATGCGTTTCCTGTAAAGGCGCTGAATTGCATGACCATAATGATGACGCCAACGCCGCTCATGAAACCGCTAATCACGGTATAGGGGACATAGGCAACATATTGTCCGACTTTCAGAAGGCCAAACAGGATTTGAAAAGCGCCTGCCAGAACGACAATGGTAAATGCGATTGCCGGATCATGTTGATATTGCATGATGATGGCGGTCATCACCACGGTCATCGGGCCGGTGGGGCCTGAAACTTGTGATGGGGTACCACCGAAAAGCGCAGCAAAAAATCCGAGGGCGATGGCACCATACAGGCCGGCAATCGGCCCCGCGCCAGAGGCCACACCAAATGCAAGCGCCAAGGGAAGGGCAACAACCGCACTGGTTATGCCGCCCATAATATCGCCGCGTATGTTTGATGTTATGTTTTTTGGAAACACGAGGTCTCTTTCTTTCTACGATAACAAACCACACTTACGCCTGTTATTTGTAAAAAGAAAGAGAAAATCTATATTGATGGATTACATACGAAATTCGTCGTGATCCACATCATCAGAAGGAGCTCTGGCGATTGCCTGTTCTTTTTGAGCATCAATAATCACGCCATCCACGTCGATACCGTGATCTTCGCTTAAAATGTCATCTGCACTACGCATCTCGCCGCGGTGTCCGTGGGCTTTGTCGTATCTTTGCATCGCAGAAAGTAGCTTTTGACGTGTATCGGCTATGTAATCGCGTCCGCTGTCGCTGTTCATGTCAAATTCACCTTCAACACCGATACCGGGTGTATATGTTTGACCCTGCATAGCGTGCGTAAATTTTTTTGCTGATTCATCTAAGTCAGGCGCAGAAAATAATGCTCCGTGCAGTTTCGTCAGGCCTGTTGAAATACCTTCTTGGATGCCCGTTCTAATACCCTTAAAATCCATTTTTCACTCCATGGTTAATTTTTTAAGGAGTATAAAGGATCATAAGGGGGGTGAGCAAGAAAATTACGCAAATAAAGTACGGTCAGTAAAGTCTCCGAAGGTTTCGCCGTCTTTACGGTCATTTGCATATTTACCGAAGAGATCATCCAGAATGCTTAGAATTTCTTCTTCGTTCGCTTCCTCGCGATAGACTTTATTCAGGCGTTCACCTTCGTAATCACCTGCTAAACGAAGCACATACGTGCCTGACGCTTTACCGACAAGGCCGATTTCCGCCACATAAGAACGGCCACATCCATTCGGGCAGCCGGTAATACGCGTTGTGATCGGGCGATCAAGAATGCCATGCTTTTCTTGCAAGGCTTCAACTTTACCGACAAATTCAGGCAGGTAACGCTGCCCCTCTGCCAGCGCAAGCGGGCAAGTGGGGAGGGCAACACATGCCATGGCTTCACGGCGTGTGGCGTTCATCGAATCAATGGAGATTCCATTTCGGGCCAGAATTTCTTCTAATCGGGCCTTATTTTCTTCTGCGATATAAGTGAACATCACATTTTGGTTTGCGGTGAAACGGAACCCGCAAATATCTTCCTCTGCGATTTCTTTCATTGCTGTTTTGATGTTGTACCCGTCTTCATCAATGACGCGGCCGCTTTCAACAAACGCCGTGTAGTACCATTTGCCGTGCGCATCCTCAACCCAGCCAAACGGGTCGCCGCGATGTGTAAATGCAGGGACAGGTCTTGCAGGCTCCAGCTCAAAGCCAAGACGTTTTTCAAGTTCATTAACGAAGAAATCAAGGCCGAGGCGGTCAATCGTATATTTCAAACGTGAGAGGTTACGCGCTTCGCGGTTCCCGTAGTCACGCTGCACGGCGGCAATCTGCCAGCATGTATCAAGCGTTTTGTCCTTTGGAATGAAACCAATCACATTACCGCGGCGCGGATATGTTTTCTCATTCCCGTGCGTTGCACCAAGTCCACCACCGATAGAGACGTTAAAGCCTTCGAATTTATCGCCTTTACCAACGGCAATCAGGCCGATGTCGTGGACGTATACATCTACGTCGTTATGCGGCGGAATTGCGGTGGCAATTTTAAATTTACGCGGCAGATAGATATCCTTGTATAGCGGATCTTCTTCTGTCGGGTCATCCTGCGGCAGTTTTTCACCATCAAGCCAGATTTCCTTGAACGCGCCTGTACGCGGGAGGAGGTGCTCACTGATTTTTACGGCGTATTCATGCACTTCGGCGTGGAATGGCGCAATTGCAGGGTTTGATCCTGTAATACCGTTACGGTTTACATCACCACATGCGGCAATGGCATCAAGACCAAGCGCGTCGAAATCTTTCATTGTCGGCTTCATGCGCGCCTTTACAACGCCGTGGAATTGCACGGTTTGGCGCGTTGTGATTTTAATCACGCCGCTTGCTTTGGTGTCACAGCTTTCCTGTAAACCCAGCCATTGTTTGGATGTAATATCACCGCCCGGAATACGCAAACGGATCATGAAAGAATAGGCCCATTCAAGCTTCTTCTCTTCACGCTCTGCGCGGCGGTCACGGTTATCCTGAATATAGGAGCCGTGGAATTTAATCATTTGCTTACCGTATTCTGTGACATTCCCTGTCATACGGTTGTCCATTTGTTCCGCGAGGTCACCGCGCAAGCCACGGCTTTTCGTTTTAAAACCCTCAACTTCCGATAGGTTTTCAGGCTTGTTAATCGCGTTAGGATCTGTTTTCGGCGTAATATCTTTACTCATTAATAAACATCCTTCAAATAACGGTCGTTTTCTTCCAATTCTGCCAAAAAGTCTGTCGCAGCCTCTTTGGAAAGTGATTTGTGTTCTGCCAAAATCTCGATCAGCGCATTATCGACATCTTTACTCATCGGGTCTTTGTTTCCGCAAAGGTAAATTGTTGCGCCGCCATCGATCCACTCTACCACATCTTTGGCGTTCTCTTTCAAGCGGTCTTGCACATAAATTTTATGCTCCTGATCACGGGAGAATGCGAGATCTATACGGTGCAATGTTTCTGTTGCAAGGTGTTCTTGCCATTCGGCCTGGTATAGGAAATCACAATGCATGTGCTGATCCCCGAAAAACAGCCAATTACGCCCGTCACTGCCGCGCTCGGAACGCTCATAGATAAAGGAGCGGAAAGGCGCGATTCCTGTGCCCGGGCCAATCATAATCATGTCTTTATCATCTGCAGGCAGGTTAAACAGCTGGTTCTGGCTGATATAGAATGTAATTTCATCGCCTGCATTTAAATCTGCCAGGTATTTTGAGTAAATCCCATATCCCGTTGTGCCGTCATCATTGGCATGCGTTGCCAAAGCCACGGTTAAATGCACTTCGCCTTCATGATAAGAGGGGGAGGAGGCGATAGAGTAGAGGCGCGGCGTCGCATCGCCTTGATTTAATTCATCAGGAACGATAATTCCTGCCGCATCACCGCATCCATAGATCACGTCATCATCATATTCGATCTCGATATGATAGGTTTCTTTGTTCGAATCGATATCGTTCAGGTTCACAATCTCTTTAATGGTGCCTGTTATCGGCTCTAGGCGGGTATAGCCTTTACCCGTGCGTACAACTTGTTCATCAGGTGATGCGATAGAGACGGCCTGCACAGGTTCTGCGCCGACAAGCGTATCCATGTTTTTAACGGTTTGCTCAATCCAGCCCTGTGTGTGTGAGGCATAATCAACATCAAAGAGCGCATTTTCCTGAAACGCTTTGCCGCCAAGACGCTGAAGCTCTTTATCCAAATCAGTCGCAAAACCGCAGAAAATCTCATAAGAAGAATCACCAAGGCCAAGCACGGCATATTGTAATCCGTCAATTGACCCGTCTGTGGCTGCTTTTACATCATTGAAAAATTCAATCGCTGTTTCGGGCGGATCGCCCTCACCATGCGTGGAACATAAGAATATCGCGATGACGTCTTTTTTAATGTCCTTGGCTTTGACGCGGTTTACGGCAGAGTTCTTAACCTTATATCCTGCGGCTTTGACGGCTTTCATGACCAGTAGGGACAGAGCCTTTGAATTCCCTGTTTCCGTCGCATAGTAAACCATGACGTTGGGCTTGTTGGCCACTGGTGCCGCTGCTGCGCCAGCATCAAGGCTGCCGATTTGCCCTTGCATAAACCCGGCAAGCCAGATTTTTTGCTCATGCGAAGCGGTTGATAATAATTGATCCAATAAGGCTTTTTGTTCTTTTGTAAGCATCTTAACCCTTTTTTACTCTTACAAGTTTGCCGTCGACCATATGCAGGCCACATTCTTGCGCGTCATCTTGTTCCCACCACCAACGGCCGGCACGCATTGGTTCGCCTGCACTGATCGCTCTGGTACACGGGGCGCAGCCGATCGATGGGAAACCTTTGTCATGAAGTTCGTTATAGGGAATATCATGTTGGTGAATATAATCTTTAAGTGTGTCTTCTTCAACATCAATGAGCGGATAAAACTTTATGATGTTTCGCCCCGCATCCAATTCCGCGATGGGCAGCTCTTCTCGGTTTTCTGAATGGGCACGTCTTAGGCCGCTAATCCATATATTCACCCCGTCCAGAGCGCGATTAAGCGGCTCTACCTTACGAACGCCGCAGCAATTTTTGCGGTTTTCTATACTGTCGAAAAAGCCGTTAATCCCCTGATTAGCGACAAGCTCTTGGGTTTTTTGTGCATCAGGGTAGTAGGTCTCAAGCGCGATGTTTTTATATTTCTCCCGCGTGGCTTGGGCGACTTTGTGCGTTTCCTCAAACAGGCGGCCAGTATCAAGTGTGAATACCTTAACCGGGGTATCTTGATCGGCGATTAAATGGGTGATGACCTGATCTTCATAGCTTAGGCTGGTGGAAAAAGCGATGGATTGGTCGGCATATTTTTCAAGCGCTTTGACGCGGTCTTGCCAGGGCAGGGCGCTAAACTCTTCTATGATTTGTTCAAGCAACTTTCTTCTCCTTTTTCTTGAGAGGAGGGAAGTATAAATCTTTATCCTGCGGCGGTTCTTTCCATTTGTTTTTATCACCCCAACGCGCGACATCACCTACAATCATTG
>Ga0256829_1002809_pt1 | contig 12579 bp, 6 predicted proteins | sample 131447metaG_FD_185979 | JGI IMG/M metagenome (GOLD analysis project Ga0256829, IMG submission 185979) | Hydrothermal vent microbial communities from Lau Basin, Pacific Ocean - 131-447 | ecosystem: Environmental > Aquatic > Marine > Hydrothermal vents | place: Pacific Ocean: Lau Basin | collected... | reverse complement strand
GAGCAAATTTTTATAAATGTAACGAAAGATGAAAAAGTTAAAATAGAATCAGTTGCTAAAGAGCTTGGAATTAGTGTTAGTGCTTTGTGTAAGATTAGTTTGGCTAAATTTATTTAGTAATATTAAGCAAATAATAGTGAAGCTTTTTTATTTGCAATAATACAAAGCTAACTTAAGTGCTTTTTTGTTAGAATATATACAATAAAATTTAAAGGTTTAATTATAGATTACTTATTATCTTTTACAGCAGCATCATTGGTGGTCTATGAGACTGAACAACTTGCAGGTTTCTATTTAGAACATCAAGATTGGGTTGTGGTACAGCAATTGGTTGTAGATGAAAACATACTGCAAAAAGGTACGGTTTCTACTAGAAAACGAGAATTTTCTGAAATCAAAAAAAGATTGAAGAATCTTAGTATCGATGAATTGAAGTTTATTGTTACATGTACTACGGATGAATTAAAACTTTTTTGTTTATATTTATGTGCTAAAACTTATAGATTAATTTATGAGTTTATAGTTGAAGTGATGCGAGAAAAGTATTTGATGTTTGATTATTTGATATTTGACAGTGACTACACACGCTTTATAGAGTCTAAAACTGCTTCAAGTCTGAAACTTCAAAAGATTACAGAAAAAACGCAATACAAAATTAAACAAGTTATCTTTAGAATCTTGGAACAATCTACCTTAATAGATTCTGCAAAAACTAAAAATATACAAAAACCATATATATCACAAGAACTTGAATCTATTATTACTAAATCTTTCGTAAAATATCTTGCTATTTTTCTGTATAGTGATACAGATATTAAAAATATAAAAGAGAGTATAAATGTCTAAAATTATCGATGATTTTGAGCAGATTTTTACACAAGTAACTACGGAAAAATTTTTAAGTATGCAGGCATTGGGTGGGGAAGAACCTTTTTTTATCTACTCTTTTGATCCCATAATGCAAGATTTAGTAAGTAGCGAAACTAAAAGATTATTCAAAAGAGTTGAACAGGCTGGTCATTCGGTATTAGTTATTAATTTGTACGAGTTAACTATAAAAATGCTGAGTGAGAGAAATATGCTCACAAAGATTTTGGATAAAGAGCCGTCACTTTCAAAAAGCAAGCTCCTCCAAACTCTTCAAAATATGCTGGATGTTGAAACAAAGATAATGTCAGAGATTCAAAAATTAGTAGATGAAAAGCAAACTTCAATGGTATTTATTGAGGGGATTGGAGAGGTTTATCCTTACATACGCTCACACACAATTATTAATAATTTACAAAAAGTGATTGTTGATAGACCAACCTTAATGTTTTTTCCAGGTAGATTTGATGGGCATAAGCTGGTGCTGTTTAATAGAGTGCATGATGACAACCATTACAGAGCATTTAATATAATAAACTATAGTTTCTAAGGACTAAGAATGATAAGAGATATTTTTAAAAAAGATATAGGCAGAAAGATTGAAGGGGTCATAAAAGCAGATATTTTAGATGATGAATCTGTTTTTAATGAAGTTGATGAGTATGTAGTGACAGATGAACTTAATAAAAAGTTTGACACATTTTTTGATACTTACGCAAATACAATAGGAAAACCAACACAAAGTATAGGAGTTTGGATATCTGGTTTTTTTGGTTCTGGTAAATCACATCTTTTAAAAATACTCTCATATATTCTTTCAAGTCGTTCTGTTCATTCCGACATTATCGGTGAACTTTTTTTGGAAAAAATTGATAAAAGCGATTTTGAACTCATTGGAAATATCAAAAAATCACTCTCTATCAAAGCTGACACACTGCTTTTTAACATCGACACAAAAGCAGACGACGGTGCAGGAAACAGAACTAAAAATGCAATTTTGCAAGTCTTTTTAAAAGTATTTAATGAACATCGTGGTTACTATCCAAAACAACCCTCTATCGCAAATTTTGAGAAAAATCTTGATAACAAAGGAAAGTATCAAGATTTTAAAGATGCCTTTGAAGAGATCAATGGCAATAGCTGGATCCAAGAGAGAGATGCCCTGACTTTTGTCATAGATGATGCAGCAAAAGCATTTTCACAAGTGCAAAATATATCATTTGAAAGTGCAATAGAGCAACTCAATAAGCTTGATGAAACTTTTACTATAAGCATAGAAGATTTTGCCAAGGAAGTAAAAGAGTATATAGCAACGAAAGAGCCAAACTATAGGCTTATTTTTCTTGTAGATGAAGTGGGTCAGTTTATTGGAGAAAATACTGCTGTAATGCTAAATCTTCAGAGTATGGTAGAATCGTTGGCTACTATTTGTCAAGGACAAGCTTGGGTTATTGTAACAAGTCAAAGTGCTATTAAAAACTTAATCTCATCACATGATGGACTTGAGAATGATTTTTCTAAAATTATGGGAAGATTTGATGTTAAGTTGGATCTAACAAGTCAAAATGCAAATGAAGTGATCCAAAAAAGACTTTTGAGTAAAAATGAGACTTCAACTCCACAACTCTCTTCGCTTTACAATGCTCATCAAAACTCTATAAAATCCATCATTCATTTTAGTGATAGAGGAATTCAATATAAAAATTACTCCAATGCAGATGAATTTACTTTAACATATCCGTTTATTCCATATCAGCTTGATCTGTTTCAAAGATGTATCATTGGTCTTTCTAACAATGAAATGTTTCAAGGTAAACATGCTTCTATTGGTGAGAGATCAATGCTAAATGTTGTCCAAAAAGTTGCTCTTGATATTTCAGATAAGGAAGTAGGCTCTTTGGCTTCATTTGATTACTTTTTTGATGGTATTAGTAACATAATTAGACCTGAACTCCAAACGCAGATAACATTGGCAAAAAACTCTTTAGATCACTTTACAATTGAAGTCTTAAAGACACTCTTTTTGGTGAAATATGTTGATGGTTTTAGCTCAAACATTCAAAATATCACGACTTTGCTGGTAGATTCTCTTGATGTTAATATTGCCGAGCTTACGCAAAAAGTAAAAAATTCACTGGGTACTCTGCTTTCTCAAGTATATATTCAAAAAGTAGGAGATATTTATGAGTTTCTTACAAATGCTGAAAAAGATATAGAGAATGAGATAAAAAGAGTTGACATCGGTGATGTTGACACTTCAAAAGAGCTCTCCGATTGGATTTATGATGATATTATTAAAATAACAAAGGTTCGATACGAAGGAAATAAACACGATTATGCTTTTACTAGAAAACTTGATAGTGTAAAAGTGAAAGGTAACGATGAAGAGTTGATGTTAAATATTATAACTCCTCTAAATAATGAAGAGTACACGGATGACAGACTCATTCATAAATCAATGGCAGAAAATGACATCATAATCAACCTTGGACAGGATTTTGAGCTTGTTCAAGATTTAAGAATATATATCCAAACAAAGAAGTTTATACCGCTACGACAGAGTGGAAATTTAACAGACCAAGAGAGATATATACTTCAAACTAAAGGTACAGATAACCAAAAAAGAAAAAAAGAACTTATAGAAAAACTAAAGCAGAAGTTTGAAGATGCTTCCATTTACTACAATGGCTCAAATCTTACAAAAAATACGACCGATGTAAGAAAGCTCATTGAAAATGCTTTTAATGAAGTTATACCAACAATATATACAAATATAGGTATGTTAAACACAGAGTATAATGAAAAACAGATAGATGTTATCATAGATGGTGCTACTGATTTATTTGACAAAGAAGATAGTGTGCTTGATCCTGCAAGTGAGGAGATACATAGTTTTTTAAAAAGAGCAAAATTATCGAGCCAAAGTGTCACAATACAAGATTTAATACACAGATATACTAAAAAACCTTATGGATGGTATCAAGTGGGCATACAGTGCATTATTGCGAAACTATTTTCAAGAGATCTCATCACTGTTACACTCAATGGTACAGTGCAAGATGCACAAAATATGAAATCTACACTGATAAATTCGAGAAATTTTCATGCACTTGTCAAACTAGCGATGGTTATTGATGAAAAAGAGATAAAAAAAGCAAGAGAGATACTAAGAGATTTATTTCCAGATACTTCATTTGCAAGTATGAATGCTACAGCATTGGTTGAAAATGTTAAAAAATTATCTCATGAGAGGGTATCGAAACTTCAAAACTATTCAAACCTACATTATCCATTTGCAAGTAAATTATCAAATTTTCTTCCTCCGTACAAAGAGTTAATGGACTCAAATGTTGAAACACTCTTTGAAACTCTAAAAGCTCAAGAGGATATACTTCTTGATGAATATGAAAATGATATTTCAAAAATATTGGAGTTTATGGAGCAAGGACAAAGAGCTATCTATGATGATTTACAAAAATTTATACAAGACAACAGTGCAAATCTAAGACACTTTAATACTACTAAAGTAAATGAATTGAAATCTATATTGGAAGATAAAAACATCTATAAGAGTAGTAAATTGCCATATGCAAACACTTTAAAAGCACAGATACAAGATGAATTTGCACCTTTACTCACTCAAGCAAAAGAGTCTGCTATTAAAAAGCTTGATGCGATAATCACCACACTTCAAAATGATGTAAATTTTGAAAAAGTACCAACAAATGAGAGAAACAGGGTCATAAGACCGATACAAGAGATAGAGACTCAGATAAATAACTCAATGATTATAGACAGCATATCTGCTATGGGAGATGATGCCTCCTTGCTTACGAGAGGGTTGGAGAGAATCGAAGAGTTGATGGTTATAAATGATGGGGAGGAAGTAGTTACTGTTCAAAGAGTACAATTAACATCAATTATACCTAAAGGGAAAAGACTTCACTCGTCAGATGATGTTGAAGCATATATTAATGAGCTTAAAATCCTGTTACTTCAAGCAATAGAGCAAGATAAAGAGATACTGGCATAAAGGCTGAATAATGGATAAATCAAAATTAAAAAAATTCGCGACATCTGCTAGAATTGAGCTGATACAAATAGTATCTGCGAAGTTAGAGTTTCTTTTAAACTTAGATATAGAGAATCTACCAGTTGCCTACAGATCAAGAAAAGAGCATATAAAGACCATTGGCGGTTTTAGTGAGACAAAAGAAAAAAAAGATGATTTTGTAGAAGAGGTAGCCTATATATGGTTTAACAGACTCATCGCTCTTAGGTTTATGGATGCAAACTCTATAACAGAAACACCTGTTGTGACACCTTTGCAAGAGGGAGCTAATCCTGCTATTTTTACAACTGCTAAAGAGGGAGAGATAAGTGATGATTTGAGTCTTGATAAAGAGAAATTTTTTGATCTTATTGATGGAAAAATCAACGCTTCAAATCCAGAAAATGAAGCATACAGTATGCTTTTTATCGCTACATGTAACTACTATTCGAGCATAATGCCCTATATGTTTGAAGCAATAGAAGACTATACCGAGCTTTTGCTTCCTGATGATATGCTCTCAAGTAAATCTGTAAGAGCTAAAGTAGTTGAGGCTATGGATGATGCAAGTTGTAAAGATATAGAGGTGATAGGATGGTTGTATCAGTTCTATATAGCTGAAAAAAAAGATGATGTATTTGCAATGCTCAAAAAAAATAAAAAAATCACCCCTTCAAATATTCCAGCAGCTACGCAACTCTTTACACCACACTGGATAGTAAAATATATGGTAGAAAACTCTCTTGGAAAACTTTGGATGTTAAACAATCCAACTTCTTCACTCAAAGAGCATATGAAGTATTTTATAGAGTCAGATGAGCAAACAGATACATTTTTAAAAATTAATGAGCCACAAGAACTTAGCATATTTGATCCGTGTTGCGGTAGTGGGCATGTACTTACCTATGCCTTTGATCTTTTAACGCATATTTATGAAGAACAAGGTTATAGTAAGAGTGAAATTCCAACACTCATTTTTGAAAACAATATTTATGGATGTGATATAGACAAACGAGCTGCCACTTTAGCTAACTTTGCACTCACAATGAAAGCAAGACTCTATCATCGAAGATTTTTCAGAAAAAACACCAAAGCAAAAGTTATAGAATTGGAAGATTATGACAGTAAAGTGTTTGCCAATATCAAAAATTACGGTTCACTTTTAACTCCAGTTGATGACAATGATTTTTCAGAGGGTATTTTTGTACAAAACAGTGTAGCTTACGAACTACAAAAAGAACTCTTAACAAAAGAGTATAGTTGTGTTGTTACCAACCCTCCATATATGGGTTCAAAGGGTATGAACAAAGAACTTAGTGATTTTGTGAAGAAGAGATACCCAGATAGTAAGTCTGATCTGTTTGCTGTGTTTATGGAGAGAACATTGGAGTTTACAAAACCTCACGGTTTTATGGCAATGATAAATCAACACTCTTGGATGTTTTTAAGCTCTTACGAAAAACTTCGTAAAAAAATCATTGAAGATGAAAAGATAGATAGCTTAGTACATTTGGGACCAAGAGCATTTGAGGAGATTGGTGGTGAAGTTGTTCAGAGTGTAGCATTTGTATTGGAAAAGGCTGAGTAATGGATAATATTGTTGTTTATGAAAGTGGTGAAATAGAGTTAAATATATCAATCAAAGAAGAGACTATTTGGCTTACACAAAAACAAATAGCCGAACTGTTTGAAGTTACTATACCAAATATAAGTATGCATATTAAGGCTATTTACAAAGAAAATGAACTTGATAAAAATCCAACTGTTAAGAAATACTTAACAGTTCAAAAAGAGGGAAATAGAGAGGTTACTCGTAATGTAGAACACTATAATCTTGATGTGATTATATCTGTTGGATACAGAGTAAACTCATTAAAAGCTACGAAGTTTAGACAATGGGCTACAAAAGTTTTAAAAGAGTATATTTCTAATGGTTTTGCAATCAATAGAGAAAAAATAACCCAGCAAAGACTTTCAGACCTAGAAAAAGATGTATCATTTTTAAAATCAAAAATCAAAGATAATGTTTTAGAGTATAAGCAAGGTATATTTTATGATGGACAAACATTTGATGCCTATGTATTTGTAGCCGACATTATCAAAAGTGCAAAGAGTTCCATAGTTCTTATAGATAATTTTGTAGATGAAACGGTGTTGATGTTACTAAGCAAGAGAGCCTCTACATGTAAAGCTACTATTTATACCAAAACCATAAGTAAACAGCTTCAACTTGACCTCAAAAAACATAATGAACAATACTTACATGTAGAGATAAAAAAGTTCAATGCTTCTCATGATAGATTTTTAATCATAGATGAAAAAAAGGTTTATCATATAGGAGCATCTTTAAAAGATTTGGGTAAAAAGTGGTTTGGGTTTTCTAAGATGGATAGTGAGAGTTTAAGTGTTTTGGGGAGGTTGCAGTGATGAGCGACATAATTATTAATGACTATAATATAAATGATAAAATTTTTACTATTCGTGGCATAGCAGTTATGTTAGATAAAGATTTGGCAGAACTTTATGGCGTAAAAGCAATACGATTAAGAGAGCAAGTCAAAAGAAATATTAAAAGATTTCCAGAAGATTTTATGTTTCAACTTGATGATAATGAGATAGATTTTATGGTATCGCAAAATGCGATACCATCAAGACAGCATTTAGGTGGTAGTAAACCGTATGTCTTTACAGAGCAAGGTGTGTCAATGCTTAGTGCTGTTTTAAAAACTGATTTTGCAGTTGATATGAGTATTAAAATTATAAGAGCATTTGTAAATATGAAAACGCTTCTTTCACAAAATGCAAATATTTTTAAAAAAATAGAACAAGTAGAAAAAAATCATATATCTTATGAGATAAAAACAGATGAGAAGATAGAGCAACTTTTTAAAGCTCTTGAAGTAAAACCTAAAATACCAAATCAAAAAATCTTTTATGATGGAGAAGTATTTGATGCCTATGTATTTGTAGCCGACATTATCAAAAGTGCAAAGAGTTCCATAGTTCTTATAGATAACTTTGTAGATGAAACTGTATTGATGTTATTAAGCAAAAGAGCTTCTACATGTAAAGCTACTATTTATACCAAAACTATAAGCAAACAGCTCCAACTTGACCTCAAAAAACATAATGAACAATACTTACATGTAGAGATAAAAAAGTTTGAAGCTTCTCACGATAGATTTTTAATCATAGATGAAAAAAAGGTTTATCATATAGGAGCATCTTTAAAAGATTTGGGTAAAAAATGGTTCGGGTTTTCTAAGATGGATAGTGAGAGTTTTGAGATGATGAGGAGATTGAAATAATGCTAAAACAATTATCTGAAAAGTTATTTAATTATTTTATTGTTAATCACAGATATTTTGCTATTCAAAAAGGTGGATTATATTTTGCAAGAAATCAATACATCAATCAAAAAACTATTGAAAATATTTTAAAGAATAAAGAAAGTTTTCTTGTTTATCAAGAGGATTATAATTATGTTAAATGGATCTGTTTTGATTTTGATATTAATAAAGAATTTATAGTTAGTGGAGAATTTGAAGAAAAAAAAGAATTCTTTTATAAAGAATTAATAGCTAAAATTCAAATTTTAGTGTCTTTTTTAGAGCAACAAAAGATTGATTATTTATTAGAATTCTCAGGTAACAGAGGTTTACATATTTGGATTCTTTTTGATAATAAAATTACTAGACAAGATGCTTTTATTATTTTTCAGTCTATACTAAATCAATCTAAAATTATTCTAGATACTCAATACTTTTCACTTGATAAATATCCTAAATCTATGTACTCATCGAAAGGTACCGATAAAGGTACTGGTGTAAAAATTCCTTTGTCCTTTCATCAAAAATCTAAAAGATATTCACTTTTATTTAATTCATTAGAAGAGTTTGATATATCAGGTTTTGATGTAAGTAAATTAGATATGAAATTTCTTGAATATCAATATTCTATTTTAGATAATTATACTTTACAAAATAGAGATAATCTTTTTGAAAAACTGTATATAACAGAAGATGTAATTAAAGAGGAGCAAGAAAACCATAATTTTTTAAATTCCATTTCAACATCTTTTCAAGATGATGAGTTGTCAAATATTATTGATTCTTTAAATGCTTGTCAACACCTTAAAACTATTTTTTCAAAAGAGATACCAAGTGATAAAGAGAGAAGAGTTGTTGTCGGACTATTAGGACAGTTGAAAAATAAGCATCAAAAGATAGGTAAAGTATTATTAAAATCATATTTTATGAGTCGAAAAGGAGCGATTGAGTCAATTATAGACCAAAGGCTTGTTCATGCTGATAAGTTTTGTCCTCCAACTTGTGATTATTTTAGGAGCGAATATGGTGTTGATTGTAGATGTGAAAGTATAGATAAAACACCATTAGAATTTCTAAAAGGTTTTGATTATATATCTAAAGAGATTTTTGATTTTACTTCTGATATTTTTTATGATATAAAAAAATCTCAAATTCGATATACAAAACAAAATGATGAAATAGCACTTTTCCATATTTTAAATAACTTGAATAGATATGAGTATAATTTAATTAATAATGATATAGATATTTTTTTAAATTCTTCTTTTGATTTTGAGAACACCTATAATTATATACGAGAGGAAAAAAATAAAAATAGAAGTTTATATTCTATTTCAGCAAGAGATAAAATCATTACTACATTTGCAATCAAAGTTTTAGATAGTTTGTTTTATAAAAAGTTTTCATCAAGAAGTTTTGGTTATAAATTTAATCCCTCATTTAGACATAATAATATTTTTGAAAATTGGTTAAAACAGTGGAATATGTATAAACGAGAGCTTGAAACACTTATCTATTCAAAAGATTTTAAACACTATTATATTTTAAAATTAGATATTAAATCTTACTATGACACTATAAATTTACAAAAATTACAAATAGAGTTGAACTATGAGATAGAACAAAGTTTTAATAGTGAAATTATAGATAAAAATGAGCAAAAAATCTTTTTAAATATAATAAATAATTTAATTGCATTTAGTAAAAAGATGACAAATGACAAGGAAAAAGGTTTACCACAAGGACCTGCTTATGCTCGATATTTAGCTGAAATTTACTTAACATCATTAGATAGGGCTATTGAAAAAATAATTGAACCTAAAAATGGATATTATTATAGATATGTTGATGATATGTTTATTATATTACCTCGTAAAGAAGATATTAATGACATTGAACAAACAATTATAGAACATTTAGATACTAAATATTTAACTATTAATCCTAATAAAACTTATAAAGGTATGATAAATACTTTTAGAGGAGCTTTTGATGAATATATTGATAATACAAAATATTTTATCGACAATATAGATAAATATCAATATCTAAGGACAAAAACAATGATACATAAGGCTTCATCTAAATTACTTGAACTTGTTGAACAAAAAAATGAAGAGATAAATGATAAAAATTTAACATTTTTCTTTACACACTTTAATGATTCTAAAATGGTAGAGAGGAGAAGAGAAGAATTAGAACATTATGTAATTAGTGAAGCTAAAGGGAGGGGTTCATTTTTCAATATTTTTTGGATGTATTATTTTAAAAAACATGATGTCAATCAAATTGAATTTTCTATATTTAATCATCTTGTAGGGCTAAAACGAGAAACTTTTTTGAATTCACTTATTATTGTTAGTAAAAATCATTGTATTCAAAATATAACATTAAAATCACTTTTAGATATTTATTTAGAAACAGATTTGACACAGAATGAACAGCTTTCCTTATTGGAATTGTATATGTTAAATCAAGAGTTATATAACTCTAAAATATTGGATATTATAGGAAATAAGTTTAGTATATACAATGACTTAATGCTTTCAGAGTTTAGTAAAGATATTCCAGAAGAGATTCTTGATATAATTGCTAGTAACCTAACTAAAGTTGATAAAAATAGTCAATTTGAATACTTGTATAATATTATGCTTTTTTCTAATTCTATTGACTCTCAATTATTAGCAAAATTTTCAACTATATTTATAGATATTGTCCATACAGTAGTTCAAGATGGAGTTAAAACAGAAATTGAATATTTAGCTCAAAAAACAAATCTTTTAAAATATATACAACTTTTATACATCTCTATGCTTTTTTACACTCATAGTGATGGAAACTCTTTTGAAAATATTATATTTCCTTTATGGCAAAATTTACTTTATAATATAGACATAAATAATTTTGAAAATTTAAATATAAAAAAACTCTCTCATTGGAAAGATAAGATAGAAAAAGTTTCTTTAGAAGAATCCAATATAAACTTTATTCTTCTCTTGCTTAAAGACAATAAATATCATCAATTACGAAATGGTTTCTCTGATACATTTTCAATTGTTGCAAATTACTTTGATGCAATGATTGAATTAATTTATCTTTCACATGAAGATGATATAAATTTAGATAAATTAGATGAGATAAAACAGTTTTTAATTAAAGAAAAGAATATGATATATCTTGATTGGATTGATGGAGAAGGAAGCTATTATCCAACGAAAGAACTTTGTATCAGAAATGCTATTTATAATGATATCACTGTTCTAAAACGAGATAACCAATTATTAGTTAGGTTATTAAATAACCATGAGTTTAATATAGATTTTGGATACTTAAATATTATAGAGAATAGTGAAGAAAATATTTTTAATCATAAATATCGAACTATTATTTATGAATATGATATTAATCAATTTGAACAGCCAAATAATAAATCTTTTGATAATCTTTTTAAAGTGATTTTCGAAATAATTAATACACATAATAACTTAGAAGATTTTTCAGAAAAATATTGTAATGAAAAGAAATATATTAATCATTTTTATAATAAATTTTCTATTCACATAGATGATAAAGTTCCATTGATACCTTATGACGTTTTTACTCCATACTTTATAAAAGAAAAAGATAAATATAATCCTAAAATAGAATCTAATTATTTTTATAATCTTATAGAGCAAATTCAGAATAGTGATAAAAAGTTTTTTCCAAATGAGCAATTTGGAATATTTGATGATTTTAGAGAAAGTTTTTTTCCTAAAAAGATATCTTCATATTCTAAACAGATAGAATATCTAAAATATTTTGTAACTCTTTTAGAAAGAAAAGTACCCCAATCTATTTTTGATATGGAGAATTATTTAATTCAGTGTATCTTTAATTCAAAAGAGAATATGCAGTTTTTTGAATTTTTTGATATTTATTTATCTTTCAACCGCTCAAAAGAGAACAAAAAATATTTGCTTTTTGATTATGTAGATGACTTAAAAGATAGTACTTTAGATAAATTCTTTATTACTATTGAAAAATCATTAAAAAATAATTCAACCATAAAAAGCTTATTAATCAAAGGTAAAGAAAAAACTATTGAAAAACTTGAAAAACTTGAAAATTATAAAAAATATAAACTAAATTATGAAATTTCAGATGAAGAAATAGAAATTAATATAAACGATAACACTTATGGCTTAGATAATTTAGAATATATAAAATTGGATTTTGATACAAATGAGTTGCAATTTTTTGATGTACCTAGTAATGAGCTTCAATATTTAGAACAAAGTACACTTTATGTTTATGAAGAAGATGAAAAAGCTAAATTAATTGTTATACCTA
>Ga0256829_1002808_pt1 | contig 12581 bp, 11 predicted proteins | sample 131447metaG_FD_185979 | JGI IMG/M metagenome (GOLD analysis project Ga0256829, IMG submission 185979) | Hydrothermal vent microbial communities from Lau Basin, Pacific Ocean - 131-447 | ecosystem: Environmental > Aquatic > Marine > Hydrothermal vents | place: Pacific Ocean: Lau Basin | collected... | reverse complement strand
TATCTTCTTTTATTTCACAAACTTTTGCCGGTACAATTTTTAATAAAGTAACCGGAACGCTTGAAACTCCAACAGTCCTACTCATTCCTATTTTTTCAACTATAAATTCCATTCAAATCTCCTTAACTTAATGCCCTAACTTCTACATCAACCTCTGGTGCCAACTCTAGTTTCATTAGTTGGTCAACAGTATCAGGCAATGCGTTCACAACATCAATAAGTCTTCTATGAATTCTTATTTCGAATTGCTCTCTTGAATCTTTATTGACATGAGGTGATCTTAACACTGTATATCTTCTGATTTTAGTAGGTAGAGGAATTGGTCCCTTTACTTCTGCTCCAGTTCTTTTGATAGCATCTGTAATAATGCTAACTGCTTTGTCAAGCACTCTATGATCATATGCTTGTAATTTGATTCTGATTTTTTCCATCATCGTCCTTTTTAAAGATCTCGTGTTTAACACGCTTTTTGGAGTGAAAGTATAATACTTTTTAAAATTTTTATCAAGAAAAAAAAGGTTATTTTTTCCTTATATAAAGGAAAAAGAATTAACTTTTAGAATGAAAAAAGTCAGGTTTTATAGCATTTTGATAAATATATTCTACCGCTTCATCAACATCATCAGTAACTAAAAAAAGTTTTTTATCTTCAGGATTTATATGTTTATATTCAAGCATCTTATCAAAAAAATCCATTAGAGGTTTATAATATTCACTTCCAAAAAACACAATAGGAATTTTACTCATTCTTTTTGTTTGAACAAGTGTTAAAACTTCGCTAAGTTCATCTAATGTTCCATATCCTCCCGGCATCATAACAGCCCCTACAGAATATTTAAGAAAAGTAACTTTTCTTGTAAAAAAATATCTGAATTTAAGTCCTATTTTTACATAAGGATTTGTAATCTGCTCACGGGGAAGTAAAATATTAAGTCCAACACTTATTTTTGCACCTTTATTGGCAGCTTCCATAATTCCGGGGCCTCCGCCGGTAATTATCGCATATCCTTTATCACTAAGACCTTTTGAAATCTCAGTTGCTTTTTCATAAAAATATTCTCCAGGCTTTTCCCTAGCACTTCCAAAAATAGAAATTCCGGGAGGCAAATCGTCAAGTTCTTCAAATGCATCTGTAAAATCACTAAGAACTCTAAACATTCTCCACAAATCTTTTGTAGGATTACGGTTATCCAAAAATTCTTTTTGTATATCTTTCATAAATTCTCCTTTTATTATAATTTTATCAAAATAATCTTCCTATTTTTTTATAACCTATATAAAACAATACCAAAGCCATTAATAATTCAGCTCCCAAATATGGTAATAAATCCATAAAACTACTCCCTCTAAAAAATATATCCTGTGTGGCTTCTATATAATATCTAAGAGGTGAAAGATAGCTTAAATACTGAATAAAAGGGCTCATAGAACTAATTGGTGTCCAAGCTCCGCTTAAAAAAATCAATGGAAGCATTATCACAATGGTCAGATGGCCCACTTCCAATACACTCTTTGAAACAGATGCAATAACCAAAGCAATTCCACCAATGGCAAAAGCAAATAAAAAACTGATTAAATAAAAATAAAACAGATTTCCATTTATCGGTGTATCAAATGCTCCAAATACAATTAAACCTATGCTTATAGTAATTCCGACCATTAAAATCAAAACCTGGGATAATATTTTTGAAAAAATAATCAAACTACCACGAACAGGCATCAAAAGCATAATATCCCATGTCCCGTTTTCTTTTTCCCTTACAAAGACTACGGCAATTAAAACAAGACCGAGCATTGTGATGTTACTCATAAGTTCACTCAAACTCATAAACCATTTCGTATTTGAATTTGGATTAAAAAGCTTAATAATATCTATGGTTGCCGGAAGTTTTAAATTATTGCCAAACTTCATTAAAATATTTTGAAGATAAATCAGTGTAACTTCCGCCTGAGCTGCTGCTGTTGCATCAACTAAAACCTGAAGTTTAGCCTCTTTTTTTGATAAAAGATTTTTTACAAACTCTTTATCAAAAACAATTCCAACCATTATTTTTTTATTATATATTGCCTCTTTTAAAGCTTTTTCACTTAAAAACATTTTAGGTTTTTTAAATTCCGGTTTATGAAAAGAAGATATTATTTTATTAACAATCAAATTATCGGCTTCATTTACATATCCGATAGGAACATTTCTTGGAGTTACTTTAATACCCTTTCCCGCTATATAAATATCAAGCGTAAAAGCATACAAAATAAAAACAACAAGACCTATATTTCTAAAAAAAACTAAAAATTCTTTTTTTAAAATAGCAGACATTTTCATTTTATAGCCTTTTTAAGAAATAATGTTCCTAAAGTAATTAAAATAACAGCATAAGCACAAAGAATAAAAAAATATAAAATATTTCCGCCTGATTTAAATCCTTCTCCCACTAAAAAACTATCATAAACTAAATGATTATAATACATAACAGGAAAAATATGAGCTTCTATTAAACTTTCTTTACCCATTGAAGAAATCGGCATAAGAATACCTGAATATAAAAATCCAGGAATTATTGTAATAACAACTGAAAGGACTAATGCCGCTATTTGAGTTGAAGTTATTATAGAAACCAAAAGACCAATTCCTACACTTATTAGGATATATATTTCACTTGCAATCCAAAAAATAAAAAAATTCCCCCTAAATGGCACATCAAAAAGATACAGGGCTAAAATTAGCAGAATAAAAATATTCACCGAATGAAAAAGAAAAGGAGGTATAAGTTTTGATATTATAAATTCTATTTTTGTTATAGGAGCAGAATAAAAATTAAAAATCGTCCCAACTTCTTTTTCTTTTACTATCATAATAGCCGCCAAAGAAGCCGGAACCACCAAAAATATAAGCCCAAAAAGTCCTGGAACAATAGCATTATAATCTCTCATAGATTCATTAAAAAAGTTTCTGTTTTCTATTTTTATAGGTAATTTTATATTAAAACCGTTTATTAAAACCTTCTCAACATATCCTTGTAAAGTAACAGCCCTAAGAGGGAAAGAGCCGTCAATAAAAACTCCTATTTGTGCTCCTTTATAAAGATTTTTAGAAAATGAAGGAGGAATGATTATAATCATATCAGCTTTATTAGTTTGAATTTTGTGAAGGGCCTCTTTATAAGTAAGATTTTCAACCTTTACATCAAAATATTTTGTATGTGAAAATTTATTAATAATCTCAAGGGAAAGTTTAGAATGGTCATTGTCAATTATAATGGTTCTTACATGTGTTACTTCCATTTTTATCCCAAATCCAAAAAGAATCAAAATCATTAAAGGAATTAAATAAGTTAATATTATCATTTTATTTCTAATTAAATCAATAACCTCTTTTTTAAAATATGCTTTTATTACATTAATTCTCATTTTTTTCCTTATAAATTTCTAAAAATATCTCTTCAAAATCTAATCCCGGATACTTTTTATGTAATTTTTCCACCTCATCATCTACAATTTTAATCCCTCTTTTTAATACAACAACCCTGTCGCAATATTCAGCCTCGCTCATATAATGTGTTGTAATTAAAATTGAAATTCCTAAATTTTCTTTTAATTTTCTTAAAAGTCTCCAAAAAGCACTCCTGGCCACCGTATCAACCCCGCTTGTCGGCTCATCTAAAAATAAAACCACAGGCTCATGCATTAAAGCTGCAGCAACAGAAAATCTTTGATTAATTCCAAGTGGCACTTCTTTTGGAAAAGCATTTAAATATTCACTAAATCCAAGCATCTCGGAATAATCTTTTATCTTCTTATTTGTCTCATTTACACTTAATCCGTGCATTTTTGCAAAATAATCAAGATTTTCTTTAATAGTCAAATCTTTATATAAAGAAAATTTTTGAGAAACATAGCCGATTTTACTTTTAAGTTCGATTCTATCTTCATAAGATTTTATTCTTTTATTAAGAAGATATAATTCACCTTTATCAATGGGATAAAGTCCTAAAAGCATTTTGATAAGCGTTGTTTTACCTGCTCCATTTGCTCCTAAAAGGCCTAAAATCTCACCTTTTTTAAATTCTAAATTAATACAATTATCCGCAATAAATTTACCAAATTTTTTAGTCAAACAATTAGCTTTTACAATAATTTCAGGCATTTGAAGATTCTTTTTAGGAATTTCAAAAATTATAGGTTTTTTACTTTTTTTTAAGGCATTCACAAAAAATACCCCTTCAAGCGTAGGAGTTGTTTTTTTTAAAGAAAGCGAGTTTAAACAATATGTTCTTTTATTAAAAGAAAAGCATTCTTTACTTTCCATTTCCCCTTCATATGTATAATCTTTTATATCTGCAATAAGTTCTTCTGAAGTCCCTTTTGCAATAATTTCCCCTTCATCAAAAAGCAATATTCTATCCATTTTACTAGCTTCACTCATATAAGCTGTAGAAATAATAGCACTCATTCCATTATTTCTCATTTCATTTACAATATCCCAAAGCTCGGCCCTGCTTATAGGGTCAACTCCTGTGGTAGGTTCATCTAATATTAAGAGTTTTGGTCTTGGAAGAAGCGAAAGAATAAGGGAGAGTTTTTGTCTCATTCCACCGCTTAAATTTACGGCTAATCTATCTTGAAACTCATAAAGACCAGCCATTTTAAGAAGTTTCGTTTCATATTCCATAGCTTTTTTAAGACCCCTTAAGTCTCTAAAGAAATCAAAATGTTCTTTGATAGTCAAAAAATCATATAAAACAAGCCCTAAGCCTTGCGGCATAAGAGATATTTCATTTTTTATTTTTTCTGCTTCTTTTGGAGAATAATAAACATAATTTTTATAAATTATTTCTCCATCAAAACTTACAACCCCCGCTATTGCGTGCAAAGTTGAACTTTTACCAGCTCCATCAGCTCCGATAAATCCTAAAATCTCTTTTTCTTTTAAGCTAAATGAGGCATTTTTTATTGCAATTTTTTTACCATAACTCACACTTACATTTTTAACTTCTAATAAAATATTCTTGGAATCTAAAGCTTGAAACTTGGAACTCATTTAAAGCTCCGGTAATTCATTCAAACTTTTAGGCAAACTCCCATTTCCTATCAAAACAACTCCCGTTGCCGGAAGTCCAAGTTTTAAAAGCGGATTTGGTTTAATCGGTTTTAGTCTTATTGCATAAACTCTTGTAATCCTATCAGCCCTAACGTCCACTTCTTTTGGAGTGAATTCAGCCTTTTTTGCTATTTTACTAACAATCGCTTGAATTGGTCTATTTGGATAGGCATCTAAGAAAATTTCTGCTTTATCTCCGAGTTTTATTTTACCTGTATAAATAGTATTAACATAAATTTTAAGATATAAATTACTTGGATTAATAAGAGTTGCTATTGGCATTCCAGCCCCAAGCACTTCTCCTATATTTGCTATTTTTGTATCTACATATCCATTTATTGGAGATTTTATATTAAGCTCATTTAAGACTACTTTAATCTCATCTCTTTTTTGTTTTAGGGCATTAATCCCATTTTGCAAAGCTTTAATATTATCTTTTGAAAAAACGGCAATTTTATATTTTTGTTTATAAATTTTAATTTCTTTATTAAGTGCCTCTCTTTTTGCAAATAAAGCTTTTAATTTATCAATATCGGTTTTTGTTTTAAGTTTAGAAAGTTCAAGAGTATGATGTTTTTCCATATTCCTTTTTACTAAAGAGGCAATTCTTTTTTCATCTCTTTTATCCTGTGCAATAACCGCTTTTAAGGCATTAATATCAGCATTTAACGCATTCAATTCATCTTGTTTGGCTAAATAAGCATTTTTTGCAATTTCTATGCTTTTTGAAATTTTAATTTTAGTAAAATTCAGTTCATTATTTTTTGCTTTTATTTCATAATTTAAGGCATCTAATTTTTTTATATATTCTTTATCATCCAGTTTTGCAATAATTTCATCTTTTTTTACCCTGTCTCCGGTATCTACGCTTAATTTAATAATTCTTCCCGGATATTTTGTATTAAGATTTATTAAATCTCCATCAACAACACCAACCGCTTCTACCAAATAAGGTGGGACTTTTTTTGTATTTAATTTTTTATAAATTAAAACCCCGCTAATAACTAACAAACCTATAATTAAAATAGCTAAAATATTTTTTTTCATTTATTGCCTCCATCAATATTTGCTTTTAATGTATAAAAGAAAATTTCTGATTTTATATAATCCCTCTTAGCTTTTGCATCGGCTAATTTGGCTATTGCATCATTCAAATCTGTTACATCTGCAAGCCCTTCATTAAATTTGGCTCTTATATATTCATAATAGCTTTTTCTTGCTTTAACTTCTTTTTTTGCCGCAAAAAATCTTTTTTTCAAAGCATTTAAATCCAATAAATCATTTTGATATTCTGTTTTTACTTTGTTTAGATAATTTATATAAAAAATATCTGCTTTCATTTTTGATATTTTTGCTTCTTCTATTTTTGATTTGTCTTCCCCTCCATTAAAAATATTATACTGCACAGACAATGCCACAAAAGATTTATCTATATTTTGATAATTATTTTGACTCAAAAAGGCATTTGTAGCCTCTTTTTTAATACCTGCTTGCAAATATATTTTTGGCAAAAATCCTGATTTTGCAATACTTAACGCTTTTTGTGTAATTTTTAATGTTTGTTGAATAGCTTTCACATCGGGTCTATTTAAAATATTTGCTTTTTTAAGTTTTATTTGTTCTAAACCACTTATAGAAGAAACTTTTGTATTTAAAATATAATCAAGATTATTCAAAAGAGATTTTTTATTAGCTTTTGTTTCCTCAATATTTGCTGTTATTTCATAATATTTCGCATCTATTTCATCAAGTGTGGATTTATTTAAAAGTCCTTCTTTATATAGGGCACTAGCTTGTTCTTTTGCACTTAGAAGAGCTTTTTTAGCTTCATTTAAGGCTTTTATTTTTTCTTTAAGAGCATAAATTCCGGCATAAAGTTTTGCTGTATTTAAAATTAAATTTCTTTTGATATTTTGCAAATCTAGTTTTGATTTCATCAAATTTAATTTTTCAATATCAATTGCATTACTTATTTCAAATCCTGTAAAAATCGGATAAGAAAAGCTCAACATTCCTATAAAATTATTTTTATTACCTACTTTTGTTTGAATGTTAATATTTTTATATATTAAAGGATAAATATTTCCTCCTTTATTTTCAGCTGCAACAGGCTGCGGTGAATTCATTTTCATAACAGTATTTTCAAAAAGATGTGAATAATCATATTCAAAATCTATTTTTCCATAATTTTTTGCAATTGCTTGATTTAATTTTTGCTTTTGAATTTCAATATTTTTTTGATAAATTTTTACAACATTCGAGTTATTAATTCTCTTTATCAGTTCATTAAAATTCTCCGCATTCAATAAAAACGGCAAAAATAAAAAAGTAATTTTCCATTTCATAATTTCCCCTTTAATGTTTTATAAATTTCTATTCCGTAAAATTCTTTAGAATTTAAAGTTGTCTCTTTTTGCAAGAAATATCCTGTTGCATAAGAGAGTAAAATTTCAGAAAGTTTTTCATCTTTTACAATTTCTTTTAATAAATTTAAATAAGTCTCTTTTAAAAAAGAGTGAAATTCAATAAATTTTTGCTCTTCACTTAAATTAATCGCCAAAAATTCTTTATAAATTTTGATTAAATCATCTTTTTTAGTTACAAAAAATTCAAAAAAAATATTTAGCTTTTCCAAAGGGGTTTTATTTTGCATTTGCAAAAGCATTTGTTCATAATATTCTTCAGACAGAATATTCAAAATTTCAAATACAATATCCTCTTTATTGCTAAAATACTCGTAAATTGTTCCTTTTCCTATACCAGCTTTATTTGCAAGGGCTGAAACGGTAATTTTTTTTATACCGTTTTGTAAAAGTAAATCTTTACATGCAAGGGCTATTTGCTTTCTTTTTTCTTCTTTATTAACAATTTTTGCCATTTTTTCTCCTTATAAAAATAAGCCCAAATACAAAAACACTCCCTACAACACCCCAAAATCCGGCATTCATCCAAACATATTTAAATCCATAATCAAAAGAAAAAAACTGCTCAATCATTCTAAAAACTTCATTACCTGCCATTCCAAAATAAAAATGAAGTTTATTTAAAAACTCCTGCACTACATCCCTGTTTTGCAGTATAGTCATAGCGTCAAATTCTCGGTTTTTGTAAAACACAATATTATTTGTAGCTATTGCAGTTCCAAAACTTGCCCCTACAAACCTTACATAAGTCATTGTAGTTATGGCCTGTTCTATTTTTTTACCTGCATTTTGCATAACAAGCGTTGTAATTGGAGCAAAAAACATCCCCATAGCAATACCAAAAGGCATTGTTTTTAAAACAGCTTCATAAAAAGGAGTATAATAATTGATTGTTGAGATTAAATATGCACTAAATAAATATATCACAGCACCTATTATCAATACCGGAATCGGAGAAAATTTATCACTTAAAATTCCGGCAATAATACTAAACATTCCTATCCAAATACCAAATCCAAGCACTCCAAGACCTGTCTGAATAGAGCTTAAACCTTTTATCTGTTCATAAAAAAGAGGAATTAAATAAAAATACTGAAACATAGAAAAACCAAGTAAAAAAAGATAAATCAATATCCCAAGGACATAATATGGATTTTTGAATAAAGGATAATGAAACAGAGCTTTTTTAGAAAAAATTTCACTTATAATAAAAGCTAATAATCCTCCCCACGAAATAAATGCCAAATAGACTATTTTTTCACTGTTAAACCAGCCATATTGCTGACCTTTTGAAAGAATTATCAAAAGAGCAGCTGTAAAAACAGTTAAAAACAAAACAGAAATAATATTTAAAGAATAAGGCTCTCTTTTTGCATTATCAGGTAAAATAAAACTACCAAAAATAACAAGCAAAATTCCTATTGGCACATTTACAAAAAAGACACTTCTCCAGCTAAAATATTCTGTTAAATATCCGCCAAGTGTCGGCCCCACAGCCGGAGCAAAAGCTACTCCAAGTGCAAAAATCCCCATTGCAATCCCCTTTTTTTCAGCTGGAAAAAAAGAAAACAAAAGAGCCTGAGCTGTAACCATTACAAAAGCCTCTGCAAATCCTTGAATTGTTCTTGCAAAAATTATAAAAGAAAGAGTATCAGAAATACCGCAAAGAAAAGAAGAAAATGTAAAAACTCCAACAGATACAATATAAACCCATTTATAACCGTAATGCTTAACCATCCACTCAACCAATAAAAGCGCCACTGCAGCTGAGAGCATATAAGCGGTTATTACCCACTGAACTCCGTAAATATCCGTTGAAAGGGGACCTTTAAGTTTTGGCACGATAATATCTACAATAGTAGTATCCAAAACAGACATAAAAGCACCCACTATAACTAGTAAAATTAAAAGTGAAAAATTTAATTTTGAGCGCATTTTCTTATAGTTACCTCTCCAGACATTCCAACTTTCACACCTTTTGGAATTTTATTAAATCTGATTCTTACAAAAAATCTTTGTTGAAGTTTTGTAAATTCCCCACTACTTATATCTCTTGGTACTAAAGCAAATGTAGCCGCACTTGCCGGAAGAATTTTGCTTATATATCCGTTAAAAGTTTTATCAAGAGCATCTATATGGATTTTTACCCTGCATCCTGATTTTATTCCTTTTAATTTTTTTTCTTCAAGTAAATCCAAAACATAAAGGTTTTTTAAATTAACTACACTTAAAACCATTCTTCCAGCCGGAACCACCTCATCGGCATTTGCAAATTTTTTGGCAACACTTCCATTAAATGGAGCATAGATATATGAATCTTTTATATTTTGATTAACCAAAGCCAATTTTTCTTTTAGAGCTTTTAATTTATCTTTATTTGAAAGAATAATTTTTTGAAGTTTTTTGATATCATTTTTTTCATTTAAAATAAGATTTTTTTTGATTTTGAGAGAATTTTTTTCTAATTTCAAAGCTTTTAGTTTTTCTTCATTAGACTTTATTTCATCATTTAAAGCGAAATAAACAGTCTGGATATTTTCAAATTTTTCTTTTGAAATTCTTCTTTGTTTATAAAGCTTTGCAAATCTTTCATAATCTTTTTTTGCCTTTTTTAGTTTAACTTGTAAGGCATCAATATTAAACTCAAACGCTTTTATATTTTTTTGTAATTTATTAAATTCATTATTAATTAAAGCGATATTATAATTTATATCATTGGTAAGCTTTTGTTTTTGTAAAATCAATGAATTTATAGAATTACTTAAAGCATTTATTGAAAAATTAAGCTCTTTTTTTTCTATTTCCAAATCTTTTGTATCAAGTTTTGCTAAAACTTCGCCTTTTTTGATTTTATTACCTTCATTCACATATATTTTTTTTATTTTTCCAGGTAACTTGAATGAAAGATTAGTCAACGAATCACTTTTTACAAAAACAGCGTCACTGCTGACAAAGTGGTTTGTAAATGAAATATAACGGTATAAGGCAAAAACAGTTCCTATTATTAAAATACCTAAAATTCCTAAAATAATCTTTTTTTTCATTCTTATCCTTTAATTGACCATTGGTCAGAATTATAACACATCATTAACTAACGGTCAACAGTATAGTAAAAAGATTTAATTTTTATGATTAAATTCAGGAACTATCTCTTTTAAGATTTTTATAATTTCTTCTTTTTTTGTAGCTTTAAAAAGTTTATTTAATTGATTTTTAAAAAGCTCAAAATTATATTTTATAGGATTTGCAATAAAAATATCTTCATATTTTGTTTTTTTATCAGCTTCATTTATTAATAATTCCTCATAAAGCTTTTCTCCGGGTCTAAGACCTGTGAATTTAATATTATTTTCATCTTTTCCGTAAAGTTTAAGCATTTTTTTAGCCAAATCTACAATTTTTACAGGCTCTCCCATATCTAAAATAAATATTTCTCCGTTTTCTCCTAAACTTCCAGCTTGAAGTACTAATTCACAAGCTTCTGGAATTAACATAAAATACCTAGTAATTTCAGGATGTGTTATAGGAAGAGGTCTATTTTCTTCAATTAGCTTTTTGAATTTAGGGACAACACTTCCACTGCTTCCTAATACATTTCCAAATCTGACAGCACAAATTTTTGTATTTTTAGCATCAACATTCTGGGCATAAATTTCACAAATTCTTTTAGTAGCCCCCATAATATTTGTTGGTCTAACAGCTTTATCAGTTGAGATTAAAATGAAATCTTTTATATTAAATTCAATAGACAAATCTATTGTATTTTTTGTTCCTAAAACATTATTAATTACTGCACTTCTTGGATTATATTCACATATTGGGACATGCTTGAAAGCCGCTGCATGAATTACAATATCTGGTTTTTCAGTCTCAAAAACATTTCTTAATTCTTCTTTTTTAGCCACATCAATTAAATAAAGTTTTCTTTTAATTTTTAATTCTTCATTAATAGCATATAAATTAAATTCACTGTTTTCAACCAAAACAAGTTCTTCTGCTCCATATTTTTCACAAAGTCTTGCAATTTCACTTCCGATACTTCCCCCAGCACCTGTTATCAAAATTTTTTTATTTTGAACAAAATTTTTAATAGCCTTTTTATCTAAATCTTTTGGTTTTCTGGCAAGCAAATCTTCAATAGAGATATCTTTTACTTTTTTTTCGAAAGGATTATAAATTTTTATATCTTCAAAGCCTTTATTTTGCAGAAACTCTACTAATTTATCAAGTTCATTTCTTGGAAATTCTTTTGTAATAATTGCGGTTTTTAGATGAGGTATAATATTTGAAATATTTTTTACTTTATATCCATATAAATAACTGCCTACTATATTTTTTTCATCATCATAAATTTCTACAATAGAATAAGGAATATTTTGTTTTAATAAGGAAATAGCTTTTTCATTTACTCCTATAATAATTGCCGGAGTTTTATTAGTTGAGAGTTTTTCATAAATTAATCTTTTTGAGATTCTAAAAAATCCAATAAATAAAAGAGTTAAAAAATAATCAATTATAATTACACTTCTTGGAAACGGAATAAAAATATCCCTAAAAACCAATAACATCCCTCCCCCTAGTAAATAAGCCAAAGTCGTAGCTATTAAAAGAGATTTCAGCTCTTTTAGTGAAAAAAATCTCCAACTCACAAAATATAATTTAAAGATATAATAAAAAGTAATTTTTGAAAAAATAAAAATAAAAGCTATTTCAAAAAAATTACTAAGATACTCAGACGGCACTTCAAAATTAAATCTTAACAAATAAGCTAAAAAAAGAGTAAATATAGATATACAGACATCACCTGTTAAAAAAAATAAAGCCCTTGTAAAATTAGTAGGTCTAAACAGATTTAATAATTTCACAAATTTCCTTTACTTGCTCTTTTGTTAAAGTTGTACCGCTTGGAAGGCAAAGCCCTTTTTTAAATAGATTTTCACTTCTGCCGTTTAAATATACTTTTGAAGCTTTAAAAAGCGGCTGAAGATGCATTGGATTCCATAAAGGACGGCTTTCTATTTTATTTTCTTGAAGATTTTTCATAACTTCAAAAGGATTTT
>Ga0256829_1002807_pt1 | contig 12584 bp, 20 predicted proteins | sample 131447metaG_FD_185979 | JGI IMG/M metagenome (GOLD analysis project Ga0256829, IMG submission 185979) | Hydrothermal vent microbial communities from Lau Basin, Pacific Ocean - 131-447 | ecosystem: Environmental > Aquatic > Marine > Hydrothermal vents | place: Pacific Ocean: Lau Basin | collected... | reverse complement strand
CTCATCATCCCAGGCATCGCCGCGGGTGCGGGCCAGCTTGTCTGGTGCGCCGCGATTATCGACGTCATCCTCGTATTCGGCCAATTCTTCCAAAATCAGAAGACCGATGGAGATCATGTTGAAAGGTTTTGACGTGCCGGCGGAGACGATACCCAACTTGCCACCACGGAACTTCTTTTGGGTGGTGGTGGATCCCTTGTTTGACCGCTGATCACTGGCCATGACTTTCAGTGTCAATGGCGCGGTGCCGTGGACCATGGGGTCAAATTTCTCGGCGTTGTATTTGGTGACCTCATCCTTGGATGGTAAAACCACCATGGCCGGGCGCGGGGCCGTGCAGATCATGTGGCCAAGCACATTCAGGCCAACTTCTGACTTGCCAATCTGCGCACCACCACGAATGACCGTGCGCGGGTTGGGATGGTTTACACCGGAGACGTCCATGATCTCGGTCAGGTATGGGGTGCGGGAATTATTCCACGGGCCAGGAAACCGGGTGCCCGATTCGGCGGTGACAACGCGGTGCTCTTCTGCCCACTCACTGACCAACAAATCAGGCGGCGGTGCCGCATGTGCGCAGACAGCATTGAGCACCACGCTGGCTCCCCATGCCATCGCGGTTGAATAGGTTTTAAGACTCATTATCAGACCTGTTTTGTCGTTTCCAGATTAGTGGACGGATCACGGCCGGAAAGCCGGAGCCGATGAGCGATGGCCGCAAGGTGCCATTGACGCGCGCGGGTGCTTATTTCCTCACGCCGGGTTTTCGTGGCGATTTTGGCGGCCTCATCACAAAAGGCTTGCTGGGCTTCATTCAGTAAAGTTTTGCCCGCAGCGCGAATTTGGCGGACGTTTTCCGAAGGGAGGCCAAGTTCGGCCGATAAACGCTCTGCCCAAGTGCTGAGCGTTGCCATCGCCGCACTGCGTTGCGCCGAGATAGCCTCGGCAATACCAGCATCAACGGCATCGGTGGACGTAAGGTTTCCAATTTCGCGTTCAAGTTCTAGTTCAGCCTTGTCAGCCTGAACGCGTTTCAGGCGTTGGGCATCTCCTAGCCTGGCCGGCTCTTCGTCATTGGCAGGCGCAGGATTGTTCGCAGCGAGCGCGAGTGTGGGCTTTTGTTTTGTACCGGATGCCTCGCCAGTCATCACCTCACGCGTGAAGTTTTCTTTGCGGTGGGCGATGACTTCTTCAAGGTCAACAAGGGCAGGCTTCCCCCTGCCCTCACCACGACCCCGAATCAATTCATGGGCTTTACAATATTTTCCGAGACCCTGACTGGTGATCACAGATCCTTGCGAATTCAAAACCTTCGCACAGGCCGTGATTGAGATCAGTTCAGGCATTATGAAACTTGCAATCCATTGTTTCTGAAACCCTTTTTAAAGTTTGCGAAACTAGAAAAACTAAACGCCACAGGTTCGCCCGTATTGCTTTCGCCGCAGGAAGGACCCGCGCAAAGAAAAAGCGCCAAGGCGGGTGCCCTAGCGCTTGACGTAGTTATTGACTGTATCGAGCCTTGCCACAACTCAGGTACCTCAGTCAACCCCCTTTCATTCCCCAATGTTTGACCAGCCCTTCCAGCGCGCCTTGTATCAACACGCTGACCGCGCCTTCCCGGCGGTGCTTGGCCCGCCACCGTTTGCCAAACATCGCCGCCGCCGATTGTCCGATGGTGCTGCCGATGTACAAAATCTCGACCAGCACCCGAAATTCATTTTCGCGCAGCGCCGCGCGCACCGCATCCCATTCCCTGCGCGCATGGATATCCCGCGCCGCCTGGGCATCATCGTCCAGGCCGGCGCAATCGACCCGTCCCTGCATGCCCGACGAGGCGAGGCGCACCGGCCCCATGGCGCGCCGTGCCAGTTCCGCAAACTTGATCGCCGCGGCCAGCTCAATATCCCCGATCACCTCATCCGCATGCAGGCGCATCACCGGATCAGCATGCAGATCGCGCAGCACCCGGCGCACCCCGCCCGCCTTCATGTCCGGCGGGATAATGCGCGCAAACTTGCCCTTGCCCAGGCGCTCCGCCGTCGGCGCGGCAGGGTCGTAATGCTGTGTTTTTGGTGATGCCGGCTTGATCATTTCAATTAGCACCCTCGCGCAGAACGATGTTGGTTAGATATAGCTGGCCTGACTTCACCGAATAAAACCCACGCCCTTCCAGGATTTTGTACAGCGCCTGCTGACTAACTGTTTGCGGAAACCATTCCTCAGCATAATCAAAATAACTTTTATAGACAGATGACCTCAACGTCCGCGCACCCTTTTTGAAGGTAGTGCAATCGGCAAGCCATTTCGTAACCGAATCAGGCACATCCAGCGCGGCTTGGCTTTTCATTATTTCTGGAAGTTCTGATTGCCGCCAGAATGCCTGCGCATGGTCCTTGCCCCACACTCGCCGAACGATCTCAACCATCTCCAATAATCGGGGATAGTCGCTTGCCATACTTTCAGTGAATTTATTTTCTGTTTTATCTTTATTTTTCATAATGTTATCCTTTTATTTTGATTTTATTTAGGGATGGTTGGGGATAGTTTACCTAGTTTATGGAGGGTTACGCATACATACCCGCACCCACATATGCGGAATGACTGAATAACTGTGTAAACTATCCCCAACCGTCCCTAGTTCTTTGAAACAACAGGGAAAAACAAAGGGACACTTTGGGGATAGAATACCTAGTTTTCTGGCGCTACTCCACGATGCGACCAATCTCGTCGATCTCATCCCATAACATGCTGTGCTGGGTGGCGTAGGTTTCCGCCTCTGGCGCGCGGCATTCGTCCAGCGCCATGAGGGTGCGGACCAGTGCCTTGGCCTTACAAACCTGCCATAATATCCGGTCTTGAATGTCCAAGGTATCGCGAAGCAATCGCGTTGATTCGTCTGCCATATTGGCCTCCGTCGGTTCGTTTGAACCCGGCCAACAGCTTTCGAACTGGTGACCGGGCAGCAGCAGGTCGAAAGACCGCAACCAACGGAAAGCGGCAGACCCGAGGGTCTCCCACTGTGCCCGGCCATAAGAAAACGCGCTTGTTTAGGGCGCGTTGGGCACCGCTGATTGTTCGAGCTTTCGATCCCGGCTCCACGGCTGTGAAGCGGGGCGAACATCGCGCCATCCATGCCATTTGTCAACTTTTCTGGAAAACCTACTGTTTCAGGGACAGTTCTTCGCCTGATACTTTCGGGGTGCGGGGCGCGGTGTGAGGTCATAAATCCCTCACACCCTTTAGACGTAAGCCACGCCTATACGTGACGCCGTTTGACTTCATCTTTGAGTGCTGGCGGTCTCCTAATGTCTTGCCAAACGCGGTTAGGCTCATCGGCTCCAGACCGTTCTTTTTGGCCCACCCCTCATAATCGTGGTAAAGCGCAGAGGTTTGCTCCCGCGCGCCGATCTCGACCACCACGCATTCCTCATACCATTCACCAAACGGGTTGCTGCCGCGTCGATAATCGTCCAGCGCCGCCTGGGCCGCCTCTGGCGGGTCCAATCCGTCGCGTTCCAGATAGTCGTAATATCCATCGACCAGCCAGCGAAGCACGCCGCTGGCCTCGGCGGCCAGCTTTGCATCAATGCTTTTGTCCCGGTCTTCCTCGGCGATTTGTACCGGCCAGGGCACCACCTTGGTGCGCCGCCATATCCCGCCATCATCGCCGCCAATATAGGGCTTGTGATTGCACGATATAATCAGCACCCATCGCGGGCTGAACTCAAATATATCTTTGTGCAGCGCCCGCGCCACCATCGGCTCGCCGCCGGATACCTGTTTCAACACGCTGCCAGACAACCGCGCGCCCTTTTCCGGCTCCGATGCCAACACCAGGCGAATGCCCGTGGCCAGGCGCGCAATGTCCGGGCTGGCGTTCGATCCTGATCGGTTCTCATTGTGCAGGAAAGTGGATATATCGGCGGTGCCGGCATATTCGCCAATGGCCTTGCGCACGGCATTCAACGTGGTCGATTTGCCGTCCCCGCCGCGCCCCTGAAAGATAAAAAACACCTGCTCCCGATTGCCGGATAACAGCGTGTATCCAAGGCACCGCTGAACATAGGCCCGCATGGCCGGATCCGGCTGCACCTTTTGCATGTGCGCATCAAATATGGGGCATTTTGCATCCCCATCATACGCCACGCCGGTGGTTTTGGTCAGCAAATCATGCCGGTCATGGGGTTTTAACTTCGGCCCACCATCTTCCAGCACCAATGTACCATTGGCACAGGTCATCATGTCGGCCGCGGCGTCAAACTCGTTCAAACGGCGGCGCAAATACGGCTGCGCCTGTTCCAACATCGCCTTGGTCTTGCCCGCATTGGCCGCTCCCTTGGCGGCGCGCAAGAACGCCTTGACCACCTTTTCCCACTCCTCAGGTCCAAGGCCATATGGATCGTTCTGGCCCTTAAATGCCGGATATTCCTTTTCGCGCATTAACCGCGCCACGTCATGGGCGCGGCGGCGGGCAATGTCCTCGCCGTTTTCAAAATAATACCGGGTGCCATCCCATGTTCCCCAGCCCATTTCATGGGTAACGGTCAGATCACCGCCAAACCGCGCGATCAGGCGCTCACCCAAGAATAAATCCTCAGTCGGCAATTTCGCCAGGCGCAGATCTTCACTGTCCCCACCACCCGAATCCCCATCGCCCGGCGGCGGTCCGCCGACAGACCCACCACCGCCCTCACCCTGAGCCTGTCGAAGGGCGGGGTTAAACGGCACCAGATTGTCTGGCGTCCCGGTCATGCCCGTTGTTCCATTTTACGGCGCTGATTTTCTGTTGCAGAAACCACCTCAATATGATCGGGGTGAACGCATAAAGACCAACCACATTTATGGTCACGATGGTAGCCAGGTGGGCACGTATCACCCCCTAAAACTTCAGAGGAAAACCTGTGCGCTCGGACCACTTTACTGCCCAAACGGAAACTACCATACCATTTACGATTTCCTTTGCCCCGAGAACGTGCCCCCGTCCAAAACCAGCACCCGTTTTGTAGCTTCTCCACATATCTCATGAACCTCTCAATATCCCGCTTAGAAGCTTTCAGCCTCATCCCACACTCTCCCATGCTGCAAACATATTGCCCTGATCGGTGTCCGCCGTGTCGCCGCCACAACCGCTACGCTGACCGCTATTCATCCATTTTGATGGTACTGACAATTCGCCCGCCGGGGACCATTTGAAGAACCCAAGCGCCCCCGATGAAGGAATGATTTCACAGGGCTTGCGGTCTGTCATAACCAGCCCACGCGGTCCAAAAAACCACGGGCTGACATGATCGCTAACCACATCAACGACATTGACCGTGCCGATAATCGCGCCGCGCGCCAAATCCGCCGGTGGCGGGCATTGCACGCCAATCGAAAACATGAAGTCGCTGGCGGATTCATACTCGCGTCTGGTCATACCCTTTGATGCGTGAATGCAAATTGGACCACGCCGTTTCAGGCCGTGATTCACGGCCTGCCATGATCGGTTTTCAATATCTTTGCCACCATGAATAATCGCCCACGCCCATGGCTGGCGAACTGACAACGCTAATTCAGGCAATATTGGCCGCGCCCTCATCCCACGCCCCCCCCTGTTTTCCTTGGCAATTTTTGGCATGGCATATCGCTGGTCCCGGCTGGTGGTATAGGCGCGGGCATGGTGCGCCGGGCAATAAACCCCGCCGCCGTGGCTGGGCCGGCCACAAAACCGCGCCTGGCCGTTCACATCGGCCAAATGCGTGCCAAATTTACAGGCCCCCAGATACGGCAATTCCAACAGGGTCAGGCCCGGCTGCCCATCCGCGCCAATCATCGGGTCCGGGTGCGGCACCTCATTTTGCGCCGCGATTTCATGGCGGCGGTTCCATGCCTGCACCCGCTGCTGCACCGCCTCGGTCGGCAAATTCAGATACGCGGCGATGCGCACGGGCTTGGCCCCCGCATTGGCCATCGCCGTAATTTTACGATCCACCGAGATATCCCACGGCCAGGACAATTGCCGCCTTGCCCGCGGCGCGGCGGATACCGCCCGCAAATCCACACCGGTGGCGCGCAGGCACGCCAGTTTCTTTTTCACCGATAACGCGGATATACCCATCGCGGCCGCGATTTGCGCCTCATCCTGATCCCCAGCATTCCACCGGGTGATCAATTCATTGCGTTTTCGCACCGGCCATTGATCTGTGGCCCCGCTTGATCGGACAGCCCGCGGCGGCGTTATCGGCTTGGTCAGCCGCCCTGCCCGCTCCAACCGGTGGGTCTTGCCAATCACCGCATTGCGCCCGGGGTAAACCCCCGTCATTTTATACAATCCCGCACAGACCTCGCGCGCGGTATGCCCGGCCTCGATCTCGCGGATCAAATAGGCCTCGACCTCCACCGTCCAGTCCATCCGCCGTTCCATTACATTGCTCATTCACTCACCCCTTTAAATAAATAATGTTTGCCGATCCTTCTCCGCGACAGGGGCACGCCCTGTTCGCGCAGCCGATGAACACGGCCATTGATGGCGGTTGGTGTGCGGCCCAGCGTTTTGGCGATCTGTGCCGTGCTGACATCATCACCCCACATCTGGATTAACCGGTCGATTTCGGCCTCATGCCACGGGATTCGTTTTGCTGCCTTGGCATTCGATGGCCCCGCCGTGCGGCTGGCCTTCATCGCCGCGATATCTTCATCGCGCTGTCGCAATTTTTCTTTCAATTCATCCACTTCGCACCGCAACCGGCGGATAGTCTGATAATCATGACGGGCAATCTGGTTCATCATGCATCCCTTTTCAAAAGACGGATGATCTGGGGCAGAAATTCCGTATATTCAGGCGATATGGCGGCCAGGGCATGGCCGTTTGTAACTTTGAAAACGCTGTGGAAAATATCGGCAATGGCGGCACCGCTGCGGCGCCCCAACAAGGCATTCACCAGGCGGCACAGATTGGCCACGCTGATATAAAGCGGGTCAAGCCGCCGATCATATTTGCCAAACTTGTCACGCTCCGGGTGGATGAAAATATAAACCAGATCCCCGTCCGCACCACGGGTGATCACGGCGCGCCATTCGGCACCATGGGCTGAAAAGATCAGGCACTGTGTGCCGCGCCGCACCGGTGTTTTTATCGCCGCCGCCATCACGCCAACCCGCCGAGCAGGCTCAACGCCACCCGAAACGCCGCCAGGGCCAAGGCCCCAAACACCATCCCGATCAACAAGAATGGCAACCAGAGCGGCAACCAGGGCCGCGATGGCTCGCCGCGAAGGGCGGTTTCGTAATCCTCGATTTTATGATGCCGGGTCATGATGCCACCGTCGGCCAGTTGTGGTGACGCTCGCCGTCCAGCAGGTCATCATCTAAACCGCGCCCAATGTGCTGTTTGAAAAAAAATGGGACTTTTGCATCCGCACACTGATCGCGCAGATCGCGTGCCCATTTTGTTGCCATGAAACGCCGACCTGCACCGCTTTCGCCGCCGCAAATCACCCAGTCCAGACGCGGCTGTGATATTTCTTCCGGCGGTGGATTTTCATGAAAAGGCAGCGGGGTGCAAAGCGCCGCTCCAGACGCAATTTTTATTTCATCCTCGTGCGTGATGTTAAACAGCCATGGCCGCAAATCCACCGCGCCCAACATCGGCTCGACGCTGACAATCCGTTTGGCCGCGGGCGTGTACATCAGGTAGGGGATGCGGGCGGCTGCTTGTTCCTGATTTTCCGCGCTCACCCCCAGCCAGACGTTTGGCAGGGGCCACCTGATGCCTTCAAGGCCGGTAGATAAATGGTTGATTCTTCCAATAGGCAATTTAGTTTCTGCGGCGGTTTTTATCGCGTCATGCCATACCTGAACTGATCTTTCTGGTGTGTTGATGTAATACCGCATCCGCGCCGGCCGCTTGGTCAGGATCACAAAAATATGCTGTGGAGACAGCGCCATGATCGAAAAAACCAGGTCCATCACTTCATCTGTCACACCCTCATGGAACAAATCTCCCATGCTGTTCACAAACACCATGCGAGGCGTTTTCCACCGCAGCGGCGCGTTCAGGGTTTTCTCTGGCGCGGCGGCAATCTTGCCGGTCCACACCGGTTTGCCGTTTACGGTTTTCACCGTACCCTGATAATGGCTGTCCGGTTGCATGGCGCAAATCCGATGCGCCATTTTCATCGCGTAACAATTGGTACAGCCGGGCGAAACAATGTCGCAGCCCACTACCGGGTTCCAGGTCTCGCCTTTATATCCCGGCATGTTCAGCCAGCTTATGCCGTGTTTGCGGGTCATTTATCGTCCCCATCTTCAAACCGTTTCAGGATCAGATCCACCGCATCCGGGTAATGATCGACCAGATGGGCCAACACCGGGTTGTCACCATTGGTGCGGCCATGCATGGCCAGAGCCAGGCGCTGGCACAGGCGGTCACGTTCGATGGTGCGGCGGGTGTATGCCTCTTTTTCTGCATGCCACTGGCTTTCATAATCGCCGCCGAAAAAATGCGCTGGCAATGGATCGCTCATCTCACCACCACCATTTCACGGTGCGCCCGGCAAAGAGGGCCGCGAGTGCCATGACCAAAAATGCACCGGACAGGCAGAGCAAATCACCGGTCCACACCGCCCAGGCGGCCACAAAACCACCGGTGAAAAACACAAAAACGGAAAGGCAGAACCAGCCAAAGGCGCTGATCGCCGTGTGTTTGGCCGAATAAAGGGGGCGAGGGTGCCGGGCCATCACACCCACCCCGCCATAAGCACCAGGCCAGAGGCCGCGCCCAACAAAACGCAGGCAAACATCGCGGCGTATAGCGGCGTATCCACCACCCACTTGCCGGTGCGATCACTTTCCAGCAATGCCCGTTTCAGCTTTTGATCGTGGGGCAGCAAATGCGGCAATGCATCGACCCCAACCTCACCAACAAACCGGTGTTTTGCCTCGCTGATCCGCCGCGCCCGGCGACAGTCTTCACTGGTCGGGTTCATGATGCACCGCCCAGGCTTTTCAGCTCGCTGGCGATGGTGCTGGCCGGATTATATGAACCCGCCTGCCGGGGCTTTGCTGGCCGGGGCTTTGCGGTTGATGCCACCGCGCGCACCGGGGCCGCGGGCGGACGGGCGGGCTGGCGGTCCAGCGATACCAGTAAATATTTATCATCCTCAACCGAAAAGCGCGGGATTATTTTGCGCTTTTCCCCGGCCAGACCCGGCACGATACCAATGCGCAGCATAACCCGTGGGTCCGCACATGTTTTTATTTTTGATACCATCGCGGCCCGCGCGCCCTTTTCATCGACGCGGATTTTTAAAAACATATACGCTTGCGTTACGGCCTGTTCGACGGTGTATTTCACCCCCTCGGTTAGGCCGCTATAACGCGCCAGATCAGGATGCAGGGATAGGATAACCGAACAATCGACCGACCCTTTGCGCCGGCTGATGCTGGCCCGGATCGGGGCATCATCGGCCATGCGGCCACCCCGGCCGGGAAGGGTTTTAAAAGTCTGCGCATCCGGCCAACCGCCGGGGTCTTTATAATCTTCATTCATCGCACATCTCCTCGTCTTTTCGTAAATCAATCGCCGCAATCAGGGCGGTCAGGGCATCAATGGCCTCGACCGCCTCGCGGCGGATGGCGGCATTTTCAGCCTGGGAAATCTCTCCGTCCGCCTGGGCAATGCCGATGGCGGTGATCACATCGCCTTGTTCGCGCAGCGCCCGGGCCAACGCCCCGCGGCAGGTGTCTTTGGCCACCAGCCGCGTCAGGCTGAACCCGCAAAGCTGTGCCAGATGTTCGGTGATGACGGGCCGCGCGCCATGGGTGGTTAGAAACACATCAATGTCCGCCAGCGTATCCATTGGCAGAAACCGCCGGGCGTAATCATCGCCCAGATGGGCACCGGCTTCGATTTGCTGGCGCGACAGCCGCGAAATGGCATCGGCAACCGTGCTGCCGCCCAGCTCCTCTAGCGCCATGCCCGCGGCCGATTTCAGACCCCGGTAAAACTTTTTGTCGTGCAGGCGGTTATCCGACATTTACCACCTCGATCACGCCTGCATGCGCAAAACCTTGCCCACGCACCGTGACGGCCAAGACCGTCTGCGCCATCCTCTGGCCATGACAGAGAAACAAAACCAACGCATGCTGGAACAAGCCGCCCAAATCGCAGCCCGGCTGGGCCTGCGCCCGGATCCGGCGCGCGATGCCCGCGCGCTTGATATTGCCCTCAGGCAGAACTTTTCTAAAAGAACCTCCCCTGCCCGGCATGAGGGCCAGAACAGGGGAGGCAAGGCTACGGCAGTGATCGCGGGGGGAGATGCACCGGCCGTCGATACACACAGTCACGTCAGGCTCATAGGGCGATGACTGGGTGGATATGGTTGCAGGGGCTGGATTCGAACCAGCGACCTCATGGTTATGAGCCAAGCGAGCTAACCAGACTGCTCTACCCTGCAATAAAAACGTGCTCAAATAGCGAGGCTTGCCGTCGCGATAGCGCAAATAAAAAGTGCGGCGGGGGGGGATGCTTGACGTCCCTCCCCCGCCGCCAGCACTGGGGAGGTTTTTTCGAGTTACCCTGCGCTGAATGGAATTGGATATCGTCATGCCGCATCCTCTTCGCGCTCGATCTCATCAAGAGCGCGTTCGATGCGGATCAGTGTGTCGGTGGTTTTGGTGTTCAGGTTGCAGCGAAGTAGTGACCGGAGAGTGCTTTCATTGATACCGGCCTGGCGCGCGATCGCCGTGCGCTGCCCATTTGGTATTTTATTTATCCGGTCTCGTAAGTCGTTAATAGCTGAGCAAATCATCATGAATTCGTAATACGTGGTTTTTCGCGGTTTTGTCAACCTCTTTTCGTATTTTATCGCTATCGTGTAATTTCACGGCATTTGCTAAAGATGTATCATGGATGAAGAAATTGAATTAAGGCGCGAGGCGTTGCGCCGGTTTATGAAGGCTCGCGGCCTTAATATGAACAAATGGGCCAAGCTGGCCGGCGTTCCGGAGACTACGTTGCGTTCGTATTTATCTGGCCGGTCAAAATCGCTACGCGGCATCACAGAAAAGAAGCTGGCTACGGCCGCAGAGACAACAGTCTCCGGCCTTTACGGCGAAGATTACGATTCACCCAGCATTAAGGACGTTTGGGTGAAGGGCATTGTCGGGGCCGGGGCAAAGGTTACCCTGTGGGGTCCGGGTATGGGGGAAGGAGAAGGATATTCACGCGTGCCATGGCCAATCGGCATCCCTATGAATGAAGATCTCATCGCCTTTGAAATCAGGGGCGATTCGATGCCCCCATATTCTGATGGTGATTTGGTTTATGTCGAAGTTTCAGATGCCGTACCCGGCCCGGAAATTATTGGCAAATTGTGCGTGGTTGAGTTGGATAATGGCGACATGTTGGTCAAGATGGTGCGCCGGGGATGCACGACCGGGCGCTATAATTTGCATTCCTTTGATGGCCGCCCACCGATTGAAGATGCCGTTGTTATAAAGGCCGCACGCGTGCGCGCCGGGACGTACAAATAATCACCCGCACCATTTCCAACCGCGGCGACCACCATAATATTCCATGCCCAGCCCGGCCTTGATTATCGCCTTGCTCAGATCCTCACCATCCAGCACAACACGCGCCAGGGTGCGGCCATAACGATCCACGCCATTACGGTTGATCTGCACGTCTTTGGCCACCGCCAAACGCCCCCGGACATAGATGGTGGCGCGGTCCCCCAGCATTTTTTCAGCCTTGCACTTTGGCCGCCGCACCTCGGGCGTATCCACCCCGATCAGGCGGATGCGCTCATCCCCCAGCCGCACCGTATCGCCATCGGTAACCGTGAGGGAAAGCGTGACCAGTAAAGCTAGGGCTACGGTCACGTCTGGGGAAAGTGTTTTTTCAATACGGCCACGGCGTCACCAATGGCGACACTAACCATGCCTGCAACAAAGAAACCAGAAAAGAAAATGCTGGCTGAAAGCGTCGAAACCGACGCGCCCGCAACATCAAGTGCAACCGACACGCCGCCGCCGATAAAGCCAATCAAGGCCAGCACAAATCCCATAATTCTCATAAATCTCCTCCATGGACCGGCACCATAATGCCATCTTCCTGCCGCCAGACCCGCGAGTTTTCCTCGTAACACGCCTCTGCTAGGCCAACAAATTCCTCTATCGCTTCAACGGCAGTGGTTTCTGAAGACACCACGACCCCATCTGCCGCAATCAGCTTGAGCGCCGCCTTCAAAATAGGCTTGAGACGACTATTCCAAAACTCCATCTCCATCCTCAGGCATTTCTCAAAATCATCAAAGGCCGGGTATTGCTTGTCAGCATAGGCCATGAATACATCGGGATCCCAGTCCAGCACTTGATCACCACCCTCGCACACATCGGCACACCATCGGGCAATGACCTCTCTTTCCTCGGGGTGGTAATGGCCATCGGAACGGGCAATATAGACCAGTATTTTAATGCCCCGATAACAGGCATCATAAGCCTTTTGAAAATCTGTAATGACTGGATAATCTCTTTTCTTTCTGGCCTTGCGCTTTGGCGCATCAATCACCAGATGCGCAGTCATTTTGTAAATTTCTTCTTCA
>Ga0256829_1002806_pt1 | contig 12588 bp, 12 predicted proteins | sample 131447metaG_FD_185979 | JGI IMG/M metagenome (GOLD analysis project Ga0256829, IMG submission 185979) | Hydrothermal vent microbial communities from Lau Basin, Pacific Ocean - 131-447 | ecosystem: Environmental > Aquatic > Marine > Hydrothermal vents | place: Pacific Ocean: Lau Basin | collected... | reverse complement strand
GCCCATAGCTAATCTGTGCTTGCGAGAGTGTGACGGAACTGTCATGTCAGGGCCCTGTTCTCGTTGGATTTTGTCGCATAGTAGAGTGTTATGACCGCCGCCCATACTGAAATGCTGGCCCAATGGGCTCCGCAGCGCCAAATGACTTTGGCGCAAGCGCGGCGTCGTTCGAAATTTGTTGGCATTTTGCGCATGGCCTTCGTCGCCGGCGCGGCCATCTCTGCCGGCGTTATCATTGGTCCGATCGCGGCGACCACACTGACCGGGCCAGGCGAGCAAGTTGACCAGCTCGCGGGGGATGAGGTCGTGACCATGGTCAATGCCCGTTTCACCGGGCGCAACATTGCTGGCGAAGCCTATGTCATCACCGCTGCGGAGGCGCGGCGGCGCCGGGCCGACCCGAACGTGATCAATCTCACCAGTCCGAGACTGGTTGATGATAAAGGCACCGAGGTCAGCGCCCCGGTCGGCGTATACTATCAAAACGCGGAATATTTGGATCTGTTCCAAGCGGTTAAAGTGCGCGATCGCGAGGGCTATGAGTTCGAGACGACTGCGGCACGTGTCTTCGTGTTGGACGGACGCGTACAAGGCCTGGAGCCATTGAGCGGCAGCGGCCCCCTTGGCTATGTCCGCGCAGACTCGTATGAAATTGAGGACGATGGTGATCGAGTCATTTTTCGTGGGAATGTCGATTTGACAATCTACCCCGAAGGATCCGAGGACACCGATACGGGTGAAGTAGAAGAGTAGAAAAATGACTGTGACAAAAGCATTAGCGGCACTAAGCGCCATGGCGATCATGGCGAGTGGCACGGCGATCGCTCAGGTTTCCGGTGAAGGTGGCCCGATCCGCGTGAATGCAGACCGTTCCGAAGTGCTCGATAAAGAGCGCAAAGTCATTTTGATCGATAATGTGGATATCACCCAGGGCACAGCTCGTTTGCGCGCCGATATCGTGACCATTGAATATGGCGCGACGGGCGATACGACCACGCCGGGACTTGGCTCCAACTTTGGCGATATTCGAACGCTAACCGCGCGCGGTAACGTGTTTTACGTGACACCGGACCTGAAAGCGAACGGTGATCTCGGTGTGTATGTTGCATCGACCGATACGATTACATTGACCGGAGAGATCGTTCTGGTGCGCGGCGAAGACGTTGCAAAAGGCGAGCGATTGGTGATGGAACTGGCCGCCGGTAAAACGACCCTTGATGGTGGCGACAGTCAGGTCAATATGGTTATTGTCCCTGGAGAAGGTGACGGTCGATAAAATTCGATCTATCGCCATAAGTGGATTTTAAGGCTGTTATATTAGGTGATTGTGCCAAGGGATAATCACTAAGGAGCTGAAACATATGGACCAGACTGGCCAAGGCCTCGTCGCAACCGGACTCGCCAAGACCTTTGGCAAGCGTCAGGTTGTCCATGATGTTTCGCTGAGTTTGCAGCGGGGCGAAGTCGTTGGGTTGTTAGGACCTAATGGCGCGGGGAAAACTACCTGTTTTTACATGATTATGGGACTGATCGGGGCTGATGATGGCTCGATCCGCATTGATGGCGCCGACGTTACGGCTTTGCCAATGTATCAACGCGCCCGTCTCGGACTTGGATACCTTCCACAAGAAGCGAGCATCTTCCGCGGAATGAGTGTTGAAGAGAACATCATGGCAGTCGTGGAGCTTGTCGAAAAAGACAAGTCGGAGCGACAAAACCAAGTTGATTCACTTCTGGACGAGCTGCACATCACGCATTTGCGTTCGCAGCCATCCACCAGCCTGTCCGGCGGAGAGCGTCGTCGTGTTGAAATCGCGCGGGCACTTGCGTCACGACCAGCCTTTATGTTGCTGGACGAACCGTTCACCGGGATCGACCCTCTGGCGATCTCAGATATTTCTGATTTGATTGGTTATCTCAAAAACCGCGGACTTGGGGTTCTGATTACAGACCACCAGGTGCGTGAGACCCTGCAAATCGTCGATCGAGCCTCAATCATCTATGAAGGCGCTGTTCTGTTTGAAGGCGCGCCAGATGAGGTGCTCAACAATGACGATGTTCGCCGAGTGTATCTCGGCCAAAGATTTGCGGCGTAGAGGATAGACCCATGAGTGCCTATCAACGTTTAGACATGCGCCAGGGGCAATCCCTGGTGATGACACCCCAGCTGCAGCAAGCGATCAAGCTGTTGCAACTGTCGAATATCGAATTGGCAGAATTTGTTGCCGAAGAGATTGAGCGGAACCCGCTGCTCGAACGCGGCGAAAACGCTGCGCCAACCGAATTTGAAGGTGAGGTCGACAAGTCCAAAGGGCGCGACGAGCTTGCACTTGATGGCTCGGAAGGCATGGGCAATGCTCGAGACGCCGTAGACGCTTCGGACACCGATATGTACGAAGCCGGCACTGGATCTGACGAAGCGCGGACCGCGAACAGTCAATCTGGCCCGTCAGCAAGCACGGACTGGTCAAGTGTCGGATCAGGCCGCGGTGTCAGCGATGATTTCGATTTTGAAGGATCGCTCTCAAGCGAGAAATCTTTGCACCAACATCTCCATGACCAACTCTCGATGGCAGGGCTCAGTCAAGCAGACAGCTTGATCGCTGCGCGCCTGATTGATGAGACCGATGATGCAGGGTTTTGCAAAGTCGATCTTGAGGAAGTCGCAACGGCGCTTGGCGCTGATCCAGCCAATGTCGCGGCGGTGCTTGAGGTCTGTCACGGCTTTGACCCAACTGGCATCATGGCGCGTGATTTGCCAGAGTGTCTGGCACTGCAGTTGAAAGAACAGAACCGTTTGGATCCTGCGATGCAGGCGTTCCTCGACAATCTGCACCTCGCAGCCAAGCATGACATTAAAGCTTTGAGCGATGCTTGCGGCGTCGACAAAGAAGACGTGATGGACATGCTGGCGGAGCTGCGCACGCTAAGCCCGCGCCCGGCGTCAGGATTTGCGACGGAGGCAACAATTGCCGTCGCACCGGACGTGTTCATTCGAGAAATGCCAAATGGCATGTTCGCGGTTGAACTGAACAGCGAAACGCTGCCGCGCGTTCTGATGGACAAAGCCTACTATGCCGAAGTCAGTGCGTTACCGATGCGCGACCAGGAAAAAGAGTTCATCTCCGAATGCGCCGCGAATGCGACCTGGTTGATCAAATCGCTCGACCAACGCGCTCGAACCATCCTGAAAGTGGCGAGCGAGATTGTCCGTCAGCAAGATGCCTTCTTTGCCCATGGCGTCGCGCATTTGCGTCCGCTCAACCTGAAACAGGTCGCAGATGCGATTGAGATGCACGAGTCGACGGTCAGCCGTGTGACCAGCAACAAGTATATGGCGACCCCGCGCGGCCTGTTTGAGTTGAAATACTTCTTCTCCGCTGCAATCCCATCCACGGGTGGCGGCGAAGCACACTCGGCAGAAGCTGTCCGCTACCGGATCAAGCAATTGATCGATGAAGAGGGCGAAAAGATCCTATCGGACGACAAGATTGTCGAAATACTCACCGAGTTCGGCATTGAAATCGCCCGCCGTACGGTCGCGAAGTATCGCGAGAGCCTCGGGATCCCAAGCTCGGTTCAGCGTCGTCGGTTGCTCAAGGCGAGTGCTTAAACGGTCCCCATCGCGTCAGCGATGAGATCTGCCTCAGCGTCGCGGAGGATGGCTTCCTCGACGCTGGCGCCGTGAACAGGTTCTTTGCCAACTTCGAGCATGACCGGCACCGCAAATGGGCTGATTTTCGGTAAGTCTTTCAAGACGATTTTGCCGCGCACCCGCATCAGCATGTCGGAGAGACGCCGAATATCGAGGAAGCCTGTAGCAGCGTCATGTCGAGCCGCTTGCAAGAGAATGTGATCCGGCTCATGGCTGCGCAGGACGTCATAGATCAGATCCGTTGAGAACGTGACTTGCTTCCCGGTCTTCTCGCTGCCGGGCGTCCGCCGCGCGATGAGGCCGGATATCTGTGCGCAATGGGCAAAGTGGCGTTTCATCAAGACCGCTTCTTCGAGCCATTCTTCGAGATCATCGCCAAGCAGATCTGGCGCAAACAGGGCTTCTATGTCGACTTGGCCCATTGGCTCCATGGCCCAAACCGCCATTGCATATTCTGAAGCGACAAAGCCGAGCGGTTTGGCGCCCATACGCTCTAATCGGCGGGTGAGCAGCATGCCCAATGTTTGGTGTGCGAGACGACCTTCGAAGGGATAGCAGGTCAAAAAGAATCGATCGCCGCGCGGAAAGGTTTCGACCAAAAGCTCATTCTCATCTGGGATGGTCGAACGTAGATCCTGTATCTCAAACCACTCGCGAACTTGATCGGGCAGAGTGGACCACGTGCTGCGATCGTGGATCATTTTGCGCACGCGCCCGGCGAGGAACTGGGTCAGCGGAAACTTCCCGCCATTATAGCTTGGAATAGCTGGATTGGTGTCGACTGGCGCGCGCATTGTAAGACAGTCCGTTTCCTGCACACCTAAGAAGCGAAGAATTTCGCCCGCAAAGAGAAACGTATCTCCGGGCGTCAACGTGGAGATGAAATACTCTTCAATTTCGCCGAGTTTGCGGCCTGCACGGAGGGCGGCTCGGCCTGTTGCTTGTCCCGCTTTGGCTTTACCAACGCGGCTGGCGAGACGGACGTTTAAATGTCGGGCTTCCACGATCGCACCGACATTCATTCGGTGCTGCTGGCGGTCACGTGCAGTGCGGGCGAGCCATTCGCCGGAGCGTGTGCGGGTGATCCGCTTAAAGCGATCATAGGTTTTTAGCGCGTAGCCGCCCGTGGCGACGAGATCGACGACACGTTCATAAGTCTCCCAATCAAGCCCGCGATAGGGCGCCGATAAGCGGACCTCATCGTACAAGCCTTCGAGCGTAAAACCCTCGCCGCAGGCCCGGCCCATAATATGTTGCGCTAGAACATCGAGCGCGCCGGTCCGCATGGGCTCACCGTCAATTTCGCCAGCTTCGACAGCGTCTTCCGCAGCACGGCATTCTAAGATTTCAAAGCGGTTGGTGGGCATCAGCATTGCGCGGCTTGCCTCTTCCATTCGGTGATTGGCGCGGCCGATCCGCTGTACCAGTCGCGCGGCGCCTTTTGGGGCTCCCATTTGGATGACCAGATCGACCTCGCCCCAATCGATCCCGAGATCGAGTGTTGACGTGCACACCACGGCCTTAAGTTGGCCAGCTGCCATCGCCGCTTCAACTTTACGGCGTTGTTCTTTGGCGAGCGAGCCGTGATGGAGCGCGATTGGAAGACCGTCCTCATTGGCCGACCAGAGTTCCTGAAAAAGGACTTCTGCTTGCGATCTCGTATTTACAAAGACCAGCGACATCCGCGCGTCTTTGATCTGTTCATAGACCTCACCAACCGCGAATCTGCCGGAATGACCTGACCAAGGAATGCGCTCATCTGAGATCAGAATATCCACATCCGCATGAACGCCGCCGTCCGCAACGATAAGATCGGGTTGGTCGTTCCGGACTCCTAACCAATCCTGCAAAACGGCCGGATCATGCACGGTCGCCGATAGGCCGATGAAACGGCAGGCAGGCGCCCATTGCGCGAGCGTGGCAAGCCCGAGATTTAGAAGATCCCCCCGTTTGCTGGGCGCGATGGCGTGGATTTCGTCGATAATCACGCATTTTAGATCGGCAAAGAATTCAGCGGCGTGATCAGAGGCGATAAAAAGCGCCAATTGCTCTGGCGTTGTGAGCAAGATGTCGGGCGGTGTCCGGCGCTGTCTCTGGCGTTTATGAGCGGGCGTGTCGCCTGTACGAGTTTCGATCTTGATATCGAGGCCCATCTCTTCAACCGGGGTCATGAGATTTCGGGCGACGTCGACGGCGAGGGCTTTCAAGGGCGAGATATAAAGCGTGTGCAGAGCGGGGCGGTCTGAATTGCGCTTACTTTTGTCAGAAAGCTCGATCAGGCTTGCGAGAAACCCTGCGAGCGTTTTCCCGCCGCCCGTTGGAGCGATCAGGAGCGCGCTCTCGCCATGCAGCGCCGTTTGCGTCAAGGCAAGCTGATGACGGCGAGGCGACCATCCGCGGCCTTCGAACCAACGGTCAAACCGTTGCGGAAGTGCGAAGGGAGGCGCGATTGTGTCTGGCATTGTCTGTTATCTAGCGCATTCCGTCTAAGGTTTGCAGGTTTTTCATCTGACATTCAGGCGCGTATCGGTCTTAAAGGGAGAACAGTTCTAGGAGTAGCCATGTCCCGTCTCTTTGTTTTGAGTGCTTTTGCAGTGTCAGCCGCAATGTCAGCGTCGGCCGATCCGCTTTTGGAAATGATGCGCAGCGCCTCGAAAGAGGGCCCGATCTATGCCTATGAAATGATCTATTCCGGTGAAGGTGTCGTCGCGACTGGCAAGATAGACCCGAGCCAACCCGAAGGACAAAGGGTCGAACTTTATACGCCCGAGATGAGTGAGCTCAGCGCAGACTTTCGAGAAGGGCTCGAAGAGTTCGACGCGGAATCAGATGGCGATATTTGGTGCACGGACTTTGCTGAAATGGTTCCCGCAAATGCCGAAGCCAAGTCCGAGAATGATCAGACGGTGACTTACGCCTTTACCCCGGTTGCGGGAGAAGATGCGGACAAAACCGAAGAAAAGATGATGAAGAAAATGAACGGCACTGTGACGCTCGATAAAGCCGACGGCGCGGTTCTGGCGTTCAACATGTCGCTTCCAAAACCGTACAAGCCAGCGATCGTCGCCAAAATTAATCGTTTTCAATTGGACGCCGCTTGCGCGCGCGCTCCGGATGGACGCACTTATGTTGCAAGTTTCGACTTCGACATTTCCGGATCAGCCATGATGCAAGACTTCGAAGAAACGGTCTCGCGTCAGATCACGAAGCTCCTGGATCCGGTCGGATAGGCCTTCTATTCGGCTTCGCTCTCGAGTTCGGCCGCTGCTTCAGCAGCCAATCGGGCCCGCTCTGCCGCATCAAACGCAGCGACGATGTCACCGGTTAGCTTTGCGATTTCAAAGCGAGGCTCTCGCGCGACATCAAAGCCGCGGCGTACAATGACCAGGTCGCGAGAAGGTACGATCACCATATGCTGGCCGCGATTGCCGAGACCTGCAATGGCATCAATCGGTGCGCCATCATTCCCGCCGATCAGCCAGAATGAGCCTGCATATCCGAAGTCGCCATCTGGCTGCGCTGAAGCTGGGTTTGAGACAAAGTCCAGCCACCACTCTGGAAGAATGCGCTCACCGCCCCAGACGCCGTCTTGAAGGTAGAGTTGTCCAAGCCGCGCCATATCGCGGGCTGTCATCCATACTTGTGAGGAAGACATGTAATCGCCGTTCCAGTCGGTCTCGAGCGTTGTATGGCGAGCGCCGATTTTGTGCAGCACGCTGGCATATGGAAACGCGCGATAGGCGGCGTCATTGTTCAGGGCCTCACGGAGTGAGCGCATGGCGATCAATGTATCAATATTTGAGTATTTGAACCTCGATCCTGGGATGGCCTCCATTGAACGCGCAGCGAGCGTGTCGGCAATGCTCGCGCCGCCAAAATATAGCCGATCCGTGCGCGAACCAGGGGAGTTCGATTCAAGGCCGCTGGTCATATTCAAGACGTTGCGCAGCGTCACAAAACGGCGCGGATCCCCGCCTTTATTGAAGTCGGCAATCACGGCTTCATTATCGAGTCCCAAAATGCCCTGATACACAGCAGCGCCGATGATTGTGGAAGTCAGCGATTTTGCCACCGACCACGTTCTCTGAGGCGTCGTGCGATCAATGCCGCGGGCATATTGTTCTGCGACGACCTGGCCTTTGTGCAAGACGACCACTGCGCTGGTGCGTGTGCCGTTGCCATAGGTGCTGCCATCAAAGGCGAAACTGACCGGAACGCCGAGCAGATCGAGGGCGAACGTGTTTTCGGTCAGCGTGACATTGTCACCGAGGGCCGTCGTGTTGTCCGGCGCATCCATGCTCGGCATGTTCAACAGGCTTGGGAGCCAGTCGGTTGCGGTTGGAGGCGTGCCAATCGGCAAGAGCGAACAGCCAATACCTGGGCGCCAAACGGCCGCGCGTGGGTTCAGATACCCATCGAATTCGACGATGACGGTTTTCTCGGCCTCATCGATCTCGGCCTCGCCAACCTCTTCCATGATGGGGCGATAATCGACATAAATGCCCGAGAGTTCATTCGATTCAATTTCGGCGAGGCTTTGGCCGGCATTGAAGTACCCACTGCAGGTGAAGAGCGCTTTATAACCGGCGGCGAGGGCGCGTTTTGATGTATCGCTTGGCGAATAGTCCTGCGCGTTTGCGATGGGGCTAAGGGCTAAGGTCAATCCGGTGGTAAGGACAGCAAGACAGCGCATTTAAAACTCCTCGACGAACACTCAATGCAAAAGACTTAGGCGCGTTTGCGTACCGGCTGCAAGCGGCGGAAATGGGGCAGTGTGCGAATGTCGTGAACGGAGTATATCAGATCCATGATCCGGCCCGACCTGCTGCTGCACGAAACCCCCAAAGGGCTGTATTGTCCGCCGGGTGATTTCTATATCGATCCGGTTCGCGGCGCTGTCGACCGGGCGGTGATCACGCACGGACATGCCGATCACGCGCGGGCAGGGCATGGGGCCGTATTGGCGACGCCAGAAACCTTGGAGATCATGGCGGCTCGTTATGGTGACGCGTTCACAGCGTCGCGCCAGCCGCTCGAGTTTGGCGAAACCGTCGAGATCAATGGCGTTACGGTCTGGCTTGCGCCAGCTGGGCACATTCTGGGCTCTGCGCAAGTCGTTGTTGAATGGCGCGGCCTGCGCATGGTTTGTACGGGTGACTATAAACGCCGGCAGGACCCGACCTGTCGACGCTTCGAAATTGTCCCCAATACGCATGTCTTCATCAGCGAGGCGACGTTTGGCTTACCGGTATTCCGTCATCCGGATGATCGCGGCGAGATGGCGAAGCTTCTGCACAGTGTTGAGCTCTTTCAGGACCGCACGCATTTGGTTGGGGTCTATTCTCTCGGCAAAGCGCAGCGGGTGATCGCGCTATTGCGGGAGGCAGGATATGATCGTCCGCTCTACATTCACGGCGCGCTCGAAAAGCTCTGTACGCTGTATGAAAAGAGCGGCGTCAAACTCGGTGATTTGCGCGCGGCAACGCTTGAGAAAGGGCAGCGCGGCGAAAGCGAACAGTTTCGAGGTGAAATTGTTCTCGGGTCGCCTTCCAGCTTTAACGATAAATGGGGACGACGTTTCCCTGATCCAGTCTTGTGCTTCGCTTCCGGTTGGATGAGTGTTCGGCAAAGGGCGAAACAGCGCGGTGTCGAACTGCCGCTGATTCTCTCCGATCACGCCGATTGGGATGAATTGACCCAAACGGTGCGCGATGTTGATCCGGAGGAGCTTTGGATCACACATGGCCGCGAAGATGCGTTGGTGCGATGGGCGGAGCTAGAAGGGCGCAAAGCCCGGCCGCTTCGATTGGTCGGATATGAAGAAGGCGATTGAAGTCGCGGGTTATCGTCCGCCAATCAGCGCCTGCAAGGTTTTGAATTTAAAGGAAAATGATTACTCGGCTGCGATCAGTGTCAGCTCAGTGCCACGCGAATCGAGTGTGTCAGCGATGACTTCGCCCATGGCGCAGCGGCATTTGCCACAATTGAACTCGCATCCATGATGCGCTTGCACTGCCTCAGGCGAACGCGCACCAGCTTCAACAGCTTCGCGGACCCCTTTTTCGTTGATACGGCGGCAAATGCAAATGATCATGCGAATGATTTGCAACATGTGAGAATGATTGTCAAGAATGATTCTCATTTGGCTGTGGACAGTCTGCGCAAGAAACGGGTGGCGTGGAGAAACGTTGATTGGCATTGTGTGGTCATGACGACTGTATTGATGCCTTTGAACGAGCGGTGTGTTGCCTATGACCGTATGGCCGACGCGCTAGAGCACCTTGGGGATACATGGCGAGACTGGCCAGACCTTCGGACGTGCGCCGCGGCGGTTGGTTTGTCACCGAGCCATTTCCAGCGCGAGTTTACGCGCTGGGCAGGGGTGAGCCCGAAACAGTATCAAGCGAGCCTTGCGCATGCTGAGGCCGGCGATTTGCTCCGCCAGGGTGCGAGCGTGCTCGATACCACGTTTGAAACGGGGATGTCTTCGCCGTCGCGTCTGCATGATCTATTTATCGCGCATGAGGCGCTATCTCCCGGCGAGGCAAAATCCTCCGGGCAGGGGGCACGGCTGACCATCGGAAAGGCATCGACCCCGTTTGGCACTGGTGTGTTTTTGATTTCACCGCGCGGCCTTTGCGGGCTTGGCTTCGTGGATGATGGCGCAGCCGCAAAGACCGGTTTCGAACATCCTGGCTACAAAGAAGATCAAGTCTTCGCTGATATGGCGTCGAGATACAAAAATGCGGACATCCAGAGAGATGACGCGGAAGCGACGCGTTGGGCGGCGAAAGTCTTTGGTGATGGCAGCGAGATCCCCCTCGCTTTGTACGGCACTCCATTTCGCCGCCAGGTTTGGCGGGCGCTATTGGAAATTCCTGCCGGAGATACATGGACTTACGGTGAGGTGGCGCGTGTTGCGGGTAATGAGAAAGCGGCTCGGGCTGCGGGCACCGCAATCGGCGCAAATACGATTGCTTGGCTGATTCCATGTCATCGCGCGCTTGCATCTGACGGTAGGTTACATAATTACCATTGGGGTACGGCGCGAAAACGCGCCATGCTAACATATGAAAAGGTGCACACGGCGGTCTAACCACCCAAGATGTCCACCGCAGGGAGGTGGACCGATGTTCGTCGATAATTTCACACCGATCTACTATTTGATGTTTGTGCCGATTGCGGCCTGGGCCGCTATTCTGGCGTGGCGCTGGGTGAATACACCAAACCTCGGGCAGCAAGTTTACGATTCAAATGTCGAGAAGGGTCTGATCAGCGACAAGATCCCTCGCGACGAATTTGTGCGCAGCTTTGCAAAAGCCGAACGCCCGCGCCTTGGTATCTATCAATGCGGTGTCGCATTCTTTGCGCTCATCCTGCTCCCGATGATCGTCTCAGCTTTTTACAGCACGTCACAGCGCATGAATAATTGGGGCGAAGACAATATCCAATTGACCGTGCGCCAGGAAAATCTTGGTAATATTCTCGGCGACTTCCTGACCATTCTGATCATTATGGCGGTGAATGTGGTGCTGCTCGCTGCGGTGACATTTTTCTACTACCGCAACCGTCCGCCATCGATGCGGTCTGAGATTCGCCGGCTTGAGGAGCAGTACAAATGAGTGTTGAGTTTTTGCACGCGATGGTGCGCGTAACCGATATTGATGCGGCGCTGAAATTCTATGGCGAAGGCTTAGGCCTTAAAGAGCTGATGCGCTACGATAGCGAGGAAGGGCGCTTTACGCTGGTCTTCCTGGCCTCACCGGAGGATATTGAGCGTTGCGGCGGGATCCCGGAAAATACGCCGCCCACACAAATGAATATTCCAATGGTTGAGTTGACCTATAATTGGGACCCGGAAGAGTATGGAGGGGGGCGCAATTTCGGACATTTGGCCTACCGCGTCGGCGACATCTATGCCGCCTGTGAGCGTTTCCAAAAACTTGATGTGACGATCAATCGTCCGCCGCGCGACGGCCGTATGGCGTTCGTGCGCTCGCCCGATGGAGTTTCGGTTGAACTGCTCCAGAAAGGCAAACCGCTCGAGCCGATCGAGCCGTGGGTGAGCATGGAAAATATCGGGACTTGGTAAGTCTTGCACTCGATTTCCGAGTGTTCGCAGATACAAATCGTCGAAATCCGCGTACCTTTAAAAGGATGCGGAGGAAGATATGTCTCAAGAAATGCCGACCGGGTGTGAAAAGCCCAGCCTGTTCTCAAGTCTAAGAGAGCTCGGAACACCGTTAGAGTTTCTCAAGTTTCCGCTCAAAACCCGAGCGCTGGCCTCAGCCCCGCGCGGTGATGGACGAAAAGTCGTGTTGTTACCTGGCTTCACGTCACCGGAAATGGCGTTGCTGCCGCTGGCAACTTATCTCAAATATCTTGGCTACGACGCCTCGACATGGGGGATGGGTGTCAATGGCGGCGATGTTGACCGTCTTACGGAAGAGTTCGGACGCAAGATTGAAGACATGGCAGAGCGAACCAGCCAGCCTGTCACGCTTATAGGATGGAGCTTAGGTGGTGTGATCGCGCGCGAGACCGCGCGGCTGTATAGTGACAGCGTCCGTGAAGTGATCACGATGGGAACACCGCTGATTGGCGGCCCCAAATACACCTTTGTCGGCGCCCTCTACGCCCTCAAAGAAGGGCTCGATATGGATGCGTTCGAGCTTGAAGTGCATGAGCGCAACTCTGTCGGTTTGAAACAGCCGCTAACGGTCATCTATAGCAAGTCTGATGGCGTGGTTGGCTGGCAGGCGGCGCGGGATGTCTACAATGATCAAGCCCGCAATATTGAAGTGCGCAGCACGCACTTCGCTTTTGGGGGCAACTCAGAGGTCTGGCAGATTATCGCGGAGACGCTGGCCGGCGAGTTTATGGCCTAAAGCTCATGCACATTACAGCCGCGCGCTTCCAAGATGGGCTTCATC
>Ga0256829_1002805_pt1 | contig 12592 bp, 10 predicted proteins | sample 131447metaG_FD_185979 | JGI IMG/M metagenome (GOLD analysis project Ga0256829, IMG submission 185979) | Hydrothermal vent microbial communities from Lau Basin, Pacific Ocean - 131-447 | ecosystem: Environmental > Aquatic > Marine > Hydrothermal vents | place: Pacific Ocean: Lau Basin | collected... | reverse complement strand
CGTGCGCAGCTCAAAGTCACTGGCATCGTGGCGCTCATGAAGCTGTGAGGACGGCTCTCCCCAAAAACGATTCACTTTTATACCACGTTTTGCGGCGGGTCGAGTGACGATCTGGTTTTGCCAGCGTTGCAGGTTTTTATAGCTTTGCACGTCCAGAAACTCACCGGATTCGTACAGCTTGCCCGCGGCCAGAGCGCCGTACCAGGGCCAGATTGCCATGTCGGCAATGGTGTATTCGTCTCCAGCAATATATTCAGACTCTGCCAGGCCGCGGTCCAGAACATCCATCTGGCGCTTTACTTCCATGGTGTAACGATCGATGGGGTATTGCAGTTTTTCCGGCGCGTAGGCGTAGAAATGGCCAAACCCGCCACCGAGTATCGGGGCGCTGCCCATCTGCCAGAACAGCCACGACAGACACTCGGCGCGCGCCGCAGTTTCTGTTGGTAGAAAGCGACCAAACTTTTCCGCGAGATGCATGAGAATAGCGCCTGATTCAAAGATGCGAATGGGCGTATCACCACTGTGGTCCGCCATGGCCGGAATCTTTGAATTGGGATTGATACTGACAAAACCGCTGCTGAACTGATTGCCTTCCATAATGTTGACGGCCCAGGCGTCGTATTCGGCACCCTCGATACCCAGCTCCAGCAGCTCTTCGAGCATCAACGTCACTTTAACGCCGTTGGGAGTGCCCAGTGAGTAGAGCTGCAGTGGATGTTTGCCTATCGGCAGATCCTTGTCGTGGGTGGAACCGGCAATGGGACGATTGATGTTGGAAAAGCGGTTTTCGCTGTCTTCGGTATTCCAGGTCCATACTTTGGGTGGTGTGTAGCTGTCTCCCATGGTGCGTTCTCTCTCTGTTTGTTTATTGTTTGTGGTCTTCGATAATAAAGGCCGCACCTTTTTCCGCAATCATTACCGTCGGGGCGTTGGTATTCCCGGAAGTGATGGTAGGCATGATGGATGCGTCGATAACCCGCAGTTGATTCACGCCGTGTACTTGCAGGCGGTCGTTGACTACCGACATTGGATCACTTCCCATCTTGCAGGTTCCCACCGGGTGGAAAATGGTGGTGCCCAAATCACCGGCGGCTTGTAAGAGGTCCTCATAGCTTTCCAGATTTGGCCCCGGTTTCCACTCCTCGGGTGCAAAAGGAGCCATGGCATTGGACGCCATAATTTTGCGCGTAAACTTTAAACTGTCGACGGCTACCTGGCGGTCTTCGTCTGTGGACAGATAGTTCATGTTGATCTCAGGGGCAGCTTCCGGGGCGGCCGATTTAATGCGCAGATGCCCACGGCTGCTCGGGCGAAGATTACAAACCGACGGTGTGATGGCATTGAAGGTGTGCAGTGGTTCCCCAAATTTATCCAGTGACAGCGGTTGCACATGCCATTCAATATTGGCTGTAGGCTGATGTGGATCGCTCTTGGCAAACGCGCCCAGCTGCGATGGCGGCATGGTCAGCGGGCCCCGCTTAAGCAACGCGTATTCCAAACCCATCTTGGCTTTGCCCCAAAGGCTGTTGACCTTCTGATTGAGGGTTACCGTGTTCGAGACTTTGTATACCGTGCGGATCTGCAGATGATCCTGCAGGTTTTCACCGACCCCGGGAATGTCCTTGGTCACCTTGATGCCGTGTTCTTGGAGCAGAGCTGTGGGTCCCAACCCTGAGAGTTGCATCAACTGCGGTGAGGCCACTGCGCCGGCGGCGAGAATGACTTCACGGTTGGCGAGAAAGGTCTGCTCTTCATTGCCGTTGATACGCACCACTACGCCCTCGGCGGAGAGTTGACCATCGTTCTCTTTAAGTTTCACGCGTTGTACCTGAGCGTGAGTGACGACGGTCAGGTTACTGCGAGTCTTTATCGGGTGCAGGAATGCGTGGGCGGCACTGCAGCGTTTGCCTTTGCGTTGGTTCATTTGAAAGTAGGCGTTGCCAAAGTTGTCGCCGCGATTGAACTCTTCAATTTTGGGAATGCCGCATTCCTCGGCAGCGTCGCGCCAGGCGTCGAGGATATCCCAATTGACGCGGCGCTCCTCGACCCTGAGTTCGCCATCGGCACCGTGAAATTCATCGCTACCGTGTTGATAGCTTTCAGACTGCTTGAATACTGGCAGCACGTCATCCCAGCCCCAGCCGCGGTTGCCCAAATCGGCCCAATGATCGTAATCACTGCGTTGCCCGCGCATATAGATCATGGCGTTGATGGAGGAACAGCCGCCCAGAACTTTGCCACGGGCATAGCCCAGGCTGCGACCGTTGAGGCCGGCATCGGGTTCGGTCTGGAAGCACCAATCGGTGCGAGGATTGTTGATCGTATAGAGGTAGCCGACAGGAATGTTGATCCAGAAGTAATTGTCGTTGCGCCCGGCTTCCAGTAACAGCACAGATTTGCTGGGATCGGCGCTCAGGCGATTGGCCAGAACACAACCGGCGGTGCCGGCGCCGACGATAATGTAATCGTAACGCTGCATAATCAGAGTCTCTCCTTTCCCGATCAAGAGTGTCACGATAACCGAGGCAAGTGCAATGTCATTTTCCGACCACGGGTTTCACCTTTAGTCTATGTGGTAAGATTCCCGGCTCAGTTTTGCCGTCCGGATGATCACTATGAACCCAACACTCAATACCCGCTTGCTGAATCAGGAAAAAACCGGCACACCGCTAATTTTGGTGCACGGGCTTTTTGGCGCTGGCGAAAATTTGATGGGTATTGCAAGAGCCTTTGGCAATCGGCCGGTGGCTCTCGTGGATTTGCGCAATCACGGTCGCTCTTTCCACTCCGTGAGTATGACTCAGCGGGAGATGGCCGAGGATATTGCCCAGGTGATCCGCGGCCTGGGGTGGCACAAGGTGGACTACATTGGTCACTCGCTGGGCGGCAAGGTAGGGATTCAACTGAGTCAGGACTTTCCGGATCTGCTTCGTAAACTGGTTATTGCCGACATAGCACCAGTGAATTACCCGCCGGGGCACGGTGAGATATTCGCTGCATTGGATGCGGTGAATCCCGAACACGTGGACAGTCGCCGCGAGGCGGATCAGCTTATGCAGCCCCACGTGGCAGAAGCGGGCATTCGCGGGTTTCTATTGATGAACCTGGTGCGCGCGAAAGAAGGGGGCTTTGATTGGCGCTGCAATATTCCGGCTATGAAAGCCAATTACGAACACATTCGCCAGGCGCCTGATTTTGTCAAAAGCTATCAGGGCGCGACCCTCTACATCGCCGGCGGCAATTCCGACTACATTCTGCCGGAGCACCATTCGGACATTATGCGCTATCACCCCAATGCAATTATTAAGACCCTGCCCGAAACCGGCCACTGGTTGCATGCGGAAAAACCACACGAATTTAACCAGTGGGTGGTCGACTTTCTAGAAGATGCCTAGAGTGCATAACCACTGAATAGCTACTAAATGGCTACTAAAGAGCTATTGAGGAAACACTTCCAAAGTTACATAGAGACTGGTGTGGTAAAAATCCAGCTGGTCATTGTTGTCGGCTTTTTCAGTCAGCTCCACAGATAACAGATAGAACCCCGGGTCTTCCAAGGTAATTTCAAAGTTGCCTTTGCTGTCGGTGGTGACTTTGCGCTCTTGGCGTTGATTGCGATGGCGGCTGTTCTGTTTTACCAGGGTAACGTCGACAGCCTTTTGCAATGGCTGGCTATTGAAGAACAGCTGTAACTGCAACGGCTCGTTACTGAACAGGTCGTTGGGATGGGTTTCCCCCCCCAGAGCCAATTGTTGATCGCTGTTATCGGTTGTCGGTGTTGTCGCTTCCCCTTTCGTAATAAATGTCTCTACGCTAGAGCGAATGACCCGTTTAACAACTTCAGTGGCGCCGGAGGGCAATTGCGGATTGGGGCCGAAGATACGATTGGGTTTACCCTCAGCGTCTTTGAAGGTAACCATGGGAGTATCGGGTTGCATAAGACGAATTCGGTAAGTGCCATTGCTTTCCAGAATCTGGTCCGCAGCGGAAAAACGACTATACGATTGCCATGATGGCCCCGCAATGGAATTGCCATCCGGTGTGACCACCGAGGATTGCAGACGTTTGAATAGCGGTATCATAGGAGGCGGCGGTGTGCCCTTGCCATTGTCACCCAATGGCATGTCGGGGTGAAAAATGTCGTTGGATATACTGGAGATCAACGACACGGTTTCGGTTTTCTCGGAAGACAGCACGGTGTGTGATGGCAATATAAAGCGATCGTGGGCCACGCTGGATGTGCTCAGGGTAATGCCCAAAAGTCCTGCGCTCAGAAGGCTCAAAGCAGTGGAAAATGTGGATTTCATAATCTCGATTCCTGTTCCGTATTATTCGATGATGATCTGGATATTGCTCAGCTCCAGGTCACCCTGAAGTTCAAACTGCTGCGGCTCGCCGGGCTCACCCCAACGTATTTTTTGACGCACAAAGTCTCTGCCACCGGCTTCGCGTGAGGCTTCCAGATTTAGAAAGTACTCGCCCGCAGTGATGGGTTGCTGGTTTTGATCCAGGCCGTTCCAGTGCACTTTATAACTTCCGGGCTTGCGCGTGGCTCCGCTGGTGGCGTCGTAGGCAGCGGCGTCTTTGCGCCCCAGTTTGCGCCACCACTGACGTAAGTCCTTCAGCCAGTCATCCTTTTCATACCAGACGGCAATGGTGTGCACGCCTTTGCGCTTGGGTGTCTCCAGCCAAATGGCGACATAGGGGCGATGGTAGGGGGAGACGTCCAGTGCCGGGATCTCAAACTTAATGGTCATTTGTTGTGCGCTACCAAGCAGTGGCAGGCACAGTAGCAGTAGTCCAATTAGGTATCTCATGGTTGCTCCGATTCAGATTCCGAAGGTGTGTATTTATAGGGCCGGCACATACAGCCAGTAGTACAGCCAGGGTAAAAGCGTGCCAGCGAGCGCTGCACTCAGGCCGGCTCGGCGATAACGTTTGTGCTGTAGCAGGATAATCATGCCGGTGATGGCAAAGATCGATATTACCGCTGCGGATATATCGATAAGCCAGGACCAGGCTGGTCCGGTGTGCCTGCCTTTGTGCAGATCATTCAGCAATGCCAGAAGTGAACCCTGTTTGTGTTCAATCAGTAGAGTGCCGCTATCCAGCTCGGCAATCACAAAGGCGTAGCCCGCAGGGAGCGGGTAGTCGAACTCAATTTCGCCCAATTCCCAATCCACATCGATACTGCGCGGGTCGGAGAGGCCGGTGGTGAGTGCTATGTGATCGGTCAACCCATCGAGGGCGGCTCCGCTCTGACTCAGCAGCTGGTTGCGTATTGAGCCAGGAATGTCAGTGGAGAGTTCTTCCGGTGCACTAGTGTCGGCGGCCCATTGAGGGTGATTTAAAGTGATGCCAGTTACGGAAAAGAACAACAGCAGCGTAAACAGTGCTGTCGACAGATAGACATGCAGCCAGCGACTCCACTGAAAGAGTGATTTGGCGCGCGGTGTCTTCGTCCAGCGCCAGGGCTTCGATTTTTTCGATTTCATAAACAGCAAAGCCCGCCGGTTTCCCGGCAGGCTTCTAGGCTCTCAAGGGCAGCTATCAAAAGTCATAGGAAACGGTCAGTTTCATATTGCGGCCTGGCTCGTAGTCCAGCAGATATAATTGACCGAACAGCGGATGGAACGAGGTGCCAGTGCGAGATGATTGTGACGCGTAGTACTTGTCGAATAGATTGTCTACGCCAACGGTTAGACTCAGTCCGTTCAAGCTTTCTGGCTGCCAGCGAGCCGAAACGTTGTGTACGGTAAAGCTGTCTTTGGCGTTGTCCAGGCTGGCGCCATCCAGATCGAGGTCGGCGGACACATCATCCACGCTGAGGATGCCCCAGTGCAGATCCAGATTGAGAGATTCAACGTGGTAGTCGATGTTCAGGCTAATGGTATCGCCCTGTTGACGATCGATGCGTGCACCGTCCAGCGCGGCATAGTCGGCATTGGCATTCAGATCACTTTCGGCGTCGGAAAAAGTCAGTAGGGTTTTCAGGTTGCCGATGTCGTAGCTGAAGTAGACTTCGTACCCCTCGAGCTCCATATCACCAACATTGTCTTTGAAGTTACGACCCGCATAGTCGTAAATATAGTCGTCGATATCGGTCTGGAATACGGTGAAACCAAAGGCAAATTTATCGGCACCGAGTACGGCATCTTCGTAGGCCAGTGACAGCTCGGTGTTGGTGCCTGTTTCGGCTTTGATATCCGGATTTGGGGTGTCTCCGAGACCTGCTCCAACAAATACTTCAGCCACTTCGGGGGCCTTGAACAACTGTGTAGTGCTGGCTTTCAACAGCAGGTTGTCGTTCACCTGATATTCTACAGCGAAGGCGCCGGAGATATCGTCGTAGCTCTTATCGACAGTGGCCGAATCAACGTCAGACTCGTCATAGCGAATACCGGGAATCAGCGCCAACTGGTCGGTTAGCTGGATGCGGTCCTGAATAAACAGGCTGATATTGGTGGCTTCTTCTGAACTGCTCACAGTGGTGCCTGCATTGGCGCCAAAAACGTAGCGGGCCTGGTATCTGGTGTCGTACTTAACGTGTTCCAAACCATAGGTGAAGGTGTGATTGTCCAGCCCGGTTTCGATCAGCAGATTCAAACCCTGGTTGTCCGCGTCACCGGTGATAATCGCTGAGGAATCAGATGCCGGAGTGCCGCGAATCACTGCGGTGCTGTTCTGCCAGGCGCTCTCGTCTCGCTCCAGCGTACTCTGATTGTCAAACAGTGAGGCACGTACAAAAGTATTGCCGAATTCGGCTTCATAGTTCAGCGTCAGGGTGTCGCGGGTAAATTCTGTTGGCCACACCAGTGGCGCGTCGAGGGCGATACCAATGGCAACGTCGGTGGCCAGACCCATATCCGGACGGTAGCTGTAGTTGCCCTTGTCCTCGTAGGTTTCATAGCCGAGTTTGATGCGCTGGCTGTCGGTAATATCCCAGCCCAGCTTAAACAAGGTATCTTTGACATCGCCTTCCAGTCCTTTCACCTCACCGTTGGTACCCGGAACTTCTACACCATTGGCGTCCTTAATCTTGCCGCCACCGACTTCGTAGTTATCCTTGTTGACATCGTTGTGGTACAGCAAGAAGTCAACGTTATCGGTGATTTTGCCAAAACCGGTAATCGCAATGCTGTTGCCGGAGTTGTCACCGTAGGAAGCCTGTGCCCGGCCGCCGAACTGTTGGCCGTCTTTGAGCAGCTGCTCGGCGTCTTTGGTTTCAAAGCGCACGGCGCCACCCAGGCCGCCATTAATTACCGAGTTGGTGCCAATTTCCACATCGACGGACTTGAGAATATCGGCGTGGATCTGCAGGTTGCCCATGTGGTGGTACATGTAGGTATTTTGATTGGCGCCGTCGATGGAGATCTTGAGGTCCTTGTCATCCATGCTGCGAATGGTAATGCGCTGGTTCAGAGAGTGGGCGCCACCCACATCGACCCCGGGAATCTCGCGCAATAGATCGCTGATATGATCGGCCTGTTTGATCGCCATAGCCTTTTCATCAATCTTGATGGAGGAAGCTCGCACTTCTGTGCCCCAGGTGACAACTTCTTCCATAGGGGAAGCGTTGTTGGCGTAAGCCATTGAGCTGACGTTCGCCACGGCGATGCCCAGAGCAAGCAGGTTCAGGTTGCGCGTGTGTTTCATGGTGGAGTTAACCCTCGCGTTATTTATTCGTTGAGAATGATTATCAATTATTTTAACCTTGTCACGGTGGCGATTGGACAGAGATTGGTATGCAGGATCGTCAGAGTGTTATTGGAAATCGCCAATTTGATACAGCGGAGGGCACCTTGACGCAGACTAGTACTCGAAAGCTGATTGAGGTCAGTGAGCTGAATCGGCTGAGTGAGAAAACGGGAAGCCTTCACCGGGTGCGCGCCGCACAACCTAATGCGGACGTAATGGAAGGCAGGTTCTTCTATCAGGAACTGAGCGATGGCATTGCCATACATGGCGCTGATGTGCGTGAGCTACAGGATTTGGAAAACTCAATCGAACTAAAGCCTGGCGTCAGTTTCAATTTGGTGTTTTCGGGCTGCATCGAGTTCAGTATTGGTGGCCAGCGCTTTCAAATAGCAAACCACAAGGGTGGTGCAGAGTGTTCTGCTCTGTTGATGAGTCGTCCAGAGGTGATGACTCGCACTCTGAGTGAAGGGCGGAAAGTTCGCAAGCTCAATGTCTCGGTAAGCTACGAGTGGCTTAGGCATCGAGCACGCAATAGCAGGCAGTTTTCCGACTTTGATCGAATCTTTCAAAGCTCCCCTCAAGTGATGTCCTGGCGGGCCGATGACGCGCAAGTACAGTTAGCTAAGAAGCTAATGGCGATAGATTGGCAACGTGAGTTCGATCTCGAGCACCAATTGCGGGTTGAGTCTATGACCATGAATTTGGTGGGTACTTGTCTTGAATCCCTGTTGTCCAATATTCGAATGCAGAACCACACTGTTGAGGCTGTTCGGGCGGAGTCAGCGGGGCTCGAGTGGCGGCTAAAGCAAGTGATCGATCAGCGTTTGCAGGAGGACTGTTCTTTGGCAGTGCTTGCCAAGGCGCTGAATACCAGTGTTAGCACGCTTCAGCGTCAGGCCAAATCAGCTTTGGGAATGACTGTGATCGAGTATGTGCGCTTGAGGCGATTGGATCTGGCCAAGAGGGCGTTGGCAGTTGAAGGACTGAGCATTGGTGAGGCAGCCTACCTGGCCGGATACAGCCACGTCTCCAATTTTCAGTTGGCGTTTAAACGCCAGTACGGACTAACCCCCTCTGAGTTAAAACGTGCGCACTCATCAAGAACTCGACCCTGACAGACTAAAACCGTAACGAGCGTTTGCGTTTGAACCGGCATAACGATTAGACTGGCGTCCCGGTGAGTAAACCAATCTTGGGGTACTCACCGATTGTTGAGTATGGAAGTGATCTTGGCTAAGAAATCCCTATTGCTGTTGATTATATTGATGCTCCATTCGCTGTTTGTCAGCGCGATGGCGACATCTCATGTATCCGTGGAAAAACACAGTCAGTTCGAAGTGCCTCATATTCATGTAGGGGGTGAGCTGACGGACGACGAGCATTTTCATGATCTCCCCTGGCACGATGTCTACGCTGAGTCGCAAGACAATTCTACGGAAGCTGATCACGATCACGAAGGCGTTGCGCATATTCACCTCAGCGGTGATCACAGCAGCTTGCCGTTTGATATAGACGCTTTCAATTTTGTTGAGCGCAGCGATCTAAGCTGTTTTTATCAATTGTTCTATGTGGGGCTGCACTACAAGCCCGCAGTCCCCCCGCCAAACACCTAATCTCCCAAACCGTTAAATCTTATCTTTAACACTGGCGCGTGCCTCAGCTATTGACTGTGCCGCACTGGTTTGCGGAGTTATATCCTATGAAAGCAATATCACTATCTGCGCTGCGTGTTTGCAGTGCGGGTGCGGTGGGCGTATGCCTGCTATTGGGAAGTATGAGCAACGCTCTGGCGTTGGAGTCTCCCGACAAAACCCTAAATCTAAATATCGCGTTACAGCGGACCTTGGAGAAGAACTCGCTTCTTCAGGCGTTTCCCTACTATGTGAGAATCAGCGATGCACAGTTGTTGCAGGCTGAGTTAAGCCCGGCGCCAAAACTCGGAATGGAAGTGGCCAACATAGCCGGGAGCGGAGATTATTCCGGTTCGGATCAGGCTGAGTTTACTCTCACCTTGGGGCAGACCCTGGAGCTGGGTGGCAAACGTCAAAGTCGTTTGGCCGTGGCTGATGCCAAGTCCCAAGCTCTCCAGGCGGACTATGAAATACAACGCCTCGACATTCTGTCCTCTGCTACTGGTCGCTACTACGAGCTGCTGCGCCTGCAGGCATTGCAGGCGCTTACACTAAAACGCGTTGATACAGAACGGCAGGCACTGGAAGTGGTTCGACAGCGCGCCCGCGCTGGAGCAACGGGGCAGGCAGATGTCTCCAAGATGCAACTGCGTTTGGCTCATTCTGTGGCATTGGCCTCGCGTATTGATGGACAACAACAGCGGGCGCGACAACAACTGTCTGCGCTGTGGATGGCAAAGCCGGATTTCGTCCGCGTCGCGGGTAACCTGGCAGATATTCCGGATGTGCCCGATGTTGAAGCGCTCTCGCGGTCGCTGGAGGATGCTCCCGAGTACGCGCGCGCATTGAACGTGCAGCGAGTGGCGGACAGTCAACTGTTATTGGAGAAGGCTCGAGGGAGAGCCAATCTCGATGTTGGCATAGGTGTGCGCTATTTCGAGCGAACCAGTGATCAGGCGCTGGTGTTAAGTGCGTCAATGCCACTGTACTTTGAAAACCCCAATCGGGGGTACATCGCAGAAGCCCAGGCCAGACAGGCCTTGGCCGATCAGCAATTACAGTACTCCCGCCAACAACTCGAGCTGTCTCTGCTCGACATTCAACAGTCACTGACCAATCACTTTAATTATGCCGGAGAGCTTGCCAACCGGGTATTGCCGCAGGCGCAACAGCTGCTGCGTGATACTGAAGCAGGTTATCGCAAGGGGCGTTACAGCGTGTTGCAGTGGGTGGACGCGCAATCAGAACTGTTCAACTTGCAGCGCGAATTGATTGAAACGCAAAGTCTGATTTTCTTGCAATTTATGGAGCTGGAGCGTCTTACCGGCCAGTCTCTGTTAAGCAGCCAGTAAGCCATAAGGAATTATCATGAAATTATTAATTGCTATGCAAAGTGCCGTGGCTGTTACCGCTTTGTTGGGGAGCCTGAGTTTTTCTTCAATCGTTAGTGCCGGAAGTGGTCATGGTCACGGCCACGACGATCACGCTGCCGAACTGGTGGAAGAGGCCAAAGGCCCCAATGGCGGCAAACTTCTTGTCGAAGGAGATTTCTCGGTTGAGCTGACTATCTATGAATCAGGTATTCCGCCGGAAATGCGTCTTTACGCATACGATCATGGTCAGCCAATTGATCCATCGCTGTGGCAGGTGGAAGTTACTCTTGATCGCCTTGGCGGTGAGCAGGACACACTCCAGTTCAGTCGCGAGGGAAACTACCTTCTCGGCAATCAGGTAATTCGCGAGCCTCATTCATACGATGTTTCAGTGAAGGCATCCTTTGAGGGCAAAGAACACCATTGGCATTATGAGAGCCACGAGGGGCGCTCTACAATCAGCGAGCGTCAACAACAATTAGCGGCGTTGGTGGTCGAGCGTATCGAGCCGGTTGAAATGACGTTTACCGATACGTTGTTTGGCGTTATTGAAATCCCTGATGACAATCGATTTCGCATAAACGCGCCTTACCCAGGTTTGGTTAAACAGGTTCACGTCCAGGTGGGCGATCGCGTTGCAAAAGGGCAGCGACTATTGACCCTGACCAATACCGATACCTTGCAGACCTATTCCATTAACAGCCCAACGGCGGGTGAGGTCAGTGAGCGCTTTGTGAATCAGGGCGACCGCGCAGATGTGGGAACGCTACTTGAAGTTGTGGATCTCTCCACTGTCTGGGTGGAAATGTCGGCCTTCCCGGAAAGTATTGAAAAGGTTGCCAAGGGTCAGCCGGTTAAGGTGCGGGACCTGCATCAACACGAAGTTGCCGAAGGGGTGATTACGTATGTGGCACCCAAAATGACGGGCGGACATATCGCTCGCACACGAGCAGTGATTGATAACGCCGATGGCCATTGGCGACCCGGAATGCATGTCAAAAGTGAAGTGTTGGTTGAGCGCCGCCAGGTGCCATTGGCGGTGCGCAAAACTGCAATTCAGAGCTTTCGGGAGATGCCGGTTGTGTTTGCCAAGTACGGGAACACTTTTGAAGTTCGTATGGTTGAGCTCGGCAGCACTGACGGTGAATGGATCGAAGTTCTGGGCGGCATTAGGCCCGGCACCGAGTACGTCACTGAAAACAGTTTTCTACTGAAGGCCGATGTCCTCAAAGATGGCGCGAGCCACGATCACTGATTGGGAGAAGTGCAATGATAGATACATTGATCGCCTTCTCCATAAGAAGGCGTTGGCTGGTATTGGCTATGACGCTGCTGGTGGCGGGGCTGGGCCTATATAACGCCACTAGGCTCAACGTTGATGCGGTACCTGATATCACCAATGTTCAGGTGCAGATTAACACCGAGGCCGCGGGTTATTCGCCGTTGGAAAGTGAGCAGCGTATTACCTACCTCGTAGAAAATGCCATGGCGGGTATTCCGAAACTGGATTACACCCGTTCACTGTCGCGCTACGGTTTGTCGCAGGTGACTGTGATCTTCGAAGAGGGCACTGATATTTACTGGGCGCGCCAACAGATTAGTGAACGGTTGCAGGGTATCCGCTCGGATCTGCCAGCTGGTGTTGAGCCTGAGCTTGGGCCGATTGCCAGTGGGCTGGGTGAGATATTTTCCTATGTCGTGCAGAGTGAGTCGGGTGCGATCAAGTCGGATGGCACTCCATACTCAGCTGAGGATCTGCGTACAGTACAGGACTGGATCATTCGACCGCAGTTGGTCAAAGTGCCCGGCATTACCGAGATCAACAGCATCGGCGGATTTGAGCGCGAATATCAGGTAGCTCCCATTCCGGGCAAGCTTCTGGCATAC
>Ga0256829_1002804_pt1 | contig 12593 bp, 10 predicted proteins | sample 131447metaG_FD_185979 | JGI IMG/M metagenome (GOLD analysis project Ga0256829, IMG submission 185979) | Hydrothermal vent microbial communities from Lau Basin, Pacific Ocean - 131-447 | ecosystem: Environmental > Aquatic > Marine > Hydrothermal vents | place: Pacific Ocean: Lau Basin | collected... | reverse complement strand
TTACCACCGATACTTTTACCGGCTTTAATATCTTGAGCAAATTGCTCAACATCTACTTCTATCTTCATGTGTCTCTCCTTGGGTATTTGTTATTTTACCCGATTGACACAGAATTTTGAACAGTCCCGCTACACGAGCTAAAGAGGCACTAAAATGCTCAGCTTCATAATATCTTGTTTGATGTTCTAAAAACCTCTCTTCATCAGTAGTGCTTGCGACTTCTACTATGCTTTTTACTACTTTTGTAGGCAAAAAACCTTTTTGAGTAAGTTTCAATCCTTTTGTATCTATGCTTTTTAAAAGAGTATTGACACCTTCAAGTAGTGGAATTTTGCCTAAGTCATAGGTGAAAAATTCCTCTTTTATGTCCATATTTAGTGCTTTTAGGTTTTCTAAGCTTGTTTGATATAGATTCATTTTTGTACTACCTTTTTCTTGTTATGGTATTTTACCACATTGTAGATAAATAATATTTATGTAGTTGAGAGTTGCATAACTTAATTATAGTTTAATGAATTACTTCTTTAAGTTATAATTAAGCTAAGTCTTTAAATTTTTTGCTATATGTATAAAAATTGCAATTTTTTTATCAAAATAAAATTCATAACTATAACTGTTCATTATATATTAACTCATATCATACCCTATACATAGGTAAACTATAATTTCAAGATCGCCTATTATATTTTTTTAATTTTTAACATTTTACAACTATGTATGTAAAATACTATAATACATTTATCAAACACTTTAGAAAAGGAGCATTAATTGCAAAAAGTAAAAAATAAGATAGAAAAGCTTTTAAGATTGTCTATGTCAAATAGTCCTCATGAAGCCAAACTTGCAGCAAAAAAGGCAATAGAACTTATGAATAAGCACTCCTTGACTCGTAAAGATTTGGATAAAGAGCCTACTATCATAAAACATATAGAGGTTGATTATGCAAGAGTTCCTGGTTGGTATCGTAAGCTTTATCAAAATATTGCAAATATCAATGGATGCTATATGTTGTGGCAGGATGGTTATAAAAAAGAAGGTAAATTTGGTAAAAGAGCCAAGATCATTTTAGTCGGTATAGAAAGTGATATTACAAATATAAAATATTATGTTGATGTGTTGCAAAAAGAGATACAAAAAAGGGCTAAAATATTTAGAGAAAATGTAACCGGTGAAAGAGAAATGGTAAAAAGTTACCGTATGGGTTTAGTAAGAGGTGTATATAATATCTTATATAAAGCAAGTCAAACTTTTAATGAAAATTTAAAAGATAATGCTATAATACCGGTAGATACAAGAGTTAAGGAAGCAAAAGAATTTTATCATCAAAAACATACAGTTAGGAGTGTCGCTACCAATTTTAAATTAAATAGTTACTATGTAAAAGGCCTACAAGATGCAAAAAATATAAGTGTATCAAGACCTGTAGAGGATAATAAAAACAATGAAGTGAAATTGTTGAAATGATTTAAAAGGATATATTTTGAAAATTTTATTAAATAACAATATTGAAACATTAGATAAACTTGGAATTAGTATATACCAAAAATACTCCAATATAAGATTTTTATTTGAGATAGATTTTTCAAAAGATGATTATCTGTATATAAAAAAATTGTTTCAAGAAGATTATCAAATTCAAAATACATATTTTAAAAATAATTTTTTTAATACATATTTTAAAAATAATAAAAATTATAGATTACCCTTTTTAATTTTGTTGGCTGGATTTATTAGGTACGAATATTTAAATGATGAAAATCAAGCAAATTTTTTTGAAAATTTTTTAAGGCATATTTTAAAAAACAAAAAAGCAGATAATATAGATTTTAGAAATTCAATAATTAATTATTTTTTTAAATGGAGAGGTCTAAAAATATGTGAAAAAAGAGGCTTGTATATCTATGAAATACAAACATCGGGTGTTAGTATTAAGTTGGAGGAAACTGGAAAACACAAATATTTAAATTCATTCATATTCCATTCTGGTGGAGTTAGTGAATTAGATCTAAAAGAGTATTATAAAATTATTTATTTTTTAGCTTATGCAAATTTTAATTATAATATATCTAATATTCAATTGTATAATTTATATCAAGAAAAAACCTTTAAAGTTTATAGTAAAAAATTAAACAATTTTTTTAACCTTCTTAATAATAATGGTGAAATATCTAAGTATGTAAAAAATTTTATTTTACAATCTATTGCAATTATATGTGAAAAGAAAATAAATTTTACATTTAAGTTGCCACTTTATATTAGAAACTATCTTTTATTTATTGGAAAATATGGAAATAGTTTGGAAAAAATAACTATAAGCGAAACTGATTTCTTGTATGAAAATAGTAATATAGTATTTAATCCAAAATTTTATGAGTTATATGGAAATATAGATAAAATATCATTTAAAATTGCTAATAGAGTATATATTGTTAATAAAGAGTTTGATATTTACAAAAGTAGTGATTTTGATGAATTTAAAATCACTATAAATAATATTGATAAGTCTTTTACTGTAGAATTGTTGATTGATAACAATTTATTTAAAAGATATGATATTAATTTATTTGAAAAAGGATTTCTCCTACTAAATAGTGATTTTGACATAAAATCTATTCAAAATAATGAAATTTATATACCAAAAAGAGATGAGGGTAAAAAATGTTACATTATTACCAAATACCCACTACAATTAGAATTATCTGATAAAAAAATTGATAAATATTTTATTTATAATTTACAATTAAATATTGATAATTCTTATATTAAACTTTGTGGTATAAAATATAATCTCTATTACTCTCCAAAAATTATATCAAATATAGAGTATAAAGATAGTGAAGATTTTTTATATATAAAAAAGTTGCCAAAATTTAAACTTTCTCCAAAAGATCAAAATAAATTTATAGCCTATGATTTATTTAATAATAATGAGCTAAATTTGAGTGATTTTTATAAATACAATCAACCTATAGGTAAATTTGAAATAGTAATCAATAAAAAAATTTTTAAAATAATTTATATAGATGGATTTGAAATTTTACAATGGTTCAATTGGTATGATAATAATAAAATTATAAAAATCAAATTATTAAGTAATAAAATAAAAGTAAATAGCGATGAAAGTAAAAAAATAGATAATTATTTCTTACATACATTTAAACTAAGAGAACAAAATAATTTATTGGTGTTTAATCAGCTTAATGGAAATAATATACATTTAAATATTATAAAGCCTGATATCAAAATATCTTTTTTAGATAAAAGAAAAAATGAAACTAAAGTTAAAAGTAAAAATATAAAATATGATAGATTAAATTTTTATAGGCAGTTGAAAATTAAATTATTAAATTATCCCACATCAATAAAATTTGATAAAGTTGAAATAAATAGTAATGAAATTGATATTAGTAAAAATTTAAATACTTATTTTATATCAATTAAAAAAATTAAGGAATTATCTAAAGAAATTCAATCCAAATCTCTATCTTTAGTGTTAAAAAACAATTACTACTATTTACCATTTATAAATATTATTTTTGATAATAAAATTGATAGTAATAAAGAGATTAAAATAAGTGATATAAACTTTTTAATACATAATACAGATAATATAAAATATTATTTTAAAAACAAGGCATATTTTATTGAGAAAGTTGAAATATCAGAAATTTATAAATTTAAAACTCAAATGTTAGTTTTAAGAGAGGCAAGGCAAACGAAAAAAGAAACCATTATTAAAAAATCTTTTGATATTATAAAAAAAGATGGATTATTTGTTAGATTAAAGGATATTGATTATGAATGAGTTAAATTTAGATAGATATGATTTAGAATATTTTGATCCAATTAATATATCACAAAGAATTGAAAAAGATTACGAGAGATACCTATACTCTAGTTTTCCTTTAAGAAATAAAGAGTTTTTCAAAAAATTCAAAAAAGAATTAAAAACAAAACATCCCTATACAAAAAATAAACTTTTTTTGGAGTTTAATCATAAATATAAAAGCGGTTCTTTTTTAAAAGATATAAAAATTGCTCATCCACTATTACAAAAAGCATTTGGTGGATTAGGAGTTGAATATCCACTCTATAAACATCAAGAAGAATCATTAAAAAAAGTTTCGGAAGGTAAAAATATTTTAATTTCTACTGGAACTGGTTCTGGCAAAACAGAATCATTTTTATTGCCAATCATAAATCATCTTTTAAAAGAGATAGAGAATAATACTATACCTAACAAAGGAGTAAGAGCTCTGATTTTATATCCATTAAATGCTCTTGTAAATGATCAATTAAATAGAATGAGAGATATTTTAAGCCGAGATGAAAAATTAGAGAAAATAACTTTTGGAATGTATATAGGTGAAACCCCGGAAAATGAAGAAGAGATTAAAAAATATAATAAAAATTTTTATAGTTGTTGCGATAAAAATCATAATAAAAAAGTAGACAACTTTAAATGTTGTAAAAATTTTATTTTGACTAGAGAAGAAATAAGAAAAAATCCTCCTCATATATTAATAACAAATTATTCAATGTTAGAATTTTTACTTTTGAGACCAAAAGATTTAGATATATTTTCGATTGAACAATCCAAATGGTGGCGATTTTTAGTTTTAGATGAAGCCCATATCTATGATGGAGCATTAGCAATAGAAATTTCAATGCTTATTAGGAAATTAAAACTTATTTTGCAAAAAAATAGTGGTGAATTACAATGTATTGCGACTTCTGCAACAATTGTTGATAGTTCAAAAAAAGATGGACAAAAAGAGTTTATAAAATTTGGGCAAACTTTATTTGATGAGTATTTTGATGATAAATCGCTAATATTTTCCCAAAAAGAACCAGACAAATATTTGGCAAGTATCCAAGAAAAAAATAATTTAAATGATTATAATATTTCATATGAAAAATTATATAATAAATTACTAATTCCTTATTATATTTATAGACCAAAAAAATTAGAAAAAAGCAATAAATTTAAAAAAGAATTTCAAAATAAAATTAAACTTTATAAATTAGATAATGATTATAATAATGCTATTAAGCAGTTATCACAATATTTTTTACCTACACAAAATCAAGATGTATATAAATTAATATCATTTTTGAAAGATTTAGAAGAAAATAGGAAAAATATTATATTTACAATTGCTGAGTTATCAAATTATTTAAAAAAAGATTTTAATGAAACAATATCATTAGTAGCTATACTTAATTTTTTCTCACAACGGTATAAAAATTTTGAATTTTTTAAAGTTAAATTTCATCAATTTGTATCAGCAAATACTGGTTTATTCGTATCGTTTAAAAATAATAAAGTTGATAACTTGTTTTTTGATCCAGTAATACATACTAATGATAATTTTCCTGTATATGAGATGGCAAGTTGTATGAGATGTGGACAAGAGTATATAAGAGGTTTTAAACAAGGAAATAAAATATCAAGATATAAAGATGATAAAAAATCAAATGAATTAAATAAAGATTTATTTGCATTTAATATTGACGATATGGATACAAATAATTTTAAAGCAAAAATTGATAAACAAAAAGAAGAGTTTGGGATAAACAACTCTTTACAAAAATTTTGTTTGACTTGTAACTTGTTTTATTCACTTGATAGCAATAAATGTAACCATTGTGGTAGTAAGCTTTTGACTATCCTTTTATTGCATAATAAATCTGACGAATTTGGCGAAAGTGAATGTATAAGATGTAAAAGAAAAAGGGTAACTCCTTTTAAAATGGGTAATGATGCTATCCAATCTATTTTAACTATGTCTATATATAAAGGATTATCTTATAAAAAAGAAAAGAGAAAATTAATAACTTTTGCAGATAGCAGAAAAGATTCAGCATTTTTTCCAATTGCTCTTGAAAATAATTTTAATTCATTTTATCTTAGATCAAAACTTTATAAACTTATTGAAAAAAATGAATTGAGATTTAATGATATTAATAATTTTACACTAAATGAAAAGGAGCATGAAAAATTAAAATTGCAAATATTAACTGAAATATTCAGGATAGATAAAAGGATAGATTTAGAAGCTTCGGGCTTGATTGAGTTACATTTTGAATATGAAGATAAGTTATTAAATGATAATAGTTTTCAAAATTTCAATAATTGCTCTATTGTTGATTTTGCTTTAGATTTTATAAATTCTTATAGACTTAATGGTATTAATATTTTTAAAAACATAAATAGCTCTTTTTTGAATGATAAAATAGGATATAGTAGAATCAATAAACAAAGATTTACAAATTTAATAATAGACAATAAAGATAATGAAAATTTACTTTGTTATGGCAATAATATTTCATCACGACTATATAATAAATATATAGATAATAATTTATTAAAATCAAATAAAAACGAAGATGATTATAAAAATTTTATAAAGAACTTTATAAAAAAACTTTATTTTATAAAACTTATAGAGTTTGAAGGTGAAGACGAGGAAGAGTTTCAAGATAATATAGAAGATAATTTTTGCTGCATAGACAATGAGGAAAAAGAAAATCCAGATTTTTTCTATTTTAACGATAAATACTTTAAGTTTAATTATAAAAATAACAAAAAGATGTTTAGATGTAATATTTGTGCTGCATTACAGACTACCAATACAGTTTGTAACGATAAAACTTGTAATGGTTTTATGCAAGAAATTGATGTAGATGATATAGAAGATGAAAATTATAGAAGTTTATATCAAACTCTGCCAAATAATTTGTCGTTAAGAGCAGAAGAACACTCTGGACAATTAAGTCCAGAAGGTCAAAGGGAAGTTCAAGAAAAATTTAAAGATGGAAAAATTAATGTTTTAAGTAGCTCTACTACTTTTGAAATGGGTGTTGATCTGGGTTCATTAGATGCAGTTTTTATGAGAAATATGCCCCCTAAAACATCTAATTATCAACAAAGAGCAGGACGAGCTGGAAGAAGAAAACGAAATCCATTTATATTAACCTATTCAAAAAGAAATAGCCATGATATGAGTTATTTTAAAGACAATAATCCAAAAGAAATGATTGCAGGAGAAATTATTTCTCCAATGTTTAGTATAACTAATACTAAAATTATATCAAGACATATATATTCAATTATTTTTTCAATTTTTTTTAAAGATAATCCAAAATATTTTTATCAAATAGAAAATATTCCTATAAGTTATCAATTTTTTATATTAGATGGAGTTGATATGTTGTTGGTATGGTTAGATCAAGAGAATAAAAGATTATTTAAACAAATTGATTTGTATATAGATATGATAGAAGACAATTATTTTAAAAAATATTTAAAAAAAGAGTTTTTGCTTGGAAAATGGATGAATGGTTTTAAAGAAAAACTTAAAGAAGCACAAAAAAGATATATATTCGAATTTAATTCAGTTTATCAAGCATTAGATAATTATATTAATGAAAATAATATGAATTATAAAAAAGAAAACATAATCTCTCTTCTAACAAATAGAGAGAAAGGAGTAATACGACAAGAGTTATCATTTAAAGCTCTAAAAGAATTGGCAAATAGGGATTTGATCACATCTTTATCAAATTATAGTTTAATACCGAAATATGGTTTTCCTGTCGATGTAGTAGAACTTAAATTTATTAGTCTATTAAACAGTAGAAACAATTGGCATGAATATGGAGAATTTACAAATAAAGTTAAATTGTCAAGGGATATTAAATATGCAATAACTGAATTTGCACCAAATCAAGAGATAATTGTCAAAAAAAGAGTTGTAAAATCAAGTAAAATTGTAGTGCCAAATGAAGAGCTAAAACCTAGATTCTATGCTGAATGCAAGAATTGTAAAAATATAAATTTTTTTAGAACTTTGGATGAAGTTAAAAGTTGTAAAAATTGTTCTCATAATTTAGATATAACAAATGTAAAAAAATTTATTATTCCAATATATGGTTTTGATGTAAAAGATAGACCAAAAAAAGTAACAAAAAAACCAAAAATATTGACCACTACAGAACCATTTATAGATTTCGTAGATCAAAAGAAAGCACTATCAAAAGATATTTTAAAAGACATTAAAATATCTTTATATAAAGATATTGAAATATATATTCTCAATAGCAAGGAATATAAAATTAATATAGAAAATGGTGAAATAATAACAAATAAATCAAATAGTAAGGAAAATAAATATCAATTGGGAGCAATTTACTCAACTGATATTTTAGAATTAAATATATCAAAAAAATATTTTGATGAAAAAAAATTATTATCAAGTATGTATTCTACTGGTTATGCACTTGTTGAAGGACTATCAAAAATTGCCTCAGTTAAAAGAGATGATTTAGATATATTTGTTAAATGGTTTGATGATATAGTTTCAATCTATATCTTTGATAATGTTCCAGGAGGAGCAGGACATACATATAAAGTATTTGATTTCGATGAAAAAAAATATAAAGAATGGTTTCAATTAGCATTACAAAAAATTGATAACTGCAAATGCGGACTTGATAGTTCTTGCTTTAAATGTTTGCAAAGTAAAAGCAATCAAAGATTTCACGATCAATTAGAAAGAGGGTTAGCAATAAATTTTTTGAAACAATATATCTAAAGGCAAAATATTGAAAACAACATTAGACCCCCTTCAAAATGAAGCTGTAACTTTTGAAGAAGATAAACACCTCTTAGTCTTAGCAGGAGCTGGAAGCGGTAAGACTAGGGTTATTATCGAGAGGATAAAATATCTACTTAGTAAAGATGTCCGACCTTCTGACATAGCTGTGATGACTTTTACTAAAAAGGCTGCTTTGGAGATACAAGAGAGGATAGGAGGAGTAAGAGCAAAAAACAAACTTGATACTCTTTTTGCCGGGACTTTTCATAGCTTTGCTCTTGAGATGATAAATAGCTATAAATATTTTGAAAAAGATATAGATAAGAGGATCATAGATAGAGATGATCAGATGTGGTTAGTTCAAATATGCCTTAAAGAGTTAAATTTACCAAGCTATCTTGCCAATAATATCATCAACTATATCTCTTATGCTAAAAATATAATGCTACCGATAGAAAAGTATCTCAAAAGATTTTATGCAAAAGAGGAAAATTATAAAATAGCACTTAAAGTGTGTGAGTTATATGAGGCAAAAAAAGAGAGTAGTAAATATTTGGATTATGATGATTTGATGGTTCATTTTTTAGATGTGATAGATAACAATAAAAAAGCAAGAGATAAAATATGCTCAAGATATAAATATCTACTCGTCGATGAAATGCAAGATACCAATCCGTTGCAATGGCAAATCTTAATGAATTATGCAAAATATATCAAACTCTTTTGTGTTGGAGATGATGCTCAAAGTATATATGCTTTTAGAGGGGCTGATTTTAAAAATATCCACTCTTTTACAAAAAGACTCCATCCTTCAAAAGTTATCAAACTTACAAATAATTATAGAAGCACTAAAGAGATACTAGAACTTAGCAATACTCTTTTAAAAAGATCTATCTATAAATATGATAAAGAGTTGTTTGCCGTAAGAGGTAGTGGCAAAAAGCCCAAGGTTTATGACTTTGATGATAATGATGAAGAAGCAGAGTTTGTAGTAAGATATATAAAAAGTAAAAAAGAGGCAAAGCTGAGTGATTTTATGGTGCTTGTTAGAAGTGCTTTCAATGCTAAAACATTGGAAAAAGAGCTTATCATGCAAAAGATACCCTATATCTTTATAGGTGGTCAAAATCTTATGCAAAGTGAGCATATCAAAGATATTTTATCTATTTTACAAATCATCTGTGGATATAGTGATGAGTTGGTTATCCATAGATTTACAAGGATATGTGACTTCTATACACAAAACAGACCAAACATAAATCCTAAAAAATTGATACATAAAAATACAAACACTATCTTGAAAACATTGAAAGATCATTTCAAAGAAGAAGACTTTTTATATAGTGGAATTATCGAGATAGATAAATTAAAAGAAGATCCCAAAAAAGCTATCCATAAAAGTATAAAGCTATTACAAAAATATTTATTGCAAGCATATCAAGGTAAGTTAAAATCCATCAAAGACGATCTGAGTTTTTTAGAACAAATCAGCTCAAACTATAAAAGCTTAAAATCTTTTTTACAAAGCTATATTCTTCAGCCGGTTTATAAAAATGAAGATAAAGAAGATAAATATATAAAGATCATAACTGTCCATAGTGTAAAAGGCACAGAAGCAAAATATACCATCTTACTTCAAGCAAATAATGATGCATATCCCCACAAAAGAGCCAAAGGTGATATAGAAAAAGTTGAAGAAGAGAGAAGGATACTCTATGTAGCTATGACAAGAGCCAAAGACGAACTCATCATAACAAGAACAAAAACAGCCCCAAGAGGAAGAAGTGATGATGGGTGTGAGGAGTATTTTTTGGGGTGAGGCAACTATAAATATAGTGAGAAACAAGCATAACTATTTTGGAGATACCATTTAATGAATTTTGGTATAATAAACTATTTAACATGCATAATATCATTTTATTGGATTATCTATGCGAAATATGACACACCCGGCACAGCACTGGTAAAAATGATCAAAAAATTTGGTATATAGCAAACAATGTAGAACTTGATGTAAGACATTTAAAAGCCAGATTGTCTCAAAGTTGTAAATATTTAGAAAACAATAAAATAAAAATACCAGATAATCTTTCAAAACAAAATATAAAAGATCTGCTTTTGCAAAGAATAGAAACTCTTGATATAAAAAAAGTAAAAAATGATGTGCAACCATTCATAAAAGATATAAAAGAGATAGAGCTTTGGACAAAAAAATTTTTTGTAACAATCTTGGATGATATAAAGATATCGAACTAACTTTAAGATAGATTTTTGTAGGAAATTTTATCAATATTTTGAAAAATCTATAATACAAATCTAACAAAATCTGTTTACTCTCCTGTTTATTTTTTGTTTATTTTGCTGTTTTTTCTTATTTGTTTCATAAAGTCCAAAAGTTCCCAATCTTAAGAAGCTTAAAGTCTATATCCAAAAAAAAGGAAACCGTAAAAAACATTTTGGTCTATTAGATTTTTTGGCGGATGTTAAATAAACAAAAATCTATGTTAAACTTTCACTATCTTTTTTTCAAAAGACCTAAACAATTTATAGGTGGAGCTCAGATATGCTTTCGAGCAAATCGTACCATCTCAATCAAAAGAGCCAAGATAGATGCAAATCTTGTAAACAAAAAGCAGATAGACTTAACAAATTTTGCCTACTTGATAGAGGCTGAAACTATCAAAAATTTACTTTAAAAGGAGAGAAAAATAAGAGGAAGTGTTTACTATCAAAGCTCACAACTTGTAAAAGTGATATTTGAAGTCGGTGCTAAAAAAGAAGATAGAGTAAATCCATCTCACCCTTCGTATCAAAAGATAGCTTCATATAAAACCATGCAAAGCTATAGAAATATATGGAATAATTTTTTTAACTATCTAAAAGAGCATTGGAAAGTAAAAAACTTTGAAAATATTGAGCCTTATCATATACAAGCATATATGGACTACAAAATAGAATACTATCCTTCAAAGCAGTATCTTGAAAAGATAAGTTCAGCTCTTGGAAAACTTGAGATAGCTTTGAAGCTTTTTTCTTTGAAAATTCATAATAAAAAAAGAGAGTATGATTTTTCTATCAGGCAAACTCTGCTTGATGAAGCAAGAGATTTGAATCTTGTGGTAAATAATTATCATAACCGTGCTTATAAAAATCCTTTGGAACTCATATCTAACTTATCAAATCCACTCCATAAAATAGCAGCTTATATCCAATATGAAGGTGGAGCAAGGCTTGAAGGGGTAGCTTTAATAAAAAAGAGTCAACTTTTGGGATTGAAGTTGGATGATATAGCTGGAGTTCAAAAAGGTATCATTTTTACTAAAGAAAAGGGAGGAAAAGAGGGAGAAGTTCTTGTATCAAAAGATACATATCAAAAACTTTTATCACATTTTTCAAAAAATCAAATCTTTAAGATAAATTATCAAGCTTACTATGAAGATATAAAACGATCCGCAATCAATTCAAAAGAGATACCGGAAGCAACTCATGGTTTAAGATGGAATTTTGCCAAAAGAAGAATGTTTGAGTATGCTAAAGCTGGATACTCTTATGAGGAGAGTTTGCAAAAAGTCAGTCATGAGATGAAGCATAATAGAGCGAGTATTACTGAGCATTATTTGGGTGGGTAGATCAAGCTGATGCTTTTAGTTTTATACCAAGAGAATTTATCACCTTAATAATAGTATCAAATTTTGGCTTTGTACCTTTGCGAAAAGTTTTATATAGACTCTCTCTTCCAAGACCTGTCTCTTTTGCAATTTGGCTCATACCTTTCGCTTTTGCTATATTACCAAGTGCTTCAAGCAATTCATCAGTATCACCATCAGCCAAAACTTGAGAAAGATACTCAGCAATTATCTCTTTATTATCAAGATATTCAGTTATATCAAAAATATTTAACTCTATTTTACTCATTTTCTAGCTCCCTAAATATTTCTTTTGCTCTTTTAATATCACTATTTTGAGTAGATTTATCTCCGCCTATCAATAAGA
>Ga0256829_1002803_pt1 | contig 12596 bp, 8 predicted proteins | sample 131447metaG_FD_185979 | JGI IMG/M metagenome (GOLD analysis project Ga0256829, IMG submission 185979) | Hydrothermal vent microbial communities from Lau Basin, Pacific Ocean - 131-447 | ecosystem: Environmental > Aquatic > Marine > Hydrothermal vents | place: Pacific Ocean: Lau Basin | collected... | reverse complement strand
TTGCATTGTTATAACCATAAAAGTAGCCCTCTTTAATGGTGTCGGCTCCGTCACCTCTGTTGTAGATGTAAGTATCATTACCAAGGCCGCCTATAAGCGTGTCATCACCTGTTCCACCCGTTACGGTATCTGCTCCGCTTCCGGCATTGATAGTATCTGCTCCCTCTCCACCATCGATCGTGTCGTTACCTGCATTTGTCGCTATAGTATCATCGCCGCTTCCACCTGCTACGGTGTCTGCTCCGCTTCCTGTTGTTACAGTATCGTTTCCACCAAGAGCATCTACATTGACAGCACTGTTTGCATAGAGGAGTGTATCATCATTTTCGGTTGGGGTTTGTAGTAGGGTTATGTCTATATTTGCACCGTCACTGAATTGCACATTTTCTACAGAGCTGTTTTTAACGGTGATCTTATCTTTAAGATCCTCAAACGCTACGCCGTCTTCTTTAATGGCGAGGATAAGATCGCTTCCCACTCTTTGCACCTCAAGCATATCTTGTGTGATGCCGTTACCTAGCTTTACGGTATCGTTTCCACTTGCATCTATAATGGTGTCTTGCCCATCTCCAAGATTAAAGACGTAAGTGTCGTTACCGCTTCCGCCATCAAGTGTGTCGTTACCTTTGCCACCTGTTATGGTATCGTTACCGCTAAAGGCTTTTACGGTGTCATCTCCACCTAGTGCATCTACCGTGTCATCTGCGTTTGTGAGTTCTATATAGTCATCATTCTCTGTTTTAGGGAAGAGTATATCGTTGAGATTGATATTTGTATCACCGCTAAAGAGTATATTTTCGACTCTGTTATCTAGTTTCATCCAGTCTTGAATACGGATAGTCGCACCATCTGCTTTTACCGTGATGATAAGATCTGCTTTTTGGGTAGAGATGGTAACATCTTCATAAGCTATATCGCTAAATTGTAGCGTATCACTTCCGCCTCTGTCAAAGATGGTATCGCTACCGTCACCTTTACGGTAAACATAGGTTGTATCGCCTTTAGCATTATCTACAAGAGCATCATCTCCTTTATCACCTATGATGGTAGTTGTCTGTCGTGTGTTGAGTGTGAGTGTGTCGTCATCTTGTGTTGCATAGATAAGATCGTTATCGTATTTGTAGTATCCGTCCTCTTTGAAGTATTGAAAGTTAATAGTACCCTCATATATCTTTGAAACCGTATCACTCAAAGAGCCGTCGGCAATATTGGCTAAGATTGTATCGCTGTCGAACTTTAAAAACTCTCCCTTTTGCATCTGCATAACCTGAGCAAGGTAGAGCTTGTCTTTCATATCTACACTGCTGTCGTTAAGGTAGTTTTCCACCTTTGTATAAAACGCTGTTTCATCATTGATGACGAACTCATCTTTACCGAGATCATACTCCACATCGCTAAAGAGATCTTTATAGTAGGTCTCGATGGCATACTTGCCCTCATACTGTTTTACAAGATTGTCAAAGCTTTCGTTGATATAGGCTTCACCTGCAAAGCTTGTTGTATGGTAGCCGCCGTTTGTGTTTGCATGAATATGCGCTTCGACTCTCCATGCATCCACTATCGTTCCCGCAAATCGTTCAAGTATCCAGACTTTTGCAGGAGTATGGTCTATGACATTCGGCGAGAGATCCTCTTTTGCTATCCCTTTACTTTTTGTCATCGCATAGTAACCCGACCATTCCGCTAAAAACTCTTGAAAGTTCGTAGCTCCTTTTTTCTTGTTCGCCGCGAAATCCTGAGCAAGAGCTTTAAACTCCTCATTGGAATTATATGCTTCAAAAGTATTAGAAACATAACCGTAGCCTCTTAGATTGGCAAGTCCGTATGTTATAGGATCTATGACCGAGAGATCTTCTACGGTAACTTCCGGTTTGTCTTCGAGTCTATTGACATATTGCAGTTGCAAATCTGCTGTAAGCTCTCTGTTTCCTTTGCTGTCTTGGTATCTTCCTGCTTCGGAGATAACATTGCCGTTTACATTTATGTTTGTTCCTACAACATTAAGCTCTATCGCTTTAACACCCTCTTCTTTAAGTGTTTTTAACTCTTCACTCTGAGAGATGCCGTCTCCGTTATCATCATGCCACACTTTAAGTCTGCTGTAGAGTTCATCGCGTCTATCTATCTTGCCGTCATGGTTTGAGTCTGCCGTTTTTGCAAGCTCTTCAAATCCTGAAGTAGTTGCATTACCAAACACTTCATCGATGCCGTCTATCTGACCGTTCTCATTTTTATCATAAACTAGTATTCCGTCATTTGGTGCTATCCATCCTATCTTCTCTTTAGTTCCATCACCCGTAATATCAAAGTAAGCATTTGAGTCTTCAAGTGAGATAGTAGAGATGAAACCGTCTTTATCAGAGTCTAGGACTAGTGGATCTTGCATACCGCCTTTGTGTGAATCGTATGGAGGTTTATGGTCATTGGAGTCATCATCTATGATGTTTACTTTCCCGCCGTGTCCCGTTACTATATTTGGATTATCATTTCCGAAGTAGTCAAAGTCCACGATATCAAGCGTAACAGGACCATCACTATCCACTACCGTATCAACCACACCTGCTCCCCAGAACACTTGTGCCTGTGTGCTTGTGCTTCCTGCTGCAATCTTGTAACTGTTACCGTCACTCATATTGACAAAGAGATCATCTTGAAGAGCTTGAGAGATGCTGATAGTTACAGAAGCGCTTTGAGTACCGCTATCCCCCTCATCTGCACTTGTGCTACTTACCTCTATGGCAACCTGACCATTAGTGTCATTATCTATGATGGTACCTTCACCTGCATTTTTAAAGGTGATATCTTTTGTTCCACTATACCCTGAAGTACTCACAGGAGTAAGCCAGAATGTCTCATCACCCTCTTTGTAAGAGTCATCATAGATAGGCACCTCTATAGTCTGAGTCATTGAGTCTTTGGTAAAAGTTATGGACTTTTTAGTAGAGGCATAGTCATACGATGCGGTTGCCGTGTTGTCTGCTGTTTGAAAGTCAACCGTGAGAGATTCACCCTCTTCCAGCACTCCTTTGAGTGAGACCGTAAATGTCATATTGGCATTTGCTTCATCGAGGCTTGCATCGCTTACTGAGACTTCAAGTGGGGTTTTGGTTTCATTGTCTAAGATTGTTCCATCTGCTCCATTCATGATGAGTAAAGAACCTAAGTCATTGTCTTGTTTATTCTCTCCTGCATATTTATATCCTGTCGCTGCAAAAAGAAACTTCTCCGTAGGCTCTTCTTCGGTATCATCTACGGTGCCTATAGGGGTAAAGTTTGCACTTGTCTCTCCTGCTTTTATGGTTACCGTACCGCTTAGCTCGCCTGTTACATCCTCTTTGGAAGCAGTAGAGTTGAAGTAACTTGCTACATCTACTGTTAGGTCATATTTAAGAGCATGATTGATAGATACATTAAATACCAGATCACCCCCTTCTGTTGTAGAGGCATCATGTACTGTTAGTTCAATATCTTGTTTATCAGGGTCACTCTCACTAAAGTCTATCCCAAATCCTACTGAGTTGAAGTTAAAGTTCTCTATGGTGATGTACTCTTGTGTTGCTTTTTCTACTACCACCATATCAGAGCCGTTTAGGGCATAGACGAAGTAGTCATCTTCATAGAGATCGTCACTCCCTTCTACTTTAGTTTTTTTACCACTTAGAGATTTATCGTTAAACATTATAAGACCGCTATAGTCTGCATCGTTGATGGTATCGCTGTTGGAGACATAGTAGGTATCAAATCCGCTTCCGCCAAGAAGGTAATCATGCTCTTTTTCAGAGTATAAGTCACTCCAAGAGCTTCCACCTGCTAGAACATCATCACCGCCTTGACCTAAGAGTGTGTCTTGTCCGCTTCCACCTAGTAGGATGTCTGTGCTTGTGTCGTTGCCACCTAAGAGGGTGTCATCTCCGCTGTCTCCGTAGAGGTAGTCTGTGTCATTGCCACCAAGGAGAGTGTCGTTGTTGGCTCCACCGTGGAGAGTGTCTTCTCCTTTGCCGCCTTCTAGGTAGTCATTGCCGGCGTTGCCGTTTAGGGTATCATTACCACCGTTGTGATCTTTAAGGATATCATCTGCGTTTGTACCGTTTAGGGTGTGGTTAATTTTATTTAAGTCCTTATCACTTATATCTACAAAAACTTTATCCTGATCAAAGTGAACCTTTCCCTCATCTATAAGCCAAGTATTTTTTTGCAAAAGCTCTTTTGTACTAAAACCATTTTGATTTGCGATTACAGAAAAAGCATCTCCACTTTTTACTGTATATATTCCTTTATCTCCTATATCTATCTTATCACCTGGATAGATATCAATATGAGAAAGTAACACGGAAACAGCAGGAATGGTATCCAAAGCATTTCTGACTAAGAGGTTATTGTTATCTCCAACTATATTGTAGGTTTTTGAGCCATTTATGCTTACTTGTGTAGCACCGCTTGATGCTACTGCTTTTATCCATTCTTGAACATCTTGTGCATCCGAATTTGGATCAAACACACGGCTTGCATGCACTTCCATTGTAGTATTATTTCCAACAGTAAACAAAACCAAATTTGTATCACTGTTTGTATAAATATTGACTGTCGTTCCGTCAGGCAATGAACTGCTCAAGCCATTTAAAACTTCTTCCGTGAAAAGTTCTTTTTCTGTGTTTGGAGTTTTTAGGATAATATTTTGTTCATTATCATTAGTTTTTTGGATATATGTATCCCACAAATTAGCCGCAGCAATTTTTGCTTTTTCTCCAGCTGCTTTAGATGTTGCGGTTGCGATGACATTACCAAGAGCATAATAAGCTCCACCGGTTGCTACTGCCATAAACCAACCGGCAGGATTTACTCCACCGCTTGCTGCAACTATAGCTCCGGCAACTGAAGCTGTGACGCGATCGGTAATCGCCATTTGTGCATCATAAGTAATGGTTTCTGTCACAATCCCTGCAACTTCTATAAACAAATCTCTCGTACCGTCATCATTCATTTTTGCATTCAACACTACATCTACAGAATCTTTACTAACACCATAATCATCACAAAACTCTACAGAGAACTGTATAAGTTTACTCTGTTTGGCTGTTGGAAAATTATCTAAAAAGCTTACGCTTTTGCACATTGCATCGATTGTGTCGTATAAAGCCTGGTTGGTTGTTCCCGGTTCTACTGGTTCTGGTTGTTGAAATGGATCTGTTATTGGCATTATTTATCCTTATTTGGTTATATTATTAATCTTATATACTTGTTTTGCTATGTCTTTCATTTTTGGGTTTAAATTGTGGCATTTATTTGCCATCATCATAAACAGAGCAACATTATTTGTATGTTTCACATCAAAAAGATTTATAAACATTGTCCTAGTTTGTTTAGTTTTATTGTTTAAACTATTTAGCAATAATTGTGTATTTTCTTGAATGATAGAAGCCTCTTTTGAATAACACATATAGTCTGGAAACTGAAGTTTTTTGTCTTGATATATCTCTTTCAAAATAATTGCAGCAGATATATCAACTATATCAGCATAGTAATGCAATCGCATAGCTTCAAAATTTGAAGAATCTTTTAGATATTTCTCTTGAACTTTTTTATAAAGACTTAAAAGATGCTTTAAATTTTTCTTACTTTGCATATCGTCTGCAAATTTTTGTGCCTTTTCTTTTTGAGTTTTCCCAAAATATCTATGCGTATATTTTCCACGAAAAAATTCAACCAAAATAGCCATAACCTTAAACCTAAAAGCTTTTATCTCAGGAATATCAAAATATACTTTTCCTTCCGGATAACGCATGATCATTCTATAAACTGCATCATGTACTTTTGCAAACTCTTTTGGCGGTAAATTTTCATAAGCCATTGAGTTATCATTTCTTGGAGGTACGAGAAGTCCATATATCTCTTTGTAAAAAAGTGTCCACCACACTATATCTTCTACACTGTCTTTTGGAAGAAGTTTTACACCTTTTTTAAAGTGATAGTTCATCTTCATCAACAAAGGAGCCATCACAAAGCTGTTGTAATCGAAGTACGGATGTAGTTCTTTTATGTATATACGGTACTCCATCGCTTTTAAAAACTCTTCACTTGCCTCTGGATTTTTAGACTTTTCAATTGGGTACATGGTATGCACCTCTTTGTAAGTTCTTTCTTGCCAAGTAGTGAAAAATATATAAATACTCATAAGCACTAAGCCTATAAGTGCCAATATTATTTTATTTTTATGTTTTTTTATCATGCTGCCTCTCTTTTAAGATAATCTATTGCTTGTGTATTCATTATGGCTATCATATTGTCTTCAAGTACACCATTTAGTGATACACTAAAGCTCATCATTGCATTTGCTTCATCGAGGCTTGCATCGCTTACAGATACTTCAAGAGGGGTTGGTGTTTCGTTATCTTCTATGGTACCTTCACCTGTGTTCATGATAAGGAGTGAACCTAAGTCATTATCTTGTTTATTCTCTCCTGCATATTTATAATTTGTAGCTGCAAATATAAACTTCTCTGTAGGCTCTTCTATAGTATCATCTATAGTGCTTATGGTAAACTCTGCACTTACAGCTCCTGCGGGTATAGTTACTGTACCGCTTATTGGGTTTTTTAAGTCATCTTCATCTGCACTGCCGTTGAAGTAGGAGGCTACATCTACCGTGAGGTCATATTTAAGAGCATGATTGATAGATACATTAAATACCAAATCACCCCCTTCCGTAGTTGTAGCATCACTTACTTGTAGTTCTATATCTTGTTTGTCTGGATCACTCTCGCTAAAGTCTATCCCAAACCCTTTGGAGTTAAAGTTAAAGTTCTCTATGGTGATATACTCTTGTGTGGTTTTTTCAACTACGACCATATCGTTACCGTTTAGGGCATAGACGAAGTAGTCATCTTCATAGAGATTGTCACTCCCTTCTACTTTTCTTTTTTTACCGCCTAGAGATTTATCGTTGAACATGATAAGACCGTTTGAGTCTGCATCATTGATGGTATCGCTGTTGGAGACATAGTAGGTATCGAAGCCTGTTCCACCAAGGAGGTAATCAGACTCTTTTTCACCATAGAGGTTATCCCAAGAGACTCCACCTGCTAGAACATCATCACCCCCTTGTCCTAGGAGTGTATCTTGTCCACTTCCACCAAAAAGGATGTCGGTGCTTTTGTCGTCTCCTCCTAAGAGGGTGTCATCTCCGCTGTCTCCATAGAGGTAGTCTGTCTCTGTTCCACCGAGTAAAACATCACTGTCTGCTCCACCTCTTAGAGTATCTTCCCCTTTTCCACCTTCTAGGTAGTCGTTGCCGGCGTTGCCATAAAGTTTTTCATTTGAAATTCCACCATAAATGTTATCATTACCATCCCCACCGTAAACGGCATTAGTTTTCATTTCACTTATTAATACATCATTCCCCCTGCTTCCATAAACAACATTATATCCTCCGGCATCTGAGAGTGATTCATCCCAGCCAATAGTGTTGCCAAACAAATACTTATACAAATCCCTATCTACATCATCTGCATTCCAAGTAGGCCAAAGCTGCCCTTCAAAATCACTCGGATTAATCCCAACATAATAGAGTGCTTTCCATGTGTAATCTATACAACTGTTTGTAAGACCATTGTAGTATGTGCTGAAGTCATATGGATTTCCATTAAGATATCTATCAGTCCCAAAATCTTTCAAAATATCAAACTGCTCTTTGGTTATGACTATTTTACCTGTATAAAAGTTTGAAGCATAATTGCTATCATCATTTCTATGAACTTTTCCAGGTCCAAATGGTTTTCCTTCTTCAATAGGTGCAAAACCATAAGAGCCTACAGAGACCCCATTTTCTGAAAGTGAATACCACATATGCCCGGTTGCAGACTCATCACCTTCGCGCAATATTGTTCCTCTATCTGATATTTTTACTGTTAATATGTACATAAGTTTCTCCTTTTGCTCTTTTTATTTTGTTCCGCTTTTGCCAAATCTTATATCTGCCTTTCTGCCCTTCATCTCTTCAATTGCTTCCATGTTTGTAACGATTATCTTATATTTTCCGGGAGAGAGATGATAGCTATCAACTTCTCTTTGCATATGATATCTCCATCCACCAACAGTACCTTTTGTTTGATATATTTTATCTGTGATTTTAGTTTGTATTTTGTCTTTATTGATCTTATAAATAACTACATGTAATGTAACCACCGTGCCAAAACAATCATAATCATCACCTACATTGACTCCGTGTTTAGTTAAATCCCTAATTGCATATTTTTTATCGCATGCTCTTTGACCATTTTTCAAATAATATCCGTAACCTGCTATTTTGCTTGCTATTGCAGAATCCCATACACCATCTTTAATTTCATCTGTCCATATAAACTCAAGCCAAATATAATATGGGCGCCCTTTATATGCCGATATGTACTCTTTTGGAATTCTTGTTGTAAACTCAACTCTGCTACCTTTTTTACTAAGGTCAATAAACTTCGTTATAGGTGGTGTAGGCGTATTATCAAAAAGATCACCAAACCATCCCGCCTGTAAAAAACCAAATAATGCCATTATAATTACTCCTATCTTTAACATTCTTTTCCCCTTGTTATCTTTACAACTCTTCCTTTTTGAAATTCCACTTGGAATGTTTGAGGTTTTTTTGTATCAAACTGAGTAGTGTTTTGAAAGGTCATCCATATTTTTGAATCATCAGGCTTTTCAACCTGAGCTTTTATAACTATATTTGGATCTGTATCTTCATCCCATACTTTTGGATCAGCTATAACACGAAAGAAATAAGCTCCTCCTGCTTTAGCAGCCTCAACTGTATCCATACCATTTATTATCTTTTTTTCTTCAAGTGATTTTTTAATTTTATTTCTCATCACACAACCTCTCTTCTTTTAAAATCAATATTGTTTATTTGAAAGTTAAAGTTCTTTGCAGTTCCTTCATCATCTACTTTTCTTTTTTTACCATAGAGGTTATCCCAAGAGACTCCACCTGCTAAAACATCATCACCACCTTGAGCTAAGAGTGTATCTTGTCCGCTTCCGCCTAGTAGGATGTCGGTGCTTGCGTCGTTGCCTCCTAGGAGGGTATCATTGCCACTGTCTCCGTAGAGGTAGTCTGTGTCTGTTCCACCGAGTAAAACATCGTTGTCTGCTCCTCCGTGGAGGGTGTCGCTTCCTGTGCCACCTTCTAGGTAGTCGTTGCCGGCGTTGCCGTTTAGGGTGTCATTACCACCGTTGTGGTCTTTGAGGATATCATCTGCGTTTGTACCGTTTAGGGTGTGGTTATTATTATCACTTATGACGGTTCCCTCTTTTATAAGCACTTTATCGGGGTAGTTGAATTGTATGCGTCCGTCATCAAAAAGCCATGGGTTGAGTTTAACGAGGTCTTTGGTTACATAGCCGTTGTTTTGAGCGATGGTTGAGAGGGTATCTCCACTCTTTACTTTGTAAGTGCCTTTACTTCCCAAGTCTATCTCTTCACCTACATAGATAGTGATGTTTGAGAGAAGGAATGATACTTTGTCGATGGAGTCTATCGCATTTCTTAGTTCTAGGTTGTTTAGGTTTGAGATATTGTAGGTTTGGTTGTTCAATACAATTTTTTTAATATCTTTACTTTGAACAATTGTTTTAACAGCTTCTGTTTTTAATGCATCGTTATGTGCTTGAATTGTAATATTTGTTTTGTCAGATGGACTATACAATGCAACAAATTCAACCGTGCCAAATGCTGGTGGTTCTGAGAATAATTGTTTATACCCATTTACTATATCTTCAGGAGAAACATTACCATCACCATCTGGATCAAAATAATTTACAAAATTATTCAATCCATTTTTTGTAATTCCGTCCCAAATTGTATTGGCATAATTTGTATCAGATAATATCTTGCTATAAAAGGCATCTGCGTTCGCAACATATGTATTGAATAGATTGGAAAAAGTATCTCCTAGATTTGTATGGGTAAGTGTTTCATTTGTTACAAAAGCACCAGATGCCTGTGCTTTAATACTAGTTGTGATTGATTTTATATATTTTGCAGATGCTAAACTTCCTACAAAGTTTATCATGTTTCCAACAGTCCGACCTACTGCTTGATAGTGGTTCTCTCCGGGATGCATTGCAATATCTTTAGTTCCATCAACTCCCCCCATACCTACAGTAAAAAATATACCTGCTTTTCCTTCAAGGGCAACTGTAGCCGCACTAATGCCTGACATTATAAATGTATACATCTCATTAAGAGCTTTTTCCCCTATTTCTGCATTTGTCATGATCTTTCTCCTCTATTTTTAAATTCATTTGTCCATATTTCATTTTTATCTTTAAATGGACCATCATTCTGAGCTTGGGGTATAAAAACGGTTTTATTTTTGATTGGAATATTATGAACTTTAAAATATTCCAATAACTCATCTAATTCTTTTTGAGAATAAATATTGACCAAAAAATAGTTACGATTCTCAAAGTGAATAAATAAATTTTTCTTTAATAGTCCATATGATTCTTTAGCTTTAGTGAGTCTATAGATCTTATAGGGCAGAACAAAAAGAAAATATGTCAAAAGAAAACGAATATATAATACTAATTTCCCTATGTGTACTCCGATTGAAGATTTACGATAGAGTTGCCAAGATGTAAGATAATGTAGTCTGCCATGTCTAAATGTTAATTCCGTAACTATGCAGAAAGACACATCTTTAATCTTTAATGGTGCTACAATTTCATCCATATAATTAGATCCATCGTACATATATCTTATATGTTTAATGTAGCTATTATAAAAAATAAATTTACTTGGAATTGATTGAAACCTAGAAGATAATTTAAATAAATAATAAAAGAACCAAAGACAAAATGCAAGACTAATCACAAGTCTTATAAATTCAAAACTATACAAATTCATATTCTGAAATCTATTATTTTGATAATCTCCAATCCATAAAATTATTAATAATGGAACTAATAACATTAAAAAACTAGCTTGAAAATATGCCCCATAATCTTTGATAATGATTGGCTCTTTATCATAATTCCGCTTTATATTGCTCTCTTTTTCTTTCTCCATTATGCAACCTTTCTTCTTTTAAAATCAATATTATTCACACCTTTACTTCCGCTATACCCACCCGTACTCACAGGAGTAAGCCAGAATGTCTCATTACCCTCTTTGTAGGAGTCATCATAGATAGGTACTGTTATGGTTTGTTTCATGGAGTCTTTGGTGAAAATGATGCTTTTTGTAGCGGGAATAAAATGGTATTGTTTTTGACTGAAGAAAATGAGTGTTGTAGTTCGTAGTAGCATTATAAATGATACGTCAATAATCTTGTTTGTGTAACGAACATCTCTCCTCCTCAATCATCACTTTTTTATAATATTGGAGCATAATATCATAATTTCTTATTTTGTATATATTTTCACAAAAAACAATTAAATATTATAGGGGGGTGTTACTGTTTGTATCAGCTCCCTTTTAAGTGTTAGATTCTTTTATCTCTTTATTATGTGCTTTAGCAAATATAGCTATATTTTCAAATATTTTCTCGACCAATTTTTCATCACTCCTTACTCTGATATTTGGTATATACTTTAAAATTGTTGGAATAATATCTGCATAGTATTTATTTGAGGATTTTATCTCGTATACAAAGTATGTAACCTCTTTATCTGCTCCCTCATCCTTAATAAGAACTTCCTCTTGGGTTTTATGCCATCCACTAAAATAAGGTGCTCTTGTAATATAGTCTTCCAGCCAATGTACGACCAACAGCTCTATGGTCTCACTATGCTCATCAACACTAAAAAAAGCATTCATCGCATGTTTTAACTCTTCGTTCGTCCTGCTAAAATCATATTGATACGTCTCATCCAATACCTCTAAATTTCTTATTTTGGCAATAGTGAACGTTTTCACTCTCTTTGACTTTTCCGGTTTTTTCTCAACTTCCATCCAGTACTCAGAATACTCTTCATATCCCAATATGTACCAGTAGTACTCTAAATTGATAATCTTATATGGATAGAGGGTTATGGACCTCTCTTTGTTGGTAAATTTAATTTTTCTCTTCTCTTCAATAGCATATTTTAATCTAGCAAAAATGATTTCTAGATCATCATCTATTTTTTCTAAAATATCTTGTTTAAAAACTGATATCTTGGTACGTTTTATATAGTTGTCAACGATCTTTTCAACCCAAGGGGCAAGTTGATCGCCAAATGTTTTTTTATTTCGCAGTATTGCGCTTAATACTACTGTCTCTTCGGGTGACAACAACATCTTTTCTAAAAACAGGGGCTCCTGTCTTGTCCACTTATTAGAACTTTTATCGTACTTTATAAAATGCTCGTAAAATTCATCTCTAACAGGTTTGAATTTGTCATTGAAACTGCTAGGCACTACGCCATACTCTTTTGTGATCTCTTTTGTGGATAGCGAGTCACCTTTGGATAATCTCTTTATTACTTCGGGAATAATCTCTTCTGACTTCATAAAACCTGCTTGAATTAGACTAAACGAAAATTATCGTTTCATCTCATTATACAATATAAATGTGGAGCTATAAGCTTCTTAAGCCTTTCGTCGCACCTTAGCGTGCCAAACAC
>Ga0256829_1002802_pt1 | contig 12616 bp, 12 predicted proteins | sample 131447metaG_FD_185979 | JGI IMG/M metagenome (GOLD analysis project Ga0256829, IMG submission 185979) | Hydrothermal vent microbial communities from Lau Basin, Pacific Ocean - 131-447 | ecosystem: Environmental > Aquatic > Marine > Hydrothermal vents | place: Pacific Ocean: Lau Basin | collected... | reverse complement strand
TTGCTCGTTTTACTCCAAAGCAAAAACCATAATTTTCAGCAAGTTCTATTTTCATATTCTCTCCACAGCTGTAATTTGTTCTAAAAGGGAAAAAAAGTTTGGAAAAGAGGTGTTGATACACTCTAAGTCTTCTACTTCCATCCCATTTTTAAGACCTGCTATAATAAAACTCATAGCGATACGATGGTCTCCATCACTCTGTATCACAGCACTTTGAAGTCTGCCACCAGTAATTTTATACCCATCTGCATACTCTTCAACTGCTATTGTACATGCTTTGAGTCCCTCGACAACTGTAGAAATCCTATCAGACTCTTTCACACGCAGTTCTGCAGCATTTTTAACAATGCTCTCACCCTCAGCACAAGCCATCGCAATGCTCAAAGCTGGAAGTTCATCTATAAGCCACGAGATATTATCTTCTACTATAATTGCTTTGAGAGGAGCTTGTTTAACATGGATATTGCCAAGTGGTTCATACTTATTATCTGTCATTTCATAAGTAATATTTGTTCCCATTCGCTCTAAAGCTTTAAAAGCTTCAATGCGTGTTGGATTTAAGGTTACACCCTCTAAAACAACCGAAGCATTGGGGGTAATCGCTGCTGCAACCGCAAAGAAAAATGCACTTGAGGGGTCTGCTGGAACACGAATATCTAAAGGAGATAAGAGATTTTTCATAGGATGTATCGTTGTTTTGAGTCCGTCTACTGTAAGCTCTGCACCCATACCTTGTAACATTCTCTCTGTATGATCACGAGAGAGTTCAGGTTCTGTGTAAGTACAAACGCCATCGGCTCGAAGTGCTGCTAAAATCATACAACTTTTCACCTGTGCAGAAGCAATTTTACTTTCATAATGAAAGGCTTGTAAAGAAGATCCTCGAATACTCAAAGGAGCTAAATCACCATTTTCTCTTCCATCAATTTTTGCCCCTATATTAATGAGTGGGCTTGTGACTCGCTTCATAGGACGAGAACGCAGATATTTGTCCCCTGTGAGTACAAAATGACCCTTTGCAGAACTGAGTAGTCCGCAAAAAAGACGCATTCCTGTTCCAGAATTCCCACAATTAAGAACTTCAAAACTCTCCTGAATTCCTTTTGAAGAGATGTAAATTGTATTGCCATCATCATGCACTTCTGCACCAAGATTTTTCACAATTTCAAGTGAATTCAATGTATCTTCTGCTCTTAAAAAGTTGCTAATCTTACTTTGTCCATCCGCAAGCATTGCAAACATCACACTTCGGTGTGATATAGATTTATCAGGGGCAATTTCTGAAATTTTTAAGCTAAAAGTTTCTACAGAAGATACGACTACCTTACTCATCGTAATCCAATGCCTAATTCACTTTGTAAAGCATCTAAGATTGTATTCATACTAGTTGTAATATCTTCCTCTTCCAAAGTTTTCTCTTGAGATTGGAGTACAAAACGCAGAGATAAACTCATATTATCACCCAAAGTCTCATCACTATATTTATCCACTGGATAAAAACGGATAAGCTCACTTGTAGCATTTGCTTCAATCACTTTTTTAACAGTTTCAAAATGCATACTTTGTGGCATTATAATACTTAAATCTCTAAAAGAGGCTTGGTACTTCGAGCTACTCTTTGCAGTTTTTAAGCCATAAGGAATTTTAGAAAAATCCAATTCACACATAAAAGTAGTTGGCAAATCATAGGCCTTTTCTACTTCAGGATGAACACGAAACAATTCACCAAGAACACTACCATCAACAAGAATTTCTGCAGATTGATAAAGATGAGAGAGTTTATGTTTTGTTGTATGTTCTCGCAGTGTCACAGCACCAATCACATCCGAAATTTTTTGAACAAAATAGGAAAAATCTACTGCTTTTGGCTTGCCTGCATTGGCTAAAGTCTCCGCTTCTACATCTCCACTCAAAAGAAATGCCATTTTTGTTGATTCTTCTCTTGATGGTGTAAAAACTGACCCTATCTCAAAAAGTTTGACAGATTTATACCCATTTTTTACATTATTTGAAGCAGCCTTTAACATACCTGTTAAAAGAGTTGGTCGTAAAGTATCAAGTGTTTGCACAATTGGGTTTAAAAGTTCCAGTTCTGTTTTTGTTGTTTCAAAACCATAGGAATTTAAGATTTTTTTCTCATCAAATACAAAATGTACCGTTTCAAAAAAACCACTCTGTGCCCCACGATGTCTAAACACACTACGTTTTTTATATGTAAAATAATCGTCTTCAAGTCTATTATCTTCTTGTAAAGTTAATGCCTTAGAAGGAATATTATCAATACCTACCATTCTTACAATCTCTTCTATAATATCTTGCTTATGCTCAATATCATGACGGAATTGTGGTACCTGTATAATAAAATTTTCTGATGAAGATTTTGAAATATCAAAACCTAAATTTTTCAGTATATTAGAAATGACACCTTTGTCTATAGTCGCCCCAATAATAGCATCTATCTCTTGCTGATTAATAATAACGATTTTTTCTTTAAATGTATGAGAAAACTTGATGTTTCCACCAAAAGTAGTTGAATTAGAGTTAGCAGCAATAAACTCTATACAGTGAGCAAGTCCACCACTGAGTTCTGGTTCACTCCCACGTGATGTTTTATAAAACATTGGACCAGCTTCCATTTCATGGTCTGCCATTTTCTTTGAAATCACATCAGGTGCGACATAACTCGCTTCAAGAATTACTACTCCTTCATTCTCTGTTGGTTTTGAATCATCATACTGCATAATTCCTACAGTAGAAGCTTTCTCTTTTCCTCCTACACAAGCATACCCTTCTTCATTTTCACATAAAGTTACTTTTGCCATTACATCATCTTCATTTTCACAAAAATATTTATGACTATATGCACGCAGGATCACACCACTAGAATGTGTAATATACAGAAGAATAGACTCTATGTCTGTCTCTCTTGATTCATTAATTTGTGCCAATCGTAATTTTACACTCAGAGGAAGTTCTAAAGCTTTCAAATCAAGTGCTTTATAACACAAACTTACATCTAAATCTTTCTCACTATGAAGTGATAAAATACGCCCAATACCGCGTTTCTCATCATTGTCTTCATAAGTATACTCTTTGATTGGTTTATTAAACGCAGCACTTAAATCTCGTGCAACACCACGTATGCTTAAACAATCTCCACGGTTTGCAGTTAACTCTAGCTCTATTAAATCATCATTTAAGATTGGGTTTTCACGAACCTCTTGTCCTAAATGAAATTTACCAATACTACTATCTAACTCAACGATTCCCTTGCCTATATCTTCAAGTCCTACTTCACCAGCAGAACATATCATGCCCTCAGATTCAACACCACGAAGTTTGACAGGTTTTATTTGCATACCATTTGGCATGACCGCCCCAATAGTTGCGACTAAAACATCTAAACCTGCTCTTACATTTGAAGCACCACACACAATTTGACGAGTACTTGTTCCAATATCTACTTGACAGATGTTGAGTTTATCTGCATCAGGGTGCTTTACACACTCTAAAACTTTTCCAAATACAATTTTTTCAGGTACACGGTACTCATGGACTCTATCTACTTCTAAACCGATTGCATTAAAAGTTTTCGCAATTTCTTCAGTTGAGTGTCCATCTAAATCTATCCACTCATCTAACCAAGACTTTGTAACTATCATTGAAATTGCTCCAGTAATTTTATATCACCTTCAAAAAGGGAACGAAGGTCTCCTATTTGATGTATAAGCATTGCAAAACGCTCAACACCTAAACCAAAAGCGTATCCACTCACATCTTTATAGTTGACTGCTTTAAATACATTTGGATCAACAATACCACATCCAAGCACTTCCAACCAACCTGTTTTAGAACAAACGCGACACCCTTTTCCTTCACAAAAAACGCAGCTAATGTCTACTTCTGCAGAAGGTTCAGTAAAAGGGAAAAATGATGGACGAAAACGCACCTCGACATCTCCAAACATATACTTTAAAAAATCTTCTAAAATATATTTGAGATTGGCAAAAGAAACTTTTCCTGCATCATCGACAACAAGTCCCTCAATTTGATGAAACATAGGTGTATGTGTTAAATCATAATCACGACGAAAAACAGCACCCGGAGCAATCATACGGATTGGGGGTTTAGTTTGCATCATTGTTCTAATTTGAACAGGAGAAGTATGTGTTCTTAAAAGCATTTCATCTTGAAAGTAAAAGGTATCTTGCATATCACGTGCAGGGTGGTATTTTGGAAGATTTAAGGCTTCAAAGTTATTAAAATCATCTTCCACAATCTGTCCAGTTTTCACAGCAAAATTCATAGAACTAAAGTACTCTACAATTCTATCCATAGTCTCCATCACAGGATGCAATGCCCCTGCTTGTGATGTTGTGCTAAAGAGAGAGACATCTATTGCCTCTGCTTGCATCGCTTTTTGGAGTTCTTGCGTTTGCAAAATTATCTTACGAGCAGTAAACTCACTCATTAAGTTTGCTTTATGTGTGTTCAATTCTTTTGCTATTGTTGCTTTTTCTTCATTAGGTGCTTTTTTCATTTTGACAAATTCTGCCGCTAAAACACCCTTTTTTCCAAACACAGAGATACGAATTTCTTCTAATCTCTCGACACTCTGTGCTTCTTGTATTGCATCGTACCACTCTTTCAAATAGAGCTCCTAATTTTGATTATATGGAGCAAAGTATAGTCAATTTTAGGTTATAAATAGCTTCATTCTTGTTCTTATATGCTATAATTCAAAAAAAAGAGGTTCAAAGAATGTGTTTATTTTGTAAAATAGTCAATAAAGAGATACCTGCAAATGTGATACTTGAAAATGATAATTTTATCGCATTTCACGATATTAACCCAAAAGCTCCGCTCCATATTTTAGCAATTCCTAAAGTACATGTAGATAGTTTTAATGAAGTCAGTGCAGATACAATGCAAGGAATGACACAGTTTATTCAAGAAGTTTCTAAAGAAGTAAAAATCGACAAAACTGGCTATAGAGTGATTACAAACATTGGTGAAGATGGAGGACAAGAGGTCAAACATCTTCATTTTCACATTCTAGGAGGGGCAAAACTTAAATGGGATCATTTTAGCGATGCGGATGCAAAAGGACACTTTTAGTCCTTTGTTACTTCACTCACCATTTTTGTCTAATTCTTGAAGCAACATATCAAAATCACTTTTATATGATTTGTCTTGAATGACTTTAAATTTTTCAAATTCATTTATAGCAAACTCTTTTGCAATTTTTGCTGTAACTTTTCCAGCATTTTGTAAAATATCATGCTCATTAAATTCTAAAAAAGTATTTAGTTTTTTACTCCAATCATTCATAGTCATTGGAATTTGTTTTTCTGCTTGATGCTCTGCATAATCAAGATACATAGTTACAATTCTATTTAATGTTTTTAACTCTTTTTCTTGTAAATAATTTTTAGCTACAACAACATCTGTTTTTCTTATTCTTCCTGTTGGTGAATTTTTCCAAGTGCTTAATCCCATATTTTCTTTTTTATGATTTGCTCTTGCGCATATTATTTCAGATGCAGTCTGTTGTGTGATAGCCCAATGTAATTTATTTTGAACTGTAGCGAAGAAGTCTTTTGTATATTGTGAATTTTTATCATAATCAATACTACATTCACTATAAATATCTGTTATTTGTTGGTAAAATCTTCTTTCACTTGAGCGAATATCTTTTATTCGTTCTAATTGCTCTTTAAAATAATCTCTTCCAAAAGGTTGTTCAGGGTTTTTAAGCCTTTCATCATCCATTGTAAAACCTTTGATGATATACTCTTGAAGTCTTTTAGTTGCCCATTGTCTAAATCTTACACCTTGAATTGATTTTACTCTATATCCAACTGAGATAATTGTATCAAGATTGTAATAATTTGGTGCTTTTTGCTGAAATTCGGAATTTCCGAATTTCTGCATAACTTCTGATTCTACAAGCTCTTCATCTTTAAAAATATTTTTAATATGTTCATTTATAGTTGATTTGGCTTTCCCAAAAAGTTGTGCCATTTGCTCTTGTGTTAGCCAAATATTTTCATCATGTAAAAGTACATCTACTTTTACATCTTTATTATCTGATTTATAAATTAAGAATTGGGCTTGTTGATTTTTTACTATTAAATTATTTTTCATCTTTCTACTTTCTCCTAACTAATAGTTTTAACAAAAACTTCAAAACATTTTAGAGTATCATAGTCACTACTATGTGCGTCATCTTCATTGAAGTCTATATCAAATAATGTACAAGCTTCTAGTAATTTTGGAGCTTTATTGTTTGAAGTCAAGTGTCTATTTTGTTGCATAGTACAAAATGTAGAGTAGTTTTTGTTTTTTATATCTTGTGGTAAAAATTTCATATCAAAACTTAGATTATGAGCTACAATATTTTCTACATTATATTTTTCAAAAAGATTAATTAACCAATCTTTATCATCATCAAAATATAAAGGATAGCTACAGTTACTTCTTTTATCTTCAATAGTTCCTTTATCCAAACCATGTACTTTGAAAGCATGATAATTATACGGTTCTTGTGAAAAATAATATCGGGTATCCTTATGTAAAATATTGTTGTTTTTACAAATTATATAACTGATTGATAATACGCTACAGTTGGCAAAACCATTTGTTTCTGTGTCGAATACAAAACTTACTTTATTTTTCATTTTTACTCTTTTCTTTTTTTATATCTCTTAATATAGATACATTAGCTAAATTATTAGCAATTTTCAATCTAATAAAATACAATAAGAGATATTGTTTTATCAGAAATTGATGCTACAGTATTCGTATCAAATAACATTATAATATCATCACTGACAATTGATCCTATCTCATCATAAATATTTTTATAAACATCTTGTATTGATTCATCATTTAGAATTTCAATGATTACAAATAGTGCTTTTATATTTGAAATATTTTTAATGACTTTTTCATAAAATTCTTTAGCTGATATTTTTATGACTATAGCTTTATTACTTATATTCATAGCATTATTAAAATCATCTTCGCTTAGCATTTGTAAATTAGAGTTGTTTAAAAATTCAGTTATCTCTTGTTGTGTAATAACTGACTTATTCATATTTATCTATTTTTACATTTTTTATCTTCAAATACTTTTTCAGATATAAGATAGGACAACTATCACTATGTTTATAACTTTCACAGTTACAAACCATAACGGCACAAGAACCATAATCAACACTTATCAAATGCTGACCTCTTGAATCAAGACCTCTAAAATATTGCTCTTCCAGCTCTCTTTTACTTATCTTTCCTTTTTCAAATTTCATAAGATGAAGTCTTGGAAGTTGAAGAAGTTTTAAATATTTTAGCCCATCTATCGGCTCATTTGATATGTTATACATATCAAAATGAGCTGGAAATGTTTTGATTAAATAATCTTTTTTTATTATGTATTGCATTTCAATTGATTTCCATTATCGCACTTATTATTTTTAACTTAGACTCTTCTACTTTTTCTAATAAATAATTTTCATTAAGTAATTTTTCTATCTCTTGTGGATGAAAAATATCTTGCACAGAATCGTATAAATATGTTACCTCTGTCATAAGAATAATTTCATTATCTGTTAATCGTTCTATAAAAACATATAAACCAGATACATCTTTTTGTATAGATAAAAATAAAACTTCATTGTCATCAATTATATTTTCGTAAACTAAACAACTTTTACTATTTTCTCTTAATTTTTGATAATATTCTTCTGATTTATTATTAGGTATACCAGATAGTCTATTCTGTCTTGATTTATAAATTGTTTCTATATCTGTGGCGATTGAAATAGCAATATTATTTTCATTTTGTAATAATTCAGATAATATATTGGAATATTTACTAAAGTAAAAAGATTTACTTTCAAGTATATCTCTAATTTCATTATGTAGATTTACAAAAAATAATCTTTCTAAATGTGATTTAGATTTAATAAAGCATTTTGTAATCCACTTTGCCATATCAATTTCTTCTTTAGAAAAGGTATTATATTTATCAAACATATTATAATTTACTAATTTTGATATAATTTGACATTGTTCAGATATATTTTTATTTTCGATGATTAATTCTAAACTATTTAATTCATATTTCCAATCAATAGATAAATTATATGTATATAATTGTATAGATTCAATGTATTGTTCAATAATATCAGTTAATTTTTTATTTGATATTTTACTTAATGATTTTTCCATTGTGTTTTTAATAGTTTTTATATAGCTAATAGAAACTATTTTATCATCATCTCTTGCATCTTCATCAGTCGCAATATCTCCTTTTGGAGTTAGATATAAGATTATATAATCTTTTAATCCTTTTGATTGTGCAAAATTTTTATATTTTACCAATTGTCCTTTACTGTCTTTTGTCCCTGTTTTATTTTCAATAATAATCGCATAATTATCATCCTCTAAAACAATATCCATCAATCCTGTTGATTCTTCATTTTTGTGAAATTCTTCTGTTGTAACTTTATAATTATTAGTATCAAATTTGATTATAGTTTCACAACTCTCTAAGTCTTGATACTCTTTTAATTCATTTATAAAGCTCTTTAAAAATAAATTATCTTGAAAGTGATTACCATCTTTGTCTAATAAATTAGCTAAATACGATGAATGTCTTATCTCTTGTCCTGCAATATTTGCTTCAATAAATATATTATAAAAAGCACCATTTTTACCATCTTCTATATACTGACTGTAATTATCTAAAAATAGATTTATGGTATTTTTTATACTTTCTTCGTTGATTGTATCTAAATTAACACTTGGTTCTTTATCATCTGCTAATATCTTTTTTACCAACTTAGCACCAGTTTCATTATCTATTTTTGCTCTTGAACGAACTCTACCTTTATACTTCAAGGTATTCAGTTTATTATGCAGTATTTTAAAACCATTTTGCTCTAATGAAAATGGTTTATCAAATTTTTTAATAACTTTCATGGGTATTGCTTTACCACTAGATACTACATCTGATTCATAAGGCTCTCCGTTGATTTTTGTAACTAACATTATTCCTTTTTCTTTATCAGTTCTACTCCAAAACACAACGGTATCTATTCCAACCTCTTTCAATATATGATTTTCTGTAATTTCAGTAAAAAACACATCTCCATCTTGCAAATCTTTCAATTCACTAAAGCTACCTTTCGTTAAGTTATATTTAAATTGCCAATAGTTCATCTTATATCCTCTTTTATTTTGTATGTAAAATCATACTACAATATATAGACACCTCTATGTCCACTTGTAAACATCTCATTCAAAAGAGTTTAGCCCCCCACGCTTAGAATACACTTAACATTATAAAAACTTTTTAACCTCTTCTTGTATTTTTTCATTTAATCCTATAGGCTTCAAAACTTTAATATTGGGTAGCCAATATTTAACGATAGGTATTATCTCTTTTTCATTTGTTATATTTAAAGTTACTATCATATTTTCATCTTCATCAAACTCTTTTAATCTTTGTGACTTTGATATAGGTTTTCTCATAAAATATTTTTTAATAGAACTATCTATCAATAATTCAACTTCAAAACTATCAGTTTCATCAAACCATATATTTATAGCATTTGATAGTAACTCTTCTACTTTTTTAGATTTTCTAAATTTATCTTCAAGTATCTCTATATCAAAAATATTATGAAGATAATATCTTCTAAGATTTCCATCTTTTTTAGATATAAGATACCAAAAACCATCAAAATTTACTATTTTGTATGGTTCAACTATGACATCATAATAGTTGTCATCTTTTAAATATGAAAATTCGATTTTATTTTGTGAATTTATCGCTGATTCTAATTGTGATATTTCTGTAAGTTTATTACTAATATCTTCTAATTCTATTTTTGTATAAATAGGAGAATTTATATTGTCATCTATTCTTGAAAGTAATTTATCTGCTCTTTTGGAAAAAGAATCATCAAAACTCTTACTCGCTTGAGATAGTAATTTCAAAGTTATATCATCTTCTATAGATAAGCTTTCTCTAAACTCAAAGTTTTTTTCAAGTTGCCATAATTTTTTTTCTTGAAATATAGGAAACATTAAAACTAATTTTGAAAAATCTCTTTGAATAGTTTTTGTACTTACTTGAAACTCTTTTGCTAATTCTGTATTTGAAAGTTTTGCACCACCATAAAGCTTGGCTATGATTTGGGTATATCTAAAAAGTGCCTTGTCATAGTTATGTTTGTATTGCATTTTTATCTTTACCTTATGTTTATTGGTTAAGCTAAATTAGTTTAAAGTTTATTTGAGCACTCAACTCTTCATATAATCTACAACTTTACTCTCGCTTGTCACTTCTCTAATAAATTGCACAACTTTTAAATGCTCTGGGTGTGAGGCATATGTTTTTAAATCCTCTTTTGTCTCAAATGTAGAGTATAAAGCCAAATCAAATGCTCGCTCACTTCCATTAAAATCCACCCCTACTTCCATTGATAACAAAACATCTATTTTTTCTTCTAAAGCCTCAAGTTGTGCGACTACATTTTCAATATTCGCTACTTTATTCTCCTCTTTAAACTGAAATATTACAATATGAACTATCATTTCATCGCCTTTTTTGTGTTATTTTACTAAAATACACCTATGAAAAGAATTATACAAGAGCTTTATGGTGCGGGGATACTATTTTTTTACTTTTTTAAATGGCCGTATGCATTAGGATTTCCTTGGCTATACACCCACGGTATCGATCACAATATCATCTTAAATATTTTATGGTTTTATACTATTTTTCTTATTGTAAAAGATTTTTTCATCTTTTACAAAAGAAAAAATAACCTTAAATAAAGTGTTTCCAAAAATACTCAGCAATGAGTACAATCAAAAAAATACCTACAAAATTTAAAATCACTCCATAACGAAGCATATCGGTGATTTTCACACTGCCACTACTCATGGCAATGGCATTTGGTGCTGTCGCTATGGGGAGCATAAAAGCATAACTTGCACAAACAGTTGCAACCATCATAAAGAGTGTCACATCTATGCCTGATTGCACAGCAATTGCATAAATCACAGGGAGCATAATTGAAATCAATGCTGTATTGGATGTAATTTCTGTCGTAAAGGTAATGAGTGACGCAACAATGAGTAATAAAAGGATTGGGGGTAGATGGGTAAATGAAAGCAGATGTGAGGCAATCTCATCGGCAAGTCCCGTCACACTAAAAGCTTTGGCAATGGAAAACCCAGCACCAAATAAAAACATAATTTTAAAAGGCACTTTTTTACTATCTTCTTCCCACTCCAAAATTTTAAATGGAGCTAAAAAGAGTAAAAGCCCAATCCCGAGTAAAATCACAGGCTCACTCATCCCAAGCCCACTCCAATAGGGTTGTACCTTGGCATTAATCATAAGTATAAATATAAGTCCACCTAAAATATATAAAACTCTTTTTTGCTCGTGTGTTAAAGCCTGCAGATGTTTTTCTCGCTCGATGGAGATATTTTTTGTGCCAATACTTAGTAAAAAACTGACAAAAAACAGCATCAAAAATACAAGGGGTGCCACCATCATAATCCACTCAAAAAACGCAATAGGTTCTAAAGATTTCTCACTCATAATCCCAAAAAGTATAAGGTTTGGAGGTGTTCCAATAGGGGTAAGAATCCCACCAACACTTGCCCCATAGGCAATAGCAAGTGCAAAACGCATCTTTAATTTTTTGTTTTGTGTTAAAAAGAGTGCTATGGAGATAAGTAAAAGTGTTGTCGTTGTATTGGAGAGGATAGAGCTTAAAAGTCCTGATGTTAATGCTAAAGAGAAGATAATTCCTCTGGGGGTATTTGGAAAAAGAGAAAGTACTTTGTCTGCTATGTAGTGGTGTAAATTTGTTTTTTCAACAGCAATAGCAAGTAAAAATCCCCCTAAAAAAAGATAAATAATTGGATGTGCATAGTTCATTGTCGTAGCTTTTGTCGTTAAAATTCCAAAAGAGGGAAATAAAATAATAGGGAGTAAAGAGACAACACCCAAAGGAAGCCCCTCATTTGTCCATAAAGTCACTAAAAAAGCAATGCTTCCGATGAGAAGTGCTTGCGTTTGTGTAAAAAGTATCAAAGCAAGCGTAAAAAAAGCCACCCCTAAAAGAAAAGCTAATGCGAGTTTTGTGTATTGACTCATTGTGAGAGTAAATCTTCTAAAGAAGCCTGTGGATTTTTCCCCTCTAGCATGGCATACACCTCTTTGGCTATTGGTAAATACAAATCATTTGTCTTTGAAACTTCATGAATGGCATAAGCCGTTCCTATCCCCTCTGCCACTTCTCCTAAATCTTGTAAAATATCCTCTTGTGATTTGCCTTTGGCTAAACCTAGTCCTACACGAAAGTTTCTACTCATGGATGAAGATGCTGTTAAAAACAAATCCCCTGCCCCACCAAGCCCAGTAAAAGTCTCTACATCAGCACCATAAAAGAGTCCAAATCTCTGCATCTCTACTAAACCTCTTGAAATTAATGCAGCGGCTGCGTTATTTCCTAGATGTAAGCCTTCACAAATTCCAGCAGCAATGGCAATGACATTCTTATATGCTCCAGCTACCTCTGCTCCAATC
>Ga0256829_1002801_pt1 | contig 12616 bp, 15 predicted proteins | sample 131447metaG_FD_185979 | JGI IMG/M metagenome (GOLD analysis project Ga0256829, IMG submission 185979) | Hydrothermal vent microbial communities from Lau Basin, Pacific Ocean - 131-447 | ecosystem: Environmental > Aquatic > Marine > Hydrothermal vents | place: Pacific Ocean: Lau Basin | collected... | reverse complement strand
AAAATGCTGCAAGCCTACGCCCTGCATCTCATCGCCTTCCATCGAACCAAAGCCCCCAAAACTGGCACAGGTACCCACCGCAATCACATATTGTGCCTGTTCCGCCAATGCCTGAACCAGCTCTCTTTTTGGCTGACCACGGAAAGTATCAAACATCCCCGTATCATTTGGGCCATTGACCACATTGCCCTCCAAACAGAAATAATCCAACGGCATCTCGCCCGAAAGCAAAGCCTCTAACTGTTCATCCTGCTCTTTGGGGCTGAGTGAGGAAAGAGACGGATGCCAAATCACCTCAATCCCCCAGTTTTGCAACTGAGTAAAAAGGTCAGGGTCATCCATATTCAAAATAGACAAAGAATCCCCACTACACCCCCCAGCCTGAAGCCAAAAAAGTGTGCGAGGTCGTGTAGGTTTGACAGAAGCCATAATCGTACCGCTTACTTAAAGAAGGCTTTTGATTATAACTGAATTAAGAGAAAGACCAAATAATTTCAAAAAACACTTATATGTGCATAAGAAAGAACATCCTTATCCTCCCATTAACATATAACTCCCTACACCAACAGAGACCAAGCCTGCGGTACCAAAGACTCGGCGGACATTTTGTTCTGATGTCAGGAGGTTATCATTGATAAAGGCGATCAATAGACCGAAAATCATAAATACCAAAAAAACACCCAGCGTGAAGCTTAGCACCATCCAAAAGTTGACTGTCTGCCCTGAAATGGCGGCCAAGGTGATCAGCATCCCTCTCACCCCGCCAATCCCCATCAGTGTCCCCATGGAAATTGCCGAAGCAAGCACCACCTTTTCTTCTGTATCCGCACTATGTTGATGGGCTTTTTTACCAAACCAGATGTGAATATGCTCTTTGCCATCATGTAGATGTTTATCCAAATGAATGCGTTTGGACGCAACCAACCACAGCAGATAGACCCCAATGGCAATAATCACACTGGAAGCAATCACATCACCATAGCCAAGCATCTCTTCAGAGAGGTGAAACTGCTGGAGGATTTTGGCAAAAATAAACAACGACAATCCATGCGCCACCGCAAACCCTGCGGTAATCATCATGGTTTTGCGACGATCTTTACCAATTGAAAAATCTGCAATGGCGGTTAAGTGGTCAGGGCCAAAGGCGTGCAGAATGCCATAGTAGAAAATAACCCATAATCCAAATTCCATTTTGTACTCCTTCTTAACAAATCCGTGGCAACTGCTCGCCGACCAACATATCCACCACTCTTTTTCCGCCAAAATCGGATTGCATCACCACCCGTCCAGCATGGTCGGTCACCACTTGTGCCACCTGTGCCGCCTTTTGTCCCGCTGGGTGTGCTTGCATCACCGCCAAAGCATCTGCCACCTGTGCTTGCGGCACTACCAGTGCCAGCTTGCCTTCATTGGCAAGATAGAGTGGGTCTAGCCCTAGCACTTCACACACCCCTCGCACTTCTGCTTTCATTGGGATCTGTTTTTCTTGGATTAAAATTCCCAGTCCTGAGCCTTGGGCAAATTCATTCAGCACTGTTGCCAAACCACCTCGAGTGACATCCCGCATGGCTCGAATCTCAATTCCCGCCCTTAACAAGGCTTGAACCAAATCGGTGAGTGGCTGACAGTCAGATTCAATGGTGGTTTGCAACGCCAGCTCCCCCCGAGCCGCCAGAATCGCCACACCATGATCTCCAATATCGCCATTGATGAGTACCGCATCGCCTGCCCGAATCTGGGGAATCTCAATATTTAAGCCTTCAGGCAGAAAGCCAACCCCTGCGGTATTGATAAACAGCTTGTCGCAACTGCCTCTGTCCACCACCTTGGTATCGCCTGTCACGATCTGCACCCCTGCGGCTTCTGCCGCCTGTGCCATGTCGCACAAGATGTGAATCAACGCCGCAAAGGGCAGCCCCTCTTCTATCATCAACCCACAGGTCAAATACTGCGGCACAGCACCCGAGACGGCAATATCATTCACCGTACCATTGACGGCCAAATGCCCAATACTCCCGCCTGGAAACCGAATCGGGGTGACCACATAAGAATCCGTGGTCAAGCAGAGCCGACTCGGTTCGCTTGGCAAGGGCAAACGAGCTTGGTCTTCCAGTGGCTGTTCGCCCGTTGGAGGTTGAAAAAAGGGCAGAATGACCTGATCAATCAACTGCTGCATCGCTTTACCGCCACTGCCATGTGCCAAGGTCACCACTTGGTCATCAAACTGCTGCGTCAATTGGGTTTTCAGCTGTTCAAAATGACTCATGCCCCCACCTCCGATAGTGGAATCTCTACCTGTCCATAGTGATAATGGGCGGCACAAGCCCCTTCTGTGGAGACCATCAAAGCCCCAATGGGCGTTTGTGGCGTGCAGGCTTTGCCAAACAGCTTACACTGTTCAGGCTTGATCACCCCAGTGACCACCTCACCACACTGGGCGGCATCGGGGTCGGCAATTTTTTGTCGTGGCAACTCAAATTTTCGCTCGGTATCAAACTGTGCATACTTTTCTCGAATCCGCACGCCTGAATGGTCAATAGATCCCATCCCTCGCCATTCAAAAAACTCTCGCAGCTCAAACACCTCTGCAATCGCCCCCAATGCCACACGGTTCCCCTCTCTTGGCACAATGCGTTCATATTGGTTTTCTATTTCACATCGCCCTTCTAGCAACTGTTTAACCAGCATATAGACCGACTGCAAAATATCCAGCGGCTCAAACCCTGCAATCACCAAAGGGCGTTGATAATCCCGTGCAATAAATTCATAAGGCGCAGCCCCAATAATCATGCTCACATGCCCTGGTCCCAAAAACCCATCTAGCCGCATATCGGGCGAATCGAGCATCGCTTTAATGGTGGGAATAATGGTGATGTGGTTACAAAAAAGAGAAAAATTCTTCACCCCCTCTTTCGCCGCCTGCTGGACGGTCATGGCGGTGCTGGGCATGGTGGTTTCAAACCCAAGTCCAAAGAAAACAACTTCTTTTTCAGGGTGCTGTTTGGCCAACTGCAAGGCATCGAGCGGTGAATAGACCATACGCACATCCCGCCCTTCTGCTTTGGCTTGCAACAAACTTTTTTTGGAGCCTGGCACCCGCATCGCATCACCAAAGGTGGTAAAAATTACATTGGGCTGCTCGGCAATGGCAATGCAGTCATCCACCACGCCCATCGGCAAAACACAAACGGGACACCCAGGGCCATGAATAAATTCGATCTCCTCGGGCAGAAACTGACTCAATCCATAACGAAAAATCGAGTGGGTATGCCCGCCGCACACCTCCATAAACTGCAAGGGGCGATCTTTTGGTACGCCTAGCGCTGCCACCAATTTTTGAATCCGCTGGGCAATGGCTCTGGCTTGGTCACCATTGCGAAACTCATCTACATATTTCATCTGCTTACCTTCCCACCTGTTTTTTTCGATCGTCTGCCAAGAGTGAATGCACCAAATCCCATAGAATGTGATAGGTGGTTAAATGACTCTCTTGAATGCGGTGAATACTCATGCTCTCCACCACAAGGCAGATTTCCACCGCTTCACTTTTGGCCATATCGCCCCCATCCATACCCGCAAATCCAATGGTGGTGAGTCCCAACTCTTTGGCTTTACGAAAGGTCGCCATTAAATTATCGGAACAGCCACTGGTAGAAAACCCTATCAACACATCTCCCGCTCTGGCTTGTGCAATCAGTTGACGCACAAAGGCATTTTCAAACCCCAAATCATTGCTGGCGGCTAAAATCATGGTGGTATCTGCTCCCAAGTTAATCGCAGGCAAAGCAGGTCGTCCAGCGGTGACAGGGTGTAGAAACTCCACCGCCAGATGGGAAGCATCGCAGTTAGACCCACCATTGCCCATGGTAAACATCTTGCCTTCATTGCGATACACCTGCGCAATCGCTTTGGCAGCGGCCACCAGTTGCTCGGTTTGGGTTTCAAAGTAGTGCTGCTTGACCGCAATACTCTCTTGCGCCTTTTGCAAAATCGACTCGGCCAATACCGCATCCGACACCCCAAATTTAGCAGGATTTTCATCGGTTTTTTCTGCACTTTTGCCAGAATTCCCAGTCCCGCTACGGTTTTGGGTGGTTTTTGGCGGTTTGGCATCCATAAAAGGGTAGAGGCTTTTTAAGACATCATCACTCATGGTTTCTGCCCTTCTGTTAAGGCCTCTTGGCTGGCTTGCATGGCATCTAGCTCTTCTTGTACCTCACCGAGTTCTTGCAAAATAGCCAGCGTTTTGGCGGCTTCCTCTTCATCAATGCGACTCATCGCAAAGCCCACATGCACCAACACCCAGTAGCCAATACAGCTCTCCACAGGCTGGTCAGGCTCCACCACACAGGCGACATTGACCTCTCGCTTTACCCCTGAAACCTCCACCAATGCCAACTGCCGCTCGGCATCGGTGATTTCAATAATTTGTCCTGGTATGCCTAAACACATCATTTTTTCCTCATATCGCTACTTTTTCACTGGCAATGCCAAAGCGTTCCATTTTTTGCCGCAAGCCAACACGAGACAATCCCAACTCTTCAGCCACCTTGGTTTTATTCCAGCGATGACGAATCAGTGCTTCTCGGATAATTTGCGCTTCAATTTTCGCCACCTTCTCTTTCAGTGAACCGCCCACGCCCGCTACCCAAGCCACCTCCATCTCCATCTCTTCAGGGGCGGCTCTTAAGACTCTTGGTGAGAAAAACTCTGCCCGCAACGGCTCACCTTCTGGTGTCATCATAAAGCTGCGACCGATTTCATTTTGCAACTCTCGGATATTGCCAGGCCAGCGATACTGCATGAGGCATTGCATTGCCTCTTCCGTAAAGCCTGCATTGGGACGGTCATACTGTTCACACAACTGCTGTAAAAAGGCATTGGCCAGTAGCGGAATGTCCTCTTTTCGTTCATTCAAAGCGGGCAGATGCACGGTGTAGCCGACCAGTCGATAGTAAAGATCTTCACGAAAACGCCCCGCTTTAACCTCTTCTTCTAGGTTGCGATTGGTCGCCGCCACAATGCGTACATCAACCTTGCGGGGCTGGGTCTGCCCAATCGGGCGAATCTCCCCCTCTTGCAACACCCGCAGTAGCTTGACTTGAAAAGCAGGCGAAATCTCACCAATCTCATCCAAAAACAGGGTGCCACCATTGGCCTGTTCAATCAGACCCACATGGTCCATATAAGCCCCTGTAAAAGCCCCCTTTTTGTAGCCGAACAACTCGCTCTCTAATAACTGATCGGGCAAGGCTCCGCAATTTTCGGCCAAAAAAGGGCCATCTGCTCGAGCGGAGTTGTAGTGAATGGCTCGGGCAAATAGCTCTTTCCCTGTACCAGAGTCACCTGTAATTAGAATAGGAAAATCAAAAGCGGAGATTTGACACACCTTTTGAATGACTTGATCCAACACGCCACCTGGAGTGCGAATGATGTCATCACAGCGGTAAGCGGCTTTGAGTTGGGCTTTTTTCTGCGCCACCTCTTTTTTCAATGCCTGAGGTGCCACTTTCAGCTCGACTGAGAGCAGGTGATTTTCCCGCTGAAGTTCAAACAGCTCCACTGCATTGTTAAGAATATGAATCAGCTTTTCAGGCTGCCAAGGTTTTTCTATGTATTGATAAATCCCCGCTTCATTCACCCCTTCAATGGTATCTTCTAAGCTGGAGTAGCCTGAAATCAGAATGCGAATCACGCTAGGCCACTGCGCTCTAACCCTTTTTAAAAACGCCACACCCGTTTCATTGGGCATACGGTGGTCGCAGACAATGGCCTGAATATACTCAAACCGCAACACCTCTTCTGCTTCTTGTGCGGAGTGCGCCATATGCACCTTAAAATGCTTTCGCAGGGTGCGTTTGAGGGTGGCGGTCGCCTTGGGGTCGTCATCCACCACCAAGACCGCAGGCTTTTCTACGGGTAACATCTTATAGACCATCCCGAGGTGAAGTTGCTTGCAATGCCGCCTCTATCGCTGTCGTTTGCGCCTTTAACCGCTCGGCAATCGCTTGCAGTTTTTGGTGACGACGACTTAATAACCAGTCGAGCCAAGCCTGCATCCCTTCACCACTTTTAGCAGAGACTTGAATCACTTCAATGTGCGGGTTGACCTTCTGGGCATAACGAATACACGCCGCCACATCAAAATCCAAATGCGGCAATAAATCCACCTTGTTCAGCAGCATCAAGTCCGCTGCCGCAAACATATCAGGATACTTAATCGGCTTGTCCTCGCCTTCGGTCACTGACAAAATCGCCACCTTGTGATCCTCACCCAAGTCAAATGCTGAAGGACAGACTAAATTCCCCACATTCTCAATAAATAGGATGCCATAATCGGCCATCTGCAAATGTGATACCGCATGACCCACCATATGGGCATCCAAGTGACACCCTTTGCCTGTATTGACCTGAATCGCCTTGACCCCTGTTTGTCGAATGCGGTCTGCATCATTGGCGGTTTGCTGGTCACCCTCAATCACCGCCAAGGGAACCTGCGCTTTCAAGCGATTGACCGTCTCGGTTAGCAGTGTGGTCTTTCCTGAACCAGGACTGGAGACCAAATTCAGTACAAACAGCCCCTTATGTCCAAACAGGTGGCGGTTGTCATGGGCGTATTCATCATTTTTGGACAAAATATTCTGCTCAATCTCCACCATGCGGCTTTGGCTCATCCCTGGTGCGTGGGCATGGGCGGGACCTTGTCCATAGTGTAAATCGCCCTGCTCATTGTGAGGGTGTGAGTGACTGTGGTCATGATGGTGGTGATGTCCATGCTCATGTTCATGCCCTTCAACTGTAACTTCCCCTTCTCCACAACCACATACTGTACACATCTTAATCTACCTCCAATTCTTTAATTCGCATGGCTTCGCCTGCGGTCACTTGTAACAGATGTGAGCCACAATTTGGACAGTCATCAAAACGGTTCTGAATCGAGACCGTTTGTGAACAGTCCAAGCACCACGCCTGACCTGGTTCATCAATAATATGCAGAAAAGCCCCCTCTGCTAAAGTGTTGCGAGTCACCACCTCCCAGCCAAACTGCAATGCCTGTGGCTCCACACCCGCAAACACCCCTATCTCCAGCCACACCTGTTTGACTCGGTGAAAATGCTGCTTTTGCGCTTCCTCTTCCAGTGTAAGCAAAATGCCTTCACAAATAGACATCTCATGCATGGATGGCTCCCGCTTGTTTTGCAAACGACAGTGGCACGCAGGGGTCAATCACCTGTGCAATCAACCGTGCATGATTTTGCCAACAACTCTCTGTTAAGTGCTTGGGCAAGACATTGAGTGCCTGCCAAGCAATGCCTTTGGGGTGAAAATTCCATTCCGTCGGGGCGCAAATGGCATAGGCTTGAATAGTGGTTGAGGCACCCTTCGCCTGTTCATCCACTTTTGCCCAGTGCATCAATCGTCCTCTGGCCGTTTCCACCCAAGCATAGCGGTAATCGTCCACCTGCATCCACTCAAAAACATCCGTCACCGCTTCAGGCGGCTGCTGCAATCGCTGCATCCAACCTGCCGCATCCACCACCTTGGCCATCAATCGCTGCTGCAAAAAACGACTCAATTTCTGATGACGACCCAACTTTGGTTGTGTCAACTCACTGACCCCTGCTAAAGCGCTTGTCTGCTTCTGACGGTGTAGAATGCGGCTCCAAGCACTGTTCTCTAAAGGCTGGCCTGCTAAAGTGGGGGTCGCTATCCACTGATGCCATTTCTCCACGGGCTGAGCCAACTGCTCCACCTCCAAAGGGGCGGCGTGCAATCCATCGAGCAGTTGCATATTGCCTTGATAATCCTCACACTCAAAACTCTGCATCGCTTTATAGAGCGGGCTATTGGGTGTACATTGCGGGTAGGCATCTTGCAGGTCAGCCCCTAACGCTAAAAATCGCTGTTGAATGGTTTGTAATAACTGTTTGAATGCTTGTACCGATGCGGCCTGTTTGACCAGATCAACCCACTGCCCCACCCCCTGTAACCACTGCTGATGCTGTTTAGGCGTACAGAGTTTGAGCTGTTCTAGCAATTGTACCAAGGCCAGAAAATGCTCTTTTAGGCTTTCCACCATCACCGCCGTTTGCATCTGATGGCGTTGAGCCACAGACAACTCTGACATCAATGCCAGCCGTGCCGCACTCTGCTGTGCCTGCCCACACAAACTATACGCCAGCCCCACAAATGATACGACCTGCTCGGGCGTTCGACTTTGCAAGAGGTTTTGCAGTGCAAAAGGGCGTACAGATACCACCTTTAATGGCATTCGCTGAATCTGAATCTGCCCCTGTAAATCGACCATTACACTTTATCCACCCTATTTAAACGCAAAAAATCCCGCCGAGAAGCTGTTTGAACCTGCGGGACTGGGGATTTTGGCATTTTTTCGGTTTTTTGTGCATTTTTTGTGTGCTGTTCATTCATAAGTACATCGTTTTGTACTGGTCGAAAGAGGTTCGGCGCTTTAGCCGCTTCATCAAACACCAAATGCACACACTGTTGAGCCACCTCTTCCGCCACAGCTTGATTTTCGATACTGTGCATATCAGAAAATAATGCACAGGTATAAAAGTAGCCCAAAGTTGGCTGGTGGTTGACCAGCATTTCATATTGTCCTGATGGAAACTTCATCACCACTTTTTCACCCACGCCTATCTCTGGATAAAACTCAAGGTGGCGGTCACGCACATCACTTTCATTTTGCTGAACCATTTTCAAAAGAAGGTTAATAAACCAAGGGGTGACCAGTGCGCCAAGGTAAACCCCTTCTCTCACAGCTTTTAGACAGGCAAGCCGTACCTGCATATTAGAATTGACAATGGGCAACCCTTGCATTTTGTCATGGTATATGGCTTCAAAATACTGTTCTAAAGCCTCACCCCACTGCTGGCCATCAAACGCTGCCATTGCCCAACCCCCTATTCCACCACCATAAACTGAGCTTTGTCACCATCACACTGTGGACATCGCCACTCGGGCGGCAACTGGCTAAAAGGGGTGCCAGGTGGGACTTGCCAATAGTCATCACCCTCATCTGGATCATAAACATACCAACAGATTTTACACTCCATTCGGCTATCATCTTGCAACTGGGAATCATCTCCCAAGTAGGAGCCTTCAAACCCTTTTTTGATTTCAGGACTATTGTGTTTCACGCACGGACTCCAACATTTCTCCAATTCGCTCAAAGCTATCGGCAATATCTTCATTGGAGGCTTGAGTGACAATCGGCACATCCACCACTTCTAGCGTATTGAGAATCAATTTGTCTTCAGAATTAAAGTACTGCACCCACCAAGTGTACTTTAAGTGGGTTGAGGTGACTCGACAACTGCCATAGCCTCGACTTAAAAACACGGCTGGCCCTTCCCCTAGCTGCTCACCCAATAAATCCAAGTCTTCAGGCGACTGGGGGAGAAGGGTGAGATTAATCACATGGGCATCATCACCTGCTTGGTAGTTCTGTGCCTTGTCACTTAACTCCATCAATACAGCAGGGGCATTGATGACCCCAGCAGGCAGGGGGTCGGGCAGGGTGAGACTTTTCTGTGCTTGTGCGAAGGTCTGCTCATAAACAATTTGCGGCACCTTTGCCACTTCAATTGCCTGAAACGGCTGACCTGCATGCTGTCCAGCAATGCGCCACACCCCCGCCAACACCGTTTCTTGGATACGGTATTCACTCTGGTCTTGGTTAAAGATGACCGCTACTTCCCCTTCACCAAAGAAGCGGTTAATAAAATCAAGCTCTTCAGCAGGTAACTGCCCTAAATCGATGAGTACAGGAGATTGGGCTTGTTCAAATTCGCCCAAAGCCACCATCACCTGCTGCACCACTTCATGGGCGGCTGGGTAGTTGTAGATGCTGTCATCCATCATCACAGGGGCATGGAAAACGCTCATATCATCAGGCATTTTCATATAATCCAACACCATGCCATCTTCACTCTCTGGCTGAGAGCCTGGTCCTACGACAGAAACAGGAATGGTCAACTCTTTATATTGCGACATCACTTCACCTCAATGCCAATCCCAATCGAGGGGTTTCGAGTGGGGGCTTTGGTTAAAATTTTCGGAATCTCTTCTAGATAGACTTGCCAATCTTGAATTCGTGCGATCTTATCGACATATTGCCCCTGTTTTAAAAACACCAGTGCAGGCCATGCGGTAATGGCATATTGTTGTGCCAAGGCTCGCTCTGCCTCTTCTGCCACCACCGAGACTTTAAAAGCATCAGGAAAGGCTTTTTCCAACTCTGGCACCACCACAATGACATCCAGTGCTTCAGGGTAGCGTTTGGGGTCGCCTGCAAAGACCACCATGCTTACTGCCTCTTGTGAAACGCTCTGTGCATAGTTCTCTTCTGTAAGCAGTGGATACTGATGTTCCGCTACAATTTTATGAATCAATGTTCTTGGCATAGGCTGCCCTCTTTTATGCTTTTATGACTGCTGTTTTAAAAAATCGGGTAATTCTGGTTCTCGGTTGACAAGGTCGGCAAAAAAGTCATCCACCGACTCTCCCCGCAAGGCCGCTGCCATCGCCTTTCGAGCTTGGAGCATCTGCTCTAGGGCTTCAGGTTCAATCACTTCCCGAGCCGCTCCCATAAATACCAGCACCCATACTCCTTCTGGCTGCTCACCAACCAGTGATAAGTCCACCTTCTCTTGCCGCTGCTCTTCATCATTGCGACAAATGGCCACCAGCCCCTCACTCTGTACAATCTGCATGGGGATACCAATACACATTATGGCTTTTCCTCAAATAGTTTTCGTCCATCAATTGGCACAGGACGAATATTGCTAATCCCTTCATGGAGCGGTCGCTCTCTTAGCTCAAATTGAGCGCCCACCAACACCCGTTCATCCCCTAAACGACATGCCACCTCTTCGGAAGGGCGTTCCTGTTCATACTTTGCCTTATCCAACTCTTTTGGCACCAAATCGGTTTCAGGCTGGGGCTTTCTTTCAAAGGCCACTCCCCACTTTTGCAGATAGTGTGCCGCAATCTCCACACACTCCGTGCGTTTGGCATCCACCACAGGCGTTAAAGACCCTCCAAAATCTTCAATCTCTTGGGGTTGCACCCCGATTAACACTAGGTTTTGGGGATACTGCCCCATCAGTTGAGCAGTGGAAAGCACTTCTTGAAATCCCGTCTGGTGCAGACTCATCTTTTTACACCCCATAAAGGCAGGCACCGCATCATTTTCAATCACTTTTATCTCCCCAGGTTGCAGACCATAATCAATGGCATCAAACACCACTAAATTATCCGCCTCCTGTACATGATGCACCAGATAGATCCCTTGCGTACCGCCATCCATTAACGCCACCGACTCATCAAACGAAAAGGTGGCATCCATCAACTCCACACAACGAATCCCAAACCCCTCATCCGCCCAGAGTAGATTACCGATTCCTAGAATTAAAGTTTTCATTTTTATTCCAAACTGGCAACAATATTTTCAACATATACTAATAGAGTTCAATGAAACTTAACAATCAATTTTTTTTATCCTTGATGTTTCATTCTTTTATGACACCACTCATCATTCATGTGGAAACTTTGTTTTCACTGAACACCAATCAATGAATAGAAGGTTTGCTATTTTATTCACCTATTTTATTTAAAAATATCCTTAACCTATTGAAAAATAAAGTCTATCAAAAAATGGTACTGCCCTTGCCTATAACAGCGATAACCGTTGTGGAACCCTGCAACCGCTATTGCAAAATCAAGATGAGGAAAACCTATGTCATCACAAATCGAAACCTTCTATGAAGTGATGCGACGCCAAGGAATCACCCGTCGCAGCTTTCTAAAATATTGCAGCCTGACCGCTGCCGCACTCGGTCTTGGACCTGCTTATGCGCAAAAAATCGCCCATGCGATGGAAACCAAGCCCAGAACCCCCGTCATTTGGCTACATGGTCTGGAGTGTACCTGCTGCTCAGAGTCTTTTATCCGCTCCGCCCACCCACTTGCCAAAGATGTGGTGCTATCAATGATCTCACTGGATTATGATGACACCATCATGGCCTCCGCAGGTCATCAAGCTGAAGCGATTTTGGAGGAGATTAAAGAGAAATATAAAGGCAACTACATTCTTGCTGTGGAAGGCAACCCACCACTAAACCAAGACGGAATGTCTTGTATCATTGGTGGAAAACCTTTCTCTGAACAGTTGAAATACATGGCCGAAGATGCCAAAGCCATTATCTCTTGGGGTTCCTGTGCCTCTTGGGGCTGTGTACAAGCCGCCAAGCCGAACCCCACCCAAGCCACCCCTGTGCATCAATTCCTAGGCGGCGGCTATGACAAGCCGATTATCAAAGTTCCTGGCTGTCCACCTATTGCAGAGGTGATGACAGGGGTGATTACCTATATGCTCACCTTTGACCAGGTGCCAGAACTTGACCGCCAAGGTCGTCCCAAGATGTTCTACTCTCAACGCATCCACGATAAATGCTACCGCCGTCCACACTTTGATGCAGGGCAGTTTGTAGAAGAGTGGGATGATGAAGGCGCTCGCAAAGGTTACTGCCTCTATAAAGTGGGCTGTAAAGGGCCGACCACCTATAACGCCTGTTCAACCGTTCGCTGGAAT
>Ga0256829_1002800_pt1 | contig 12624 bp, 14 predicted proteins | sample 131447metaG_FD_185979 | JGI IMG/M metagenome (GOLD analysis project Ga0256829, IMG submission 185979) | Hydrothermal vent microbial communities from Lau Basin, Pacific Ocean - 131-447 | ecosystem: Environmental > Aquatic > Marine > Hydrothermal vents | place: Pacific Ocean: Lau Basin | collected... | reverse complement strand
GAAGACGACCGAAAGCTGTGTATTCTGCAATAGTCTTGCCAAAGATTGTGTTCAATCCTGGAAATGCAAGTTCAAATGCAATAAAAACACCGATACTCATGCCAACAATTCCTAAAACAATTGTTGTTAACATAAACATCTTTGCAACCGTATAGTCGTACTCTAATGGACGATTCTCCATATATAGCCTCCTTAAGATTCAAAGCAATTAAGTCTAATAAGTGTACAAACGCATCTATCAAACTAATCAACACTTGTATATTAGCAAGCTATACGTTTAAATAATCTTAATTTAGAAGAAAATATCCAGAAATTTTATCTTTTTGTTTACTTTGGGAATTTTATTTGTATTTAAGTTATTAGGAATTTTTACGTCAAACAGCGTAGAACATTTTGTTCTACTTCTACTATCTTTTGATTAAAGAGAGAAATTCAGAGAAAATATAGCGGCTCTCTTTTGGGCCAGGAGAAGCTTCCGGATGATGCTGTACTGAAAAAATAGGCGCATTATTGTAGCGTAGACCTTCAATTGTATCATCAAAAAGATTTTTATGTGTTACTTCTGCAATCGCTGTAATATTATCAGGAACATTGTAGTTATGATTTTGTGCTGTAATCTCTACAAATCCAGTTTTCTCATTTTTTACAGGATGATTGCCGCCATGGTGACCGAACTTAAGTTTAAATGTCTCATAACCATGAGAGATAGAGAGCAATTGATGCCCAAGACAGATGCCAAACATCGGAACTTTTGCCGCAATAAGCTTTTTGATCTGCTCTTGTTCTTTTTTAAGAACTAGCGGATCACCGGGACCGTTGGACAAGAAGACACCGTCTATCTCTTTTGCATTATATTTTTCTATTAAATCCTCTGCGACAAAGTCATTTGGAACAACTTCCACTTCAATGCCGGCAGATACTAATTCATTTAAAATATTACGTTTTACACCAAAGTCAATCGCAATAATTTTTGCCTCTGCTTTTGGAGGCTCGTCATATTGAAAAGCTCTATAGTTGTATGTACTTGAATTATGTTTATACGCCTCTCTTGTACTTACTTTTTCTATGTAATTCACATCTTCAATACGCGGAGCATTTTGTAAAATTTTTCTCAGCTCTTCTTTGTCACTGATTTCTGTTGAAGCCACCATCATCATGGCACCTTCTTTGCGAATCATTTTTGTCAAAAATCTTGTATCTATATCACAAATACCCATCACATCAAACTTTTTCAAAAAATCTGCAAGAGAGTCCTGAGCACGGAAGTTTGAGTATCTCTCTTGATACTTTCTGACTATCATCCCTTTTGCATGTGCAGCTAATGACTCCATATCTTCATCATTCACACCGACATTCCCGATTTCAGGCATAGTAAATGTTACAAACTGCCCTGCATAAGAAGGGTCACTCATTATCTCTTGATAACCACTCATGGAAGTGTTAAAAACAATCTCGCCGACTTCAGTTTTTGATGCACCAAAACTGTTTGCTTCTAAAAAAGTACCGTTTTCTAAATATATCCAAGCTTTTTTGAGTGCTTCCATGACTACTCCATTCCTCTTTTCATCAACTCTTCACGGAAAAGTTTTTCATGTAAAATTTCAAACTCATCTGTTCCAGGAATAAATTTTCTTTTGTATGAACGAATTTTATCCATAACAGCATCTTCAATCTCGGAAGTATCTGCCAAAAATGATGTAATTGCATTATAGATGATGTTTTTAATTCGGTTTTCATTGACATCGAAGTGGATTAAATCCTCTTCATACAGCTCATCTAAAATTTTATGCGCTATGTCTGAAAATCGTTCTTCGTAATCTAGAATAACATCAAAATCAGGTGCCAATTTCTTCTTAATCATGAAAAAAAGCTGACGCTCATCAGCAAGCATAAACTCTATCTCTTCCTCATTATCATCGCAGATTTCATTAACTTTCTCTTCTAGTGCCATCTCTTTGTTCACATTTTGCTGAAGAATTTTCTCAGCCTCCAAGGCTACAGGTTCAAGCCCTTTCGTTAAAGTAACTACGCCGCTTTTTGCTAAGTCAATAGATATTTTATTTGATATGTGGGGAATAGTTTTTGATGATATTTTCATGATGGCGACCCTGCTTATTAATTAAATTCAGACATTTTACAATAAGTAAGGTAAAAATCTTATTAGAGAAGAGTTATTTCGCTAAAAGCAGTGTCAATTCGGAAGCTTTTTGTGCATCCATTTTTGTTAAAATTTTACCCACAATTTTTGGTTTGAGTGCCTGTAAAATAGTTGCTGCCTCGTTTTTGTCCATATCTGAGAGTATATTTGCAGCAGCTCCCGCTTTCATTTTTGCAAATGTCTGAGCAATTTTACTCATTTTCGTCGATTTGAGCTTTGCTAAAACCTTTTTATTTTCTGCAAGCATCTTTTTGAGAGAGGCCTCTTTTTGAGAAATCTCCTGCAGTTTTTGGTTCACCTGCTCTTCTAATAGATCAAGCTTTGCTTTTTTCTTCTTCAGCAGCTCTTCTGTCGCAGTTTTAAGGGCACTTAAGGATTGTTTTTGCTCATCAATGCGCTCAAGTTCGACTAAAAGCTCACCTTTTCTCTCTTTAAATATCTCTGTACACTCAAAAAGTTTATCACTTGTCTGCAGAGCAAAAAGTATATTTTGTAACAAAAGCAGAGCGAGTAAAAATCGTATCATGAAGCCTGCCTCATAGTTATTTTTTTTGCATGTGTCATCAGTGCCACCTCATCCAAATCTTTTGCCTCTTGGATTTTTTGTTCTTTGAGTATTTTTTCTATCTCTTGAAGTTCGAGATATTTAAACTTTTCATACTCTATCATATCACGCTTGAGCTGCTCTTTTGCCTCTAAAACCTCTTTTTGTGCATAATCCACCCACCCTTCATTATGTTCAATAATGCTTCTTTGGGAATCAAGCAGGCTTCTGTTGGCTAAAAATTCTGCCATACTGCCCTCTTTGGGAGTGATGATATTTTGCAGCAGACTCAAAGAGTCTTGCAGTGCTATTTTTGCATTGAGGAGGTTTTTGTTTGCAGTTTGCAAGAGACGTTCACTCTTTTGCATAATGTTTTTCTTCACACTAACCAAAGAGCTAAAACGAGTCTTCATTGTATAGAGTCCTTATTTAGAGGATTATTGTATCATCTCTCTCAGGTGAGGTAGAAATAATACCGACTTTTGTTTGACTTATTTCTTGGATAAGTTTAACATAATCTTGGGCACTCTGCGGTAAATCTTCAAATTTTCTTACACCTACAGAGCCATTCCAGCCTTGAAAAGTCTTATAAATCGGCTTCACATTTTCTAAGTCAACCGGTACATAGTCAATCGTCTTACCATTATATTCATACGCAACACACACTTTTACTTCATCAAAACCGTCAAGCACATCAAGTTTCATAAGTGCTAACTCATCACAGCCATTGAGGCGTGAAGCATAGCGTGTTGCAACGGCATCGAACCAGCCACATCTTCTTGCCCGGCCTGTAGTTGTGCCAAACTCATGCCCCTGTTCGCCAAGACGTTTGCCCTCTTCACCATGATCTTCAGAAGGGAAAGGTCCGTTCCCGACACGAGTACAGTATGCTTTGACGATGCCTGTCACTTTTCCAATGTCTTTTGGATTGATTCCAAGACCTGTACATGCACCGGCACTGACAGTTGAACTTGAAGTTACATACGGGTAGGTTCCATGGTCAATATCAAGCATAGTCCCCTGTGCACCCTCTAAAAGTACACGTTTATTTTCATCATCAAGCGCACGCCAGACCATCTGCGTCGTATCTGTAATAAAAGGAGCAAGTCTATTTTTGTACTCAGTCAGCTCTGCAAGTAGTTCCTCTTTTTTAGGGGCATGCAGATCCATCACATCAAAAATTGGTTTGTTCTGCGTAAAATAATCTAAAATTGTCTGGCAAAGTTTTTCAGGATTTAAAAGCTCTCCCGCACGGTGTCCAATACGATTAATCTTGTCAGAGTACGCAGGCCCGATTCCTTTGCCTGTCGTACCGATAGCTTTATCACCTTTAAGACGCTCTTTTGCCTGGTCAATCTGCGCATGATACGAAAGATTGAGGTGTGCTTTGTCTGAGAGAAAAAGACGACCTTCTAGGTTTTCAAACTGCTCCATTTCTTTGATGATGGAACTCGGAGAGAGAACCACGCCGTTTCCTACAACATTAATAGCCTTAGGATTGAGAACACCTGAGGGAATAAGGTGCAGTGCATATTTCACACCATCTACCCAAATAGTATGACCGGCATTGTGCCCGCCCTGACTTCTACAAACCATATCATACTCTAACGCTAACTTATCAACAATTTTCCCTTTGCCTTCATCACCCCACTGGATTCCGACAATTACATCAGCTCTATTTCTATTCATAGCTTATTTTTCCTCTTTTTCTAGTGCTTCACATAAAGCATCTGTATATATTGCAAATCCAACTGATGTCAATTCACTGTTTTTATATCTGCCACCGCGTGCATAGACTTCATTATCTACGATACAACGAAAATAGAGCTCATCGTAGTAGAGCATTTTTGCATAGTACATTGGTGCGAGCACTGCATTTTCACACTGCAACTCTTCGCAGAGCTCTTTCATCTTCAACAGCTCATCTGCAATTGTTTTTGGTGCGACTGTTATGACTTCATCAATCTGTGCGACATACTGAAGATAAACAAGTTTTGTAAGCCACTCTTGACCTAAATTAATAAACTTGTCGATGTTAATATGTCTAAAATCATCAATAGAAAGTTCTGAGAACATCTCTGTTAAAAGCTCCGGAATTCTCATATTTGAGATTTGCATCAAAGGATTTACGTCCAGTTTTTCAAAGATATCAACAGCAAGGTTCATCACAGATGAGAGCTTTTTCTCACCCATAAACTCTACACCCACTTGATACTGCTCACTTGTCGGGTAAGTAAATACAGGTTGAATATAGAACCATTTTTTCTGCTCAGTGTTGCGCCCTAGACGCTTTTCAATGATGCGTACGACATCTATTGTCGAGTCTGCACGTAGTGAAAGTGAGTGATTTTTTTCATCGTTGATACGAATAAGCTCTTTCTCATCAGCGATGGATTTATGCTGATGGTAGGAGAAAATCGGTGTCACAATCTCTTCATACCCATTTGCATCAAGGACTTCACTTGCAGTGTGCTCAATATGGCGCTTTAACTTTGCACTCTTTGCAAAGTAAAGTTTTGAGCCGTTTGGAATTTCGTGTTCAAGTATCATCTATATCTCTTTTTTTTCAATCGCAGTTTTGAAGTACGTCTCATTATAAACTTTTGAAGCTATACCTGCATACTCCAGTCGTCCCATTCGGTGTAAAATCAGCTCTATAGAGTTTACTACCCAGATAGACTCATACGGTTCAATAAGCCCCATTTGATTAATACGAAAAATCTTCCCTTTAAGATGGTCCTGACCACCGGCAACATTCACGCCATACTCTTCTTTCAGAGCAGAGCGGATTTTTGATGCATCCGCATCATCAATCGTTGTCATACTTTTTGCAGGAACTTTTGGATAACTGTGCAGTCCTATGGCCTCTAGTGCCGCTCTTGTCGCTTTGGCACGTCTTGCAGTATTACAGTAAAGCACACCGATGCCACCCTCACGCTCAATCATCTCTAAAACTTCTAAAAGTCCTATGATAAGTGTCGTAGCTGCTGTATATGCTGTTGTATTTTGCTTCTGTTTTTTAATCTCGGTAGCGAGGTTAAAGTAGTATCCGACCCCTGCGCCGATTTTTTCAATCGCTGCATTTGAGAGACCTAAAATAGATAGTCCCGGTGGTAGCATAAGTGCTTTTTGACTTCCGGCAATCAAACAGTCGATGTTTGTCACATCTATGCGTTCAACACCCACAGCCGTAATACCATCAGCGATAATCATAATCTCTGGATTTATCACTTTCACTGCTGCTGCAATTTCCTCGACAGGATGGCGGAGTCCCCCTGCAGATTCACTGATCTGCACTGCAATGGCATCAATCTCACCATTTGCTTTGACAGCCGCTACAACATCATCAACGCTTACAGGTGTGTCCCACTTATTTTTAATCTCTACATTTTTCAGACCATGCGCTGTTGCGATTTTACCAAAACGTTCCCCGAATTTTCCGGAGTTTACATTTAAAAGTGTCTTTTTACAGAGGTTGATAACTGCCGCTTCCATAGCACCTGTACCGCTTGAAGCTATCATCACGACTTCATCCGTGTTGAAAAGTTTAAAAAGATGTTTACGAGTCTTGGCAAAAATCGCTTCAAATTCTGGTGTACGATGATGCATTGTCTCATCAGCCATAGCATTTCTGACATTTTGCGGTACTGGTGTTGGTCCAGGAGTAAAAAGTAGCATAGTGTTTCCTATATTGCCTAATTTAATGTTTAATTTTAAAAAAACCTCGTATTATATCGAAATATGTTTAAAATTTTGTTTTAAGGAAAAAAAATGACAATTTTTGATTCAGTTATTTTAGGAACTATTGAAGGCTTTACAGAGTTCCTTCCAATATCTTCAACAGGGCATCTCATCGTTGCTTCACAATTTCTCGGCATTCACCAGACATCTGTCACAAAAGCCTATGAAGTCATTATTCAATTTGCTGCTATTTTGGCAGTTGTACTGAATTACAAAGAAAAATTCACACTTCAAAAAATAGAACTTTGGAAAAAACTCATCTTGGCCTTCATTCCAATCGGCGCAGTCGGTTTTGCCTTTTCACATCAGATAAAAGAGCTCTTTAGTGTTGAAATTGTAGCAATTATGTTCATTATCGGAGGAGTTATCTTTTTACTTGTGGAGAAGTTTTATATTCCAAACGAAGAGCATCTTATCGATGATGTTGAAAAAGTAAACTATAAACAAGCCCTTTGGATAGGAATTGCTCAAATTTTCGCGCTTATTCCAGGAACGAGCCGCGCAGGTTCAAGCATTATTGGAGCACTGCTTGTCGGGCTCTCACGCAAAGCAAGTGCGGAGTTTAGCTTTTTGCTTGCCGTACCTGTTATGTCTGCTGTCACAGGGTATGACCTACTCAAGCACTATCATGAATTCTCAGACGCCAACCTCATCACGCTTGCAATTGGCTTCGTTGTAGCGTTCATTGTAGCATTCATCACAATTAAACTCTTTTTAAAATTTCTAGAAAAATTCACTTTTGTGACATTTGGAGTCTATAGAATTTTATTCGGTATATTTCTTTTAACACTGTTTCACTAAAATATTTTTTAACATATGGAATAGTTCTTGCTTTTCCTTTATCATCTTAAATGTTAAAGGAGATATCATGCAGAGTTTCAGCAGATATAACGCCCATCTACATTTCGTTTTAAAGAGACTTGAGCACTCATTTTATGAACTGAGTCGCAAGTTTTTATAATACTTTCAGTACTTTCGATGCCAGACGGAGTGCTTTTGAACGGTGTGAAAGCTCTTTTTTAACCACATCGTCAAGCTCTCCCAGTGTTTTATCAAATCCAAAGGGTATGAACATCGGATCATAACCAAAACCTTTCTCCCCGCGCACTTCTGTTATAACTGTTCCATACATCCAACCATGTACCGTTCGCTCTACTCCTTTAGTGACTATTGCTATAGCTGCGGTGTAGTGTGCAGGTGAACTTGTCACTCCTTTGGCTTTTATATCTTCTATGAGTTTATAGAGGTTCTCTTTATCACTGGCATTCTCACCTGCGTAGCGTGCACTGTAAATTCCAGGAGCACCACCAAGTACATCCACACTAATACCACTGTCATCAGAAAGAACTACTGCATCTTCATCGCCAAGTGCCTCATAAACCGCACGTGCTTTAATCAGAGCATTCTCTTTAAAGGTATCTGCATCTTCTACAATCTCAAATGCAGGAATCAAATCTGTGTAAGGCACCACCTCATAATTTTCGCATAAATCTTTGATTTCTCTTACTTTTCCCTTGTTAGATGTTGCAAGAACCAGTTTTTTCAAGTGCGTTTCCTTAAATTATCTTTTAAATTATATCTTTTATCTTTTGCAAATCAATTATAAATAATAGTTGCTCTATAATTTCGAAATTATACTATAACTTAAAGGCTTTCTATGTTTAAAAAGGTTTTACCCCTCTCAAGTATTCTTTTCCTTAGATTTTTAGGACTTTTCCTTGTTTTACCCGTTCTCTCCGTTTATGCGCTTACGCTCCCGGGAGCAACACCTCTTTTAGTTGGTGTTATCGTCGGTGGATATGCCCTCACGCAGGCAGCATTTCAAATACCCTTTGGTTCTATGAGTGACAAAATAGGAAGAAAACCTACACTCTTTGTCGGATTGATTATTTTTATGATTGGTTCTCTTGTCGCAGGCTATGCAGACAATATCTATACACTAATGTTAGGTCGTTTTTTACAGGGTGCCGGAGCAATTGGTTCTGTTGTTGTTGCAATGATTGCTGACTTGGTTGAAGAGAAGACACGTGCACATGCAATGGCTATCATGGGTGGATTTATCGCGATGAGTTTTGCTGTTGCTATGGTAGCCGGACCACTTTTAGGCGGTTGGTACGGTGTCAATAACCTCTTTTATGTAACAGCTGGTCTCTCTTTACTGGCAATGGTTTTACTTTTGACAAAAGTACCGACACCTCCAAAAATCGTACATATCTACAACAAAAAAGCAAAAATTTCAGAGATTTTAAAAGATAAGAATCTCTTTAATATGGTCATCGTTGATTCGATGCAAAAAGGTCTCATGACTATGGCATTTGTTTTAATCCCTGTATTTTTAACACATGCGAACTATCATTTTGATTGGGCAAAAACTGAACTCTGGAAGGTTTATGTTCCTGCTATGGTACTGGGAATACTTGCTATGGGCCCTGCAGCCATCTTTGGTGAAAAGTACAATAAACCAAAAACAATATTTATTATAGCTATTATACTTTTCATCGCTTCTTTTACCATTATGGGTCTTACAAATTCAAGTCTTGTTTTTGTCTTTGGTGTCATCTTTTTCTTTATAGCGTTTAACATGATGGAGCCGCTTGTTCAGTCCATGATTAGTAAATTTGCAAAAGTTCACCAAAAAGGAACAGCTTTAGGTATCGCAAATACATCCGCCTATCTTTCAACATTTATTGGCGCTATGATTGCAGGTATAATGATGGGCGTTGCAGATAGAAGCACCATAGGAATAAGCGTAGCTGTCGTAGCGACACTCTGGCTTATATGGATGCTCTTTCGATTTGAAAATCCAACAAAACATTCCTTTTTATTTATACCTTTAGATGAAGTAGATATGGATAAACTCAAAAATTTAGAACATGAGCATATCGCAGAGTGGTATATTAATGAAACAGAACAGGTTGCAGCTATTAAATATGCAAGTGAAAAATTAGATGAAGATACCATTAAAGCACAGATTATAAAATAAGTATTGATTTATATCATAGTAATGTCAGAAACAATAGGTTAGAATTCTAGCAAAAAGGGCAATACTATGAGATATTTCTTTTTACTGCTAACACTTACATTCAGCATCCTCTCTTTTAGTGGATGTGATAAAAAAACTGTCAGTACACAACCTGCAGAGGTACACTGGGACAGAGACATGTGCGTAAGATGTGCTATGGTTGTCAGCGACAGAGACAACACTACCCAGGTCATTAACCCCGCAAACGGTAAAGTTTATATGTTTGATGATATCGGCTGTATGGTACTCTGGTTTGACAATGAAAAAATTCCATGGAAAGATAAAGCCGTTATCTGGATAACAGATGCCAAAACAGGTAAATGGATAGATGCTAGAACTGCTTACTATGACACTGAAAACATCACACCAATGGCCTATGGTTTTTCAGCACATAAATCAAAAGATGATATTGCAAAAAATCAGGAAATTGTAGATTTTGACGAAGTTGTCAAACGGGTTAGAAAGATTGGGAGATAGGAGGATATAAGTATACACTCCTATCTCTTGTATATTACTAATTTGACTTAATATACATCACTTTTTTCTTTAAATTTAAAGTTTTTAATGTCTGTCACTTCTTCGTCGTGTGCACGGATTTCATATCCCCATTGCTTTATTTTATTAATATAAGCATCAAATTTAAAAATAGTATCTGCATACAGTTTATCTGTCGCTTCATTATTTTTAATAGCTCTTTCAATCGCAGCAATTTTTGTTTTTAACTCTTTGCTTTCTGCAGAAGCTGGTGCTTTTTGTAACTCTATTTGTGCTTTATCGAGTAAAGACAAAGCCTTCTTTTGACTACTTTTGTCTAATCTAGATGCAACCTGAACTAAATCTTCTGCTTCTAGTATAGGCTTGAAGTGACTTTGTTGTTGAACACTCTTGCTACTATTTGAAGAATTTGCCAATAGTGGCAAAGACCCAAACAACATTAACGACACAAGTGCTGAAACCTTAAGAATTTTTTTCATTTCTTCTCCTTTTTTTTAACCTATCCTATTATATCACTTTATTTACAAGATAAGTTTATATGATAATAATTATCACTTATTCTTCATTAAAGGTTTCATATCTTCCATAATAAGATTTGGCTCGATAAACGGAGCCAGATGAGATAAGAAATTTAGCAGAGTCATCACCGGACTTGCATAAAAAAATTTTACCTTATGATTATAGTGCCACAACTGGTCAGCATATTGGTACGCTTTAAAAGGTTTGTCACCGATGCCATCACCGTTTCGATCAAAACCTGCATATCTGTCCCAGTAGTTATACTCCACCACATTAGAAGACTCAAAGTTTTTTCCGGCATCTTTAACAACATCATTTATATTGGAAAATATTTTATTGTTTGTAATGATATTGTCTTTAATCGAAGCATGAAAATGGAGCGCCTCTGCGTTGTATGAAATCTCATTCCCAACAATGTAGCGCTTCATCCCCTTGCCTTTTTCCTGTCCCTGTATATAGAGCGCTTTTGCATTAAAACTGACATGGTTGTTTTGAAACATAAAGTTTGCCACACCTCCTATCATTACACCGATGCCTGCTGCACCATTAGAGCTAAGAATTTTATTGCCGATTACTTTTGTGTTTTGAGCGCCCATGAACATCATTGCCACAGAGTTATATTTGTAGATATTACCTTTAAAAGTATTGTCATGACTTAAAGAGACATGTGTCGCAAATCTATTGCCTATGAATTTATTGTTTTTAAAAAGATTATGGTTTGAATAGTTCAGCGTGACATCTCGCACATTCTCGATTGTATTGTCTTGGATTGTATTGTGATTGGCATAGTACAGTTTCAGTGCATTGGCCCGCAAAGGGAGGTCATTTTTTTTCGTTGTGATGTAATTATCTATAATACTGGAATTTTCTACCATATTCATATCTATACCATATAAAACATCATAGATGCGGCAATGACTTATTTCACAGTTTTTCACCTTCTCCATAGATATCGCAGCATCAATGCTCTGCATATTCATACCGCTTTTTGTAATGTGAAGATTTTTGAGCGTTACATTGGAGCTTTTTATGAAGATGACACTTCTCTTTCCATTGCCCTCTATGATGACATGCTTACCAAGACCTTCAATCGTCAAAGGCTTGTTGATGTATATATTGCCTTTGTAAATAGCATCATGAAGTTTAATCGTTGCGTGAGGAGGTGTTGCGTCGATTGTATCTTGCAGTAAATTCGCGAGAAGAAAAGTAGGAAACAGTAAACTTAGGAAAAAGAGTCTCATATACACTACTTTACTATTTACTTTAGTAAAATCTATGAATCTCTTCCATAATATTGGCGAAATTCACATCATCGCCTTTTTCTTTGAGAAATGCGATGAGATATTTTTCACTTGCATCCGCACCTTCACTTTTTTCAATTTCCAAAAGTTTTTTATAGAGCCCTGCTATGATTTCTATAACATGCTTGGAAATTGTTTTTCGTGATGCGTGATAACCGATGATTTCTCCCGTATCTGTATCTTTTCTGATTTCAAACTCTGTGAAAATCCAGTAATAACGTCCATCTTTTGCCAAATTCTTTACAACTGCATTGATGTTCTTCCCTTTTTTCAGAATTTCCCATAAAAGTTTAAAAACAACTTTAGGCATATCGGGATGGCGCACAATACTGTGAGGTTGACCTATCAACTCTTCTTGAGTATAGCCACTAACCTCCATAAAGTAATCATTTGCATAGGTAATCTTTCCTTTTGCATCTGTTTCACTAACAATGTAGCGTTTTGGGTCTAGTTTTATCTCTTCATCTATTGGGGTAGGCTTTTGCATTACTGTGCTCCATTTAAAAATTTTATAAGACCATAACTCACATCTCTAAAACCAAAAATTCTTGCTCCATGATGTTTTTTTGAAAACTCTTCTGCTGCCTTATAAGAATCAAACGGTACTAAATCGTCACCAGCAGGAGAAATTTCATCTGAACCATATACAAAAAAAGCACCTTTTGCATTAATCACTTTTGATGTTTTAAAATCAGTTACATAGAGTGTTTTAAAACCATGCTCACTTTTAATATGATACTGACTATACCAACCTGCAGGATGCAGATAAAACTCAAACATCCCTTTTGGAGAAGAAAAGAGTACTTTTTTTCCATCTGAGAGCTCTATTTCTGCCACACATGAT
>Ga0256829_1002799_pt1 | contig 12624 bp, 11 predicted proteins | sample 131447metaG_FD_185979 | JGI IMG/M metagenome (GOLD analysis project Ga0256829, IMG submission 185979) | Hydrothermal vent microbial communities from Lau Basin, Pacific Ocean - 131-447 | ecosystem: Environmental > Aquatic > Marine > Hydrothermal vents | place: Pacific Ocean: Lau Basin | collected... | reverse complement strand
GACATCCAGCGCAGGGCGCGTGTGAAGCGCAAGACCTACATCGATGATGAAACCTATCTGGCCATCACAGGCGAGCTGACTGAGTGGGAAGCCAAGGTGTGCGATCTTATTTACATGGTTGGTGGTCGCCCCGGTGATGTGCTGCAGTTAAAACATACGGACATCAGTGACGGCATTATCCACTACACCGCTGCCAAAAACACACAGTCTCTGGAAATAGAAATGAACCGCGACCTGGCCGCATTGGTGGCTTGGTTCTATTCATGGAAGCGCAAGCAGGGCGTGCTGTCTCGCCATGTGGCCTGCTACCCACGGACAGCACGGCAGGATATGCGAGGCAAACCATTGTCCGTTCCATACATGAGCCGCAAGTTTACAGCAGCGTGCCGCAAGCTCGGTTATGTCATGCGTGATAAATCAGGTCACCCGGTGGATAGCAACGGTGACAAGGTGGATGTGAACTCAGCCAAAACACTATATGAGCTGCGCGATCTGCGTCCAAAAGGATTGACCGATGAATTCCTTGCCGGCGGCGAAAACAACAAAGGAGGTCACAAGACGGAAGCCATGAAGCAACATTATCGCAGGGTTTCCGTCCCCATAAAAGCAGCCTCAAACGTCAAGGCTCTGGTGAAATAGTTGGAAAATAGTGGGACTTTTGTGGGACTGCAAAATAAAAAAGCACCTAGATTTCTCTAAGTGCTTATTATTACTGCTAAAAATGGCGCTCCCTGAGCGATTCGAACGCCCGGCCTTCTGATTCGTAGTCAGATGCTCTATCCAGCTGAGCTAAGGGAGCCTGTTGTCACCTCTTTCGAAGCGGGCCGAAGGGTAATACCTTTCAACCAAACTTTCCATTCTGGATCGTCCATGCCAAACAATTCCGGAAATTTTGCATATAACCAGCCGCGATAATGCACCTTGCCACCCCGACTGATCTCAACGAAGGCGGCGGGATTATCCACATTTTCATCGTTGAGAAAAGCTTTATGTTTAATCCGCAACCCGGTAGCCAGTCCAAGCAGTTGAACATCCCAATCGCTGACGCCGGTTTTTTCGCCCACTGCCAACGTGGTGTGAACCACTTTTGTCGTACTCTTCTGTAGCCAGACAATTTCCGCTTTTCCCTGCTGGGTGGCCGCCCAGTCAGGTAAAGCGCTTTTGATACCGCTACTGCCATGCGGGTCATCAGGCGCTTCAAGCGGCAACTGCCACTGAATCTGTTCGGGTTTCTGCTGCTCGCAGGCGGACAACATCAACAGGGCAATGGCGATAAACGCTATTTTTTTCATGCCAGCTCCTGTTTACGAGATAGACGGCTCTGCCGCCTATCTCATAAGATGGCGGAGAGAGAGGGATTCGAACCCTCGATAGGTTTTAGCCTATACACCCTTAGCAGGGGCGCGCTTTCAGCCGCTCAGCCATCTCTCCGTATACCCGATGAAGTCGTAAAACCCCCATCCATGGTCACTCTGATGATTTCTTACGAAATCATCAGACCTGATTGTCATTATAACTGGCGGAAGGGGTGGGATTTGAACCCACGGAAGTGTTACCTTCGCCGGTTTTCAAGACCGGTGCATTCAGCCGCTCTGCCACCCTTCCAATCGTTATGTTCGCCGCCCCTTGGCGACGGGGGCGAACAATATCATGCAAGGTATGCATGGCAACATTTATGGCGTTCCAACCAATCGGCGTTCACACGTTCAACCCGAATCGGAATCCTGCGTTCCTCCATCTACAGCATGGGCCTGTCGAAAAACATAGCCATGACCGGTACGCGCCATCATCATCCGCTGCCTATGTTCCAATCGCACCGAAGAGAGGATAACCGATTCAGGCAATGACACCCAAACGGCAGATCGACGCGCAGGAAAACCGGCAAAAAGATGGCGCCGACGAACCGCAGAACCACAATGCGGCTTGTGTCGAGGTGGCAGTGTTCGCCCCGCTTGCAGGCAGCTTCACCTATCGCTGGCCACCGTCGCTGGGCGCCCCGATCGCTGGCATCCGTATCCGTATCCCCTTTGGCAACGGTGAGCGATACGGCGTGGTGCTGGACGTCGTTTCCGAGCCGGCAGGCGCTGTCAAACTGAAAACAGTGTCAGACAGGCTGGATGCGCAACCGCTGCTGAGTGGCGCCAGAGTGCAGTGGCTGAAGCGGGTGCAGCGCTACTGTCTGGCGCAGCCCGGAGAGCTGTGGCGCACGGCGCTGGGCTGGGCGATGCTGGATGATTCGCGAAAATATCGCTGTCCCGACCGGGAGCAGCTGGCGCGCCACTACCCTGCGCTGGCCGACCTGTTTCATTCCCGCGCCGCCATCAGCATGAAGACCATCCAGCAACGCATCGCCAACAGAAGCGGCTGCCACCACATGCTCAGGCAGGCGTGCAGCGACAACCTGGTCGAAGAGCTTCCGCCTGAACCGGCATGGCCTGCAGCGAGGACGGATGCGGACGCGCCAGTCCCTCAGCCGACCCCGGCACAACAACAGGCCATCGACGCCATCACCGGTGAATTGCACCACTTTCGCCCGTTTCTGCTGTTCGGATGCACCGGCTCCGGCAAAACCGAGGTCTATCTGCAAGCCGCCGCTGCTGTGATTGCCAACGGCGGGCAGGTGCTGGTGCTGGTGCCGGAAATCGGCCTGACGCCGCTGTGGCTGGCGCGCTTGCGACAACGCTTTCACCACGCCGCGCTGTGGCATTCCGCAATGAGCGCCAAAGAGCGGCTGGTGGTGCGCCAACACCTGAACGATACGGAAATTCTGATCGGCACCCGCTCCGCCCTGTTTCTGCCGCTGCCGCGCCTGGCTCTGATCGTGATCGATGAAGAGCATGACGCCAGTTTCAAGCAGCAGGATGGCATGGCGTATTCCGCCCGTGATATGGGCGTGCTGCTGGCCCAGCAGCTGAATATCCCCATTGTGCTGGGCTCGGCCACGCCCAGTCTGGAGAGCTGGAGCCGGGTCAAAATCGGTCATTATCAGCGACTGAATCTGCCCAGCCGCATTCAGCGCAACACGACGCCTGTCCGGGCCAAAGTGGTGGATATGCGCAGCGTGGACGGCCCTGTATCCGAACCGCTCCGCACAGCGCTGCAACAGACGCTCAACGCGCATGAACAGTCCATCCTGTTTCTCAATCGACGCGGGTATGCGCCGGCGCTGCAGTGCACCGCGTGCGGCGATGTGCCGCAGTGCCCGGATTGCTCACTGCGACTCACGCTGCACCGCAAAGCAGCACAGCTGCGCTGTCACAGTTGCGGATTCCACCGCCGCGCGCCCACAACCTGCGCAGCCTGCGGCGAGGCGGCTTTTCTTCCCCTCGGCGAAGGCACGGAAAAACTGGAAGAATGGCTGGGCGAACAGCTGCCGGATCTGCGCTTCGCCCGTTTCGACCGCGATGTCATTACCAGCCATGCGCGACTGGAACAGACATTAACGGCCTTTGAGCGCGGCGAAATTGACTGCCTGATCGGCACCCAGATGCTGGTCAAGGGACACGATTTTCCCAATGTGACGCTGGTTGGCGTTATCAACGCCGATCTCGGCGTCAATCTGCCCGATTTCCGGGCCGGCGAACGCTGGTGGCAGCAGATGACGCAGGTGACAGGCCGTGCCGGGCGCGGCAAAAAAGCCGGACGGGTGGTGATTCAGACGCGCATGCCCGAAGCCGACTGGTTTCAGCGCATGGATGAATCGCAGGCTGAAAGCACGCTCAATGAAGAGTTGAAACTGCGTGAAATGTTATCTTTTCCACCCTTCTCCCGCTGGGTGCGGGTGGTGTTCTCATCTTCCCGGCTGACGCGCGCCGAAGCGATCGCCGCAGCCTTTGCGCGCCGCTGTCAGGATATCACAGGGGTAGATATTACCGGCCCGATGCCTTGCCCGATGGAGCGCAAGGCGCGGCAGTTTCGTATCGAAGTGTTGCTGCGGGACAACTCCAGAAAACTGCTGCCGTGGGCGATGGCGCCGATATTCCATGCCGTGAGCCTGCCGCGCGATGTGCGCATGCGCATTGATGTCGATCCGCAGGATATGATGTGATGCGGCAGGCCGGTCAAAATCAAGCACGGCAACTGCTTGATTTTGTGACTCCGGTCATGCAGCCATCAACTATAATCGGCCCAGAATTCGGTCTGTGAGGTCATATTGCCGATGCGCTCGATCAGCGTGTCCACCGCCTCTTCGCTGTCGGCGAAATTCATTCGATCGGTCTGCACGATCAGCAGCGGCGCATCCTGATAATGAAAGAAAAACTGATCGTAGGCGTTGATAATCTGCTGCAGGTACTCCATTCTCAAATTGCGTTCCATGCTGCGGTTGCGGCGACGGATACGTTCCATGATCACATTCGGCCTGGACTGCAGGTAGATGACCAGATCGGGCCGATGCAGATCCACTTCAATCAGCCGGGCGACCTGATCGTAGAGCGCCAGCTCTTCATCGGAGAGAGTGACGGTGGCGAAGATATGATCCTTGGCGAAAAGGTAGTCGCTGACCACGCCCTGCGAAAACAGGTCCTGCTGATGCAGCGTCTGCCACTGCTTTAGCCGCGAAAACAGAAACGACAGCTGCACGGAGAGCGCATGGCGGGAGGGGTCCTGATAAAACAGCTCAATAAAAGGGTTGTCGTCCACCTGCTCAAAGAAGGCGCCGGAACCGAGCTTGTCGGCCAGTTTCTGCGTCAGCGTGGTTTTGCCGACGCCGATGGCGCCTTCAATGGCGATGTGGCACTGGTTCAAAGGCCGTCCCCGCTCGGTGGTGGTCTGTTTCCTGTTTACCATGCAACCCCCTTTGGCAGCGCCGCTTCACCGCGCGTGAGCAGCGCATCCAGCAGCTCGGCTGCTGTTTTATGCAAGCGTGGATGTTGCCAGTTCGGGGCGATATCGCAAAGGGGGCGCAACACGAACTGACGAAACTGCAGTTGCGGATGGGGCAGGCTCAGACGATCTGTCTCTACCACTGCCGCATCCATGGCGAGGATATCGAGATCCAGCGTGCGTGCGCCCCAGCGCTCGCCACGAATGCGGCCGTGCGCTGCTTCTATGCCTTGCAGGGCATCCAACAGCGCCAGCGCGTCCAGTTCACAGGCCAGCGACAGAGCGGCGTTGTAGTAGTCCGGTTGGCCGGGCGGGCCGAGCGGCGGTGTTCGGTATAGCCGCGAGGATTGTAAAATGTCGCCACCCGGCAGTTGCGCCATGCAATGGCGGGCGCTGCGAAAATTCGACGCCACATCGCCCAGATTGCCGCCCAGCGCAATAAAAAAGCGTGTCATTCCAGCGCCACCGCGCCGCCGCGACGGGGATCGCCTGCGCCGGACAGTTCGCCAGCATTGCCGCAACGGATCGCATGCACGCCGCCGAAATAGACGCTCTGCTGTCGCCATGGCCGAATCTTCCAGCCCAGTTGCATAAGCAGATCCTGCTCGGCGTCGGAGAGACAGCCCGGTTCAACATCCAGCCACTCCCCCTCATGATGCAGGCGCGGCGCATGCACCGCCTGTTCAATGGATTGATTGAGCAGCAGGCAGCGTGTAAGCACCTGCAGAATGGCGCCGCGCAGGCGGTTGGAGCCGCCGCTGCCCAACACGATCTCGGCTCTGCCCCGTCGATTCAGAAACAGCGAAGGCGCCATCATCGATGAGAGAGTAAGGCCGCCGGGCAGCGTATGAAAACCCAGCGGGTTAATATCTTCTTCGCCCAGCATATTGTTCAGATGGATGCCGCTGCCGGGCGCTACCAGTCCGGAACCCTCGCCATTGCTGGTGGTCAGTGAAACCGACATACCATCCCGATCCACAATGCTGATATGGGTGGTGCTGCCGTGGCGGTTGGCAGGTTCATCAGCAGCCTCATCCGAGACGCCCTGCAAACGCTGCACGATGCGCTCCACCTCAGCCTGCAGGGTTGAACGATGTAATATCTCCGCTGCGATATCGGCATCATGCATGCGGGCGTCCAGGCCGTCGCATCTGAGGCGGGCGGCGGCGCGCAGCGACTCCGCCAGCAGCACCGGCCATGCAATCCCGGCGCTGGCGGCGCATGACTGCAGCCGTTCCAGCAGACAGGCTGAAAAAGCGATCAGCAGCCCGCCCGATGACGGTGGCGGGTTGGTCAGCAGCCGTCCCCCGAACAGCGGCACGGAGAGCGGGGCGCGAACAGCCACCTGTTCGGCCTGAAGATCATCCATGCCGAGCAGTCCGTGCGGGCTACAGGTGGCGACAATGGCGCGCGCCAGATCGCCACGATACATCTCATCGATGCCGTCAATCGCCAGCATCTCCAGCGTGTTGGCCAGATCGGGATTGCGAAAATCGTCGCCCTCCCGCAGCCATACGCCATCCGGCGCATGCAGCGCCCTGCAATGATCGCTATGGCTGAGGATCGGTTGCAACAGTTCAATAAAGGAGGCCTGCAAATGGTTGAGTCGAATGCCGTGCCTGGCCGCATCCAGACCCGGCGCCAGCGCTTCCAGCAGCGGCAATTTCCCGTGCCGGCGGTGCGCTTCGAACAGCATGGCCAGCAGCGACGGCGTGCCGACCGAGGCCTGGCCGATATGGAAGGTCTGTACGGTGTCGCCGAAGTCAATCGGCACGGCTTTCAGTTCGGGAGTGAAGCCGGGCGGCTCTGCGCCGGCGGGCATGCGGGCGAAACCGTCGTAGAGCACGGCGCTTTGCTGCGGCGGCGCCACCAGCATAAAACCGCCGCCACCGGCTGCCGTCAGCACCGGCTCGGCGCAAAAAGATGTGGCGACTGCGGCGATGGCGGCGTCCACCGCATTGCCGCCGGCGCGCAATATGGCTGCGCCTGCATCCGCTGTGCTGGCATGGCCTGCCGCCACCATGCCCGGCGAGCTTACAACCATCCGCTGCGCTGTTGCATCAATCGCCGGGCCAATAGCATGAAAACCGCAGCCTCCATGATCATGGATGGTGGACGATGAAGCCCTTGGTGTTGATCTTGCGTTGAATGGATTTCAGCAACGCTTCAGCATCGCTTCTGGCGGCCTTCGGGCCAACCCACACTGCGTGCAGCCCTCCCTGCGTGGTAGCGATCACGGCATGCCAGCCATGATGCTTCAGCTGATCGGCCATGCCCTGGGCGCGGGCTTGCTCATGAAAAGCGCCCAACTGGGCATAATATCCACGAACAACCTGCTCTGATGTGGGCTCTGGTGTGGGCTCTGATGTGGGGGCGGGTGCTTTTTTCGTTGTTATCCTGACGGGCGACTTTACAGCAGGTATTTTTTTTCGCACTGCCGCCGGCGCTTTTTTCTCTGCTTTCCGGCCGATTTTATGATGATGCGCAACTGCCTGCTTCGGGTGGGGCGCATGTGCCGGATGGGCAATGGGCGGTTGGCGCGACGTCGCGACTGTGAACCATGCCGGCTTGATGGCCAGCAGCGCCACCAGCACCATGCAGCACAACGCAACAGCCCATGCAATACGTTGCTCCAGCATCGAGGCCTGCCAGTGGACAGATGCCGACATCAATCTGCCGCAACCGCCGCGTTATGCCGCGCCGAACAGTGCGTCCAGGGTTTCGGCAAATTTGGCGTAGCGGAAAGGTTTCTGCAGAATATTAAACGCTTTGTTCGGGAAACGTTCATGCAGATCCTCTGGATAACCGGTGACAAAAATAATCTGCTTGATCACATCCGGATTAACCTGTTCCAGGGAACTGTATATCTCATCGCCGGACAGCCTTGGAATGCGCACATCCAGCAGGATGACCTGATACTCCTTGCCGTGCGTGGTCAGCTCAAACAGGCTTTGCACCGGATCGCCCATGCTGACCACTTCGCCATCAATGCCCTTATCGGCCATATAGCGATTGAGGAAAGCCGACAAAATACCCTGAACTGAATCTTCATCATCAATAATCAATGCTTTCATATCACCTGCTCCTGAACCGGCGTTAGCGCCTGTTGTCTGTCTCATATTTACTGCGATTGGCCAACATGCTGTCGGGATTCACCCGGGCATTATGAAAACGCACGCCCCAGTGCAGATGTGGCCCGGTCGCCCGGCCGGTTGCGCCGACCTCGCCGATCTGCGCTCCGGTTTCAATCCAGTCACCTTTTTTCACCCTTGTCAACTGCATATGCGAATAGACGGAGACCAGCCCGTTGCCGTGGCCTATGGCTACCGTTTTACCGTTCAGATACATATCAGCCACCAGCAATACGCGGCCGGCCAGTGGCGCACGGATCACCGTGCCGGCCGGCGCTGCAATATCGATGCCGGAGTGCGGCGAACGCGGTTCGCCATTAACAAAACGCTGGGCGCCGAAAGGGGTGGATACGATGCCGTCAATGGGCCGGCCATGCATGACAATATCGGGATTGGCTTTCACATCGGTCCTGTAGCTCGCCTTCAACGCCTTCACCTCGCGCCGAATCCGGGCCAGCGTCGGCGGGTCAAATACGGCCATTTTTTTCGAAACTTCGATGTGTGAAATGCGGAACTCGCCTTTGTTGACCAGCAGGAAATCGCGGCCAACCGTGCGCTTGCCCGATTGCCACAGGATGCCGTATTTGCCGGGCTTTTTTTTCAGATCCACGCCGATCCAGCCGCGCCAGCGCCCATCCCCCAATGCTTTGAGCGGCCAGCGCCGACCAAAACATTTCAGCGCCAGATGCTTGCCGTGATAAGCGCGCTGCACTGTCGCGACATCGCCCTGGATGGCCCGGTATTGCGCCGCCCGAACCGGCATGGCCCATGTCGCTGATAGCAGCAGCGCCAACAGAATCCAACCCGGCTCTATTTTCTTCAACATAGGCTCCCCTTTAGCCGCTCATTTGCGGCTGTGGATGTGCAGCAGAGACAACTGCGGCGATCGCTGCTTTTCAACAGGCACCGGATAATCGCCGGAGAAGCAGGCGTCGCAGTGCAACCCGCGCGGCTTGCCGACAGCCCGATACATACCCTCGAAACTGACAAAGGCCAGCGAGTCGGCGCCGATGGCTTTGCGCATGGACTCCAGATCCATCTTGTTGGCCATCAACTCAGCGGCGTCCGGCGTATCGACGCCGTAGAAGCAGGAGTGCCGGGTCGGCGGGCTGGAGATGCGCATATGGATCTCGCTGGCGCCGGCGGCGCGCACCATCTCCACGATCTTGCGGCTGGTGGTGCCGCGCACAATCGAATCGTCCACCAGAATCACGCGCTTGCCTGCAATCAGTCCGCGATTGGGATTGAGTTTCAGTTTGACGCCAAAATTGCGAATCGACTGCTTCGGTTCAATGAAGGTGCGGCCGACGTAGTGATTGCGAATCAACCCCATCTGGAACGGAATGCCCGCCTCCTCGGCGAAGCCCATGGCCGGCGGCACGCCGGAATCGGGCACGGGAATCACCAGGTCGGCATCGACGGCCGACTCTCTGGCCAGTTCCACGCCGATCTGATAGCGCGCCTCATACACATTGACGCCCTCCAGGGTGGAGTCCGGACGGGCGAAATAGACATACTCAAAGACGCAGAATTTGGGTTTGACGGAGGCGAACGGGTGCAGGCTCTCCAGCCCGTTTTCATCGATCACTACCATTTCTCCCGGCTCCACATCGCGCACATAGGCGGCCCCGACCAGATCGAAGGCGCAGGTTTCCGAAGCCAGCACCCAGGAACCATCCAACTTGCCCAGCACCAGCGGACGTATGCCGTGGCGATCACGCAGGCCGACCAGCCGTTTTTCCGCCAGCACCAGCAGCGAGAAACCGCCGGTCAGCTTACTGACGGCTCCGGCCAGCCGCTCTTTCATGCTCGAGGCTCTGCTTCGCGCCACCAGATGTATCAACACCTCGGTGTCAGAAGTGGACTGGAAAATGGAGCCCATTTTCTCCAGCTGCTTACGCAACTCCGGCGCATTGACAATGTTGCCGTTGTGGCACATGGCGATGCCGCCATGGGCGTATTCATAGGAGAAGGGCTGACAGTTGCGCAGGCCCGACTCGCCCGATGTGGAGTAGCGCACATGACCGATACTGTGATGTCCGCGGAGGGTTTTGATATCCGATTTCTGGAAGATATCGGCCACCAACCCCATGCCGCGATGGGTGTAAAAGCTGTGGCCATCGGTGCTGACAATGCCGGCCGATTCCTGGCCGCGATGCTGCTGCGCGTAGAGGCCGAGGTAGGTCAGATTGGCCGCTTCAGGATGATCAAACACCCCGAAGACCCCGCACTCATCATGAAAATGGTCATAGTCGTCAACGTCGATGCTGTTCTGTTTGCTTGGAGGAAACACCCGCTTATCTCCTGTTGTGATCAATGATGGATTTGAGAGCATTTTTATCTTTTATTGGGATCATATCCTGCATGCGCATATTGGTTGCCTGCGGTGAGGGATAGCGGGCGCCGCCCTGCCGTGAAAACGGGTAGCCCTGAGGAATCATGCCGCCCAGCATATCGCCCAGTTCAATGGCGTAGGGGGTGAGCATGCTCTGTCTGAGCCACGGCGCATCGGGTTTGGCGTAGGATGTGTAGACGAGAAAGCAGAGTGAGATCAGCAAAACGCCGCGCGCTGCGCCGAAAAAGACGCCCAGCGTACGATCGGTCGCTGTCAGCGCAGCCATATCCACCAACCGGCGAATCATGGCGCCGATCAGACCGACCAGAATCATCACAATGACAAACACCAACACAAAGCCGGCAATATCGGCGGCGGTGGGATTGGCGACCCACTGGCCGAGAAAGTCGCCGGTGCGGCCGGAGAGGCGGCTGGCCGCCAGAAACGCCGCCGCCAGCCCGATCAGTGAAATCACTTCACGCACAAAGCCGCGCCACAACGATAGCACCATCGACAGCCCGACGATGGCGATCAGAATATAATCAACAAAGTTCAAGCCAGCCCTCGGTTCCATTCATATCAATGCTTTCTGCGCTGCTTCGGACAGCTCTCTGGCCGAAGCCAGCACCAGTGGCGCTTCTGTCTCGCTGCGCATGTTAGCAATGATATTCGCCTTCTGCACCCTCGCATGATTTTCCGCCGGCAACAGCAGCTGCGAGAAGCCCAGGCTGGCCGCTTCCCTGGCTCGGGCTTCCGGCTGACCGACCGGACGAATTTCGCCGGTTAAGCCCACCTCGCCGAACACGGCCAGATCCTCCGCCACAGCCTTCTCCTGAAAGGCTGAGACCATGGCCAGCAGCACGGCCAGATCGGCGGCCGGCTCCGCCACGCGAGCACCGCCGGCGATATTGATATAGACATCATACTTCGACAGCGGCAATCCGATCCGCCGCTCCAGAACAGCCGTCAGCATGGCGATGCGTCCGCCATCGACGCCGACTGCGGATCGCTTCGGAGTGGCATAGACTGTCGGTGCAATCAGAGCCTGCACCTCCACCAGCAGCGGCCGGGTGCCCTCCATGCAGGCCAGCACGACCGAACCGGGCGTGTTTCCCGCCCGTTCGGCCAGAAACAGACGCGATGCATCGCGAATACCGATCAGGCCGGCATCGGTCATTTCAAATACGCCAATTTCGCCAGCCGGCCCGAAGCGGTTTTTCACCGCCCGCAGAATACGGTGGGCATGGCCTTTGTCGCCCTCAAAATAGATCACCGCATCCACCATGTGCTCGAGCACGCGCGGCCCGGCCAGGGCCCCGTCCTTGGTGACATGGCCGACCAGAATCAGCATGTGGCCGCGCTGCTTGGCATGCTGGATCAGCTTGGCCGAGCAGTCGCGCACCTGGGACACGGTGCCCGGCGCGCTGGTCAGGCGGTTGCTAACGGTGGTCTGAATGGAATCGACGATCACCGCCGAAGGTTTGACCTTGTCGATGGTGGTCAGCATGGATTCGAGTTCGCAGGCGGAAATCAGCAGCAGATTGTTATGCAGAGCCTGAATGCGTTCGCCGCGCAGATGCACCTGCCGTACCGACTCCTCGCCGGTGATATAGAGCACCGGGCCGCGCTGTCCTGCAGTTTCCGGGCCGGTCGCTGCCAGTTTGGCAGCCGCCTGCAGCAGCAGGGTGGACTTGCCGATGCCCGGATCGCCGCCGATCAACACCGCCGAGCCGGGCACCAGCCCGCCGCCCAATACGCGATCCAGTTCCTCGATGCGGGTGGAACTGCGCGGACAGTCGCTGCCGCTGATATCGGTGATGGGGGCGGCATCCAGCAGCTTACCCTTGCCGCTCGATGCGGCTATTGCCGACTCAATAACCTGCTCGGAGATCGAATTCCAGGCATTGCAATCCGGACACTGGCCCATCCATTTGCGATGCTCCGCGCCGCAGCTCTGGCAGACAAACAGTGATTTAGCCATGCCAAGGCGCCTGCGCCACCACTCGATCAGGTTTTATTTTTTTTGAATCCATTGATACACTCAAAAAGGGAGTCATTGCATCTGCCTGAATGGGCAGTTCACTTGTTGACCCGCTCCAGCCAGCAGTCGGCGAGGCCAAGTTCGGGGCATAATTTAACCATGGACGCCACGGCTGCATCGCGATCGTGATAGAGGCCGATCCGGACGCGGTAGGTGGTTTTGCCGTGCGCCGATATACTCGCCACGAAAGGTTGCTGAGCGCCGCGCAGATGAATGCGGGACACCATATGCTCGGCATTGGCAATGGCGTCGAATGCGCCGATGTTAATCGTCCAGCCGCCCGCCTTCGGGCT
>Ga0256829_1002798_pt1 | contig 12633 bp, 13 predicted proteins | sample 131447metaG_FD_185979 | JGI IMG/M metagenome (GOLD analysis project Ga0256829, IMG submission 185979) | Hydrothermal vent microbial communities from Lau Basin, Pacific Ocean - 131-447 | ecosystem: Environmental > Aquatic > Marine > Hydrothermal vents | place: Pacific Ocean: Lau Basin | collected... | reverse complement strand
TAATTTATATTATGGGATTGTAATGCAAAAATATATCAAACAGCAGATTAGATCATCATTTGAAACTAAACAAAAAATATATAGTGATGATAATTTAATTAATAAGATTACTGATGTTGCACAAGAATGTGTCAAAACTTATAAAGATGGTAAAAAAACTATATTAGCAGGTAATGGCGGTAGTGCTGCTGATGCACAACATATTGCAGCAGAGCTAGTGGGTAGATATGGTTTTGACAGGGCTTCTCTCCCATCTTTGGCCCTTACAACAGATACATCTAACATAACAGCGATAGGAAATGATTACGGTTACGATAAAGTTTTTTCAAGACAACTTGAAGGAATGGGGCAAAAAGGAGATCTTTTTATTGGTATTTCAACTTCAGGTAACTCTTTAAATGTTATTAATGCATTTAAAAGTGCAAAACAAAAAGATATTACTACGGTTGCGCTTGTGGGCAGAGATGGCGGAGAGATGGCTAAAATTGCTGATTTTTCTATTGTTGTTCCATCAAGTGATACGCCAAGAATTCAAGAAGCTCATATCTTAATTGGTCATATACTTTGTGATATTATTGAAAAAGTTATTTTTTCAGACGGGGTCCATTAGCTTGAAGGCATTATTTTTAGATCGTGACGGTGTTATAAATAAAGAAAAACATTATCTTTATAAAATAGATGATTTTGAATTTATAGACGGTATTTTTGAGCTTTGTAAATTTTATCAGAATAATGGTTTTATTATTATTGTGATTACGAATCAATCCGGGATTGCCAGAGGATATTATGATGATAAAGATTTCACCCTTTTAACTAACTGGATGATAGATGAATTTAAAAAAAGAGATATTGATATTGCTAAAGTTTATCATTGTCCGCATCACCCTGATTTTACAAAAGAGTGCGGTTGCCGTAAGCCGGATATCGGACTTATACTAGAAGCTAAAGAGGAGTTTGGTTTAAATCTCCATGATTGTGTTTTGGTGGGAGATAAAATAAGTGATATAGATGCTGCTAAAAAAGCAGATATCAAAACAGCATATCTGTTTGATAATGGCGGCTGTGGGGCAACTTTAGAGGGAGTTAAAACAATACACTCGTTTAAGGAGATATGTTAATGAAAATATTAAATACCGGTGGAACATTTAACAAACGATACAATAAACTCTCCGGTGAGCTTGAAGTTCCGTTTGATGATTTAACAATTAGAAAGATAGTTGATGATTTTGTAGGTCATATAGATATAGCGGGTGCTTTATATAAGGATAGCTCCAAATTTACGTCGCAAGATAGAAAAGCACTGACTAACATTATATTTGAAGATACTGAAAAAGTTTTTGTCATAATTCATGGAACGGATACGATGAGCTTGACTGCTGAATTTTTAGATACATTTTTTGATGATAGGATAATCATACTTACGGGGTCTATGGTCCCGTTTGAGATTGATCCGATTGAAGCGAGCGTTAACTTAGGTCTGGCGATAGGGTATGCTAAGGCTTGTGATAAAAATGGCGTATATGTTTGCATGAACGGGGAAGTGTTGCCATGGGAGAGTTTAATGAAAAATAGAGCTTCGGGAAGATTTGAAATTGTCTGATAAAGTCGCTTGTTCTCATTGTCATCTTGAATTTAATGAAAATGTAATGATAAAAGATGAGGATTATTATTTTTGCTGCAAGGGGTGTCAGGGTATTTTTCATCTTTTACGAGACGAAGGTCTTGACCGCTTTTATGATAAGATGGGCAATACAAAACTGTCTCCTCCGACCCAGCAGTATGAAGACTCAGAAAACTTTGATTCGCCGGCATTTTATGATAAATTTGTACGTGTAAACAAAGATGGTTTTTGTGAAGTCTCTTTGGTAATTGAGGGAATACACTGCTCGGCTTGCGTATGGCTTAATGAAAAGGCGCTTCATAAAATGGATGGCGTCGTATCTGCTGACATTAATTATACAAACAATAAAGCAAAAATTATCTGGTCAGATGATATTTTAAAGCTTTCAAAAATAGTAGATATGGTCAGGGCTATAGGATATGATGCTTTTCCGTATGATGCTTCCATTCAGGAAGTTCGAGCAAACAAAGAGAGAAGAAGTTATTATCTTCGTATGGCAGTAGCTATTTTTGCTATTATGAACATTATGTTTATAGCAGTTGCTCAGTATTCAGGTGAGTTTACCGGCATTACGCAAAGTATGAAAACTCTTTTTAATGTTGCCGAGGGTATTTTGGCTACGCCTGTACTTTTTTATAGTGGCTGGATCTTTTTTCGAGGTGCTTATTTTGGTCTAAAAAACAGAGTCATTAATATGGATCTGCTTGTAGCTACTGGTGCTACGTTAACATACTTTTATTCTATATATATTTCCATTAATAAACTTGGAGAAGCTTATTTTGATTCTGTTACTATGATTATCACATTTGTGCTGGTAGGAAAATTTTTAGAAGTTCTTAGTAAAAAAAGTATCGCGGATTCATTGGATATTATGAGTAAATATGTACCTGATAATATTAATGTTTTAAAGGACGATAAGATAATATCTAAAGCTCTTAAAGATGTGCAAGCCGGCGAGACTATCGTTGTGGGATCTGGTGAGAGAGTAGCACTTGATGGTTATGTAATTGATGGAGAAGGCAGTTTTAATGAGTCTAATCTAACAGGAGAGAGTGAGCCGGTTTTTAAAAAAGTCGGCGATAAAATTATTAGCGGGACTATAAGTATTGATGCCAATATCAAGTACAAAGCTACAAAAGATTACGCACATTCAACTCTTGCCGGCTTAGTATCACTTTTAGAAAATGCCATGAGTTATAAACCTAAAATTCAGCGTATAGCAAATAAGCTATCAGAATATTTTTCCGGAACTATATTATTATTGTCATTTGTGACTTTTATAATTTGGTGGTTGTGGCCACATAGTTTTGCCGAAGCATTTATGGTTGGTATATCAGTTATTATCATCGCTTGTCCTTGTGCTCTAGCTCTTGCAACCCCTGTTGCAACCTTAGTTGGATTGGGGCTTGCGGCAAAACGTTCTATTTTATTTAAAGAAGCTGCCCTGTTGGAGACTATGGCAAAAGCAACTGTGCTACTTTTAGATAAAACGGGAACCATTACGCAAGGTAAACCAAAAGTGATTAATGAAAAAATATACTATAAGTTTGATCTATCTTTGCTTTACGCCCTTGTAAAAAATTCAAAACACCCGGTAGCTAGAGGGGTGCTAAAACACATTGAAGAGCAGGGGGAGATACGAGGAGTTGCGCTAGAGCATGTTAAAGAGATACCTGCGCAAGGCATTAAAGCTAAAGTTGGCAATAAAGTTGTCTTAGGCGGCAATGCAAAACTGATGCAAGAGCATGGTGTTGATATCTCAGATGTCAGCGAATATACAGAATTTTATTTTGCATATGATGGTCAACTGTTGGCAAAGTATGAGCTGTTTGATATAGCAAAAAAAGATGCAAGAGAGAGTCTTGGGAAGATTAAAAAATTGGGTGTTGAGATATTTATGTTAACGGGTGATCATAAAAGCAGTGCATTTAAAATAGCTTCAGATGTGGGAATTGATAATGTTAGATATGAATTAACGCCACAGGAGAAATCACAAATTGTTACAGATTTCCACAACGATGGCAAAATTGTGGTAATGGCAGGAGACGGCGTTAATGATGTGCTGGCATTGGCTCTTTCGGATATTGCTATAGCAATGGGCAGAGGCAGTGATATTGCCATAAGTGTGAGTGATGTTATTCTTTTAAATGATTCGCTCACGGGATTAAGAGATGCTTTTTTAATATCAAAGCGAACATTTTTTAATATCAAAGAAAATTTAGCTATCTCTTTAGTGTATAATCTCATCACCATTCCGCTTGCAATGGCCGGTTATATCATACCGCTAATTGCGGCTCTTTCTATGTCTCTTAGCTCATTGCTGGTTGTAGGTAACTCAATGCGGATAAAATTTAGTTTCAAAGACAAATAAGGGGTGTAAAATGGATACTTGGGTTGTAGCTATGATGATGGGAGTTTCAATATTTTTAGGAGGTCTTGGATTGATCGCATTTTTATGGGGTATAAAAAGTGGACAATTTGATGATGAAGAAAAATTCTTAAATGCCGTAAAATTTGACGGTGAAGATGATTTAAATGATTTTGCAGAACAAGAAAAGAAACAAAAACAATTAAAAAAGAAACAAAATTACAAACCAGAATAAATTATAAGTATCTATATGTGTTAAACATGTTTTATGCCGCACTTTAGCGGCATAAAAGAAGATATGATTATTTACCTATCTTTTGAGCAAAAGCTTTAAGTTCAGCATCGCTGTAGCGAGCAACTTGACCTTTCATAACTCCGGCCATGGCAGGTACAGGTTTTTTATATGTACCATCTTTGTATCCTATAAGAGCTTTTTCAATCTCTTTGTGAGTCATATCAGCAACTATTGCCGATACACCTAGTGCATGTTTTTCAAAGTGAGACCCGTGACAGCCTGCACAAGTAGCAGGGTTTATACCAGCCATAAGAGCACCTGAAACTGCCATAGCGGCTATTGATGCAACGATTATTTTTTTCATTTATTATCCTTTATATAAAATTCTAATCAATATTATAATAGATTACTCTTAAATTAGTGTTAATGAGCTATCTGCTATCATTACTATAAAATAACAATAAAGAGTGAGCATGAGATATATTGATGATGATTTAGACAATAAGTATATATTAATTACCGGTGGCGCAGGGTTTATAGGTGCAAATCTGGCGTTTTATTTTCAAAACAACCATCCGGATGCAAATGTTATTGTGCTGGATAGTTTTAGAAGCAAAGAAACGCTTTCAAACGGAAATTTGAAAAGTTTTGGACATTTTAAAAATCTTATAGGCTTTAAAGGCAAGATAATAAGCGGAGATATAAATGATAAAGAGCTTTTACAAAAGTTAAAAAACAGTTATAAGTTTGATTATATTTTTCATGAGGCCGCTATCTCAGATACGACGGCACTTGAACAGGATTTGATGATTAGAACAAATCTAAATGCTTATGAGGATCTGCTTGATATTGCTATAGCACATAAGGCAAATATGATATATGCATCCTCTGCGGCTACTTATGGCAATGCTCCATCTCCTCAGCGGGTAGGACGCGAGGCTCCTCAAAATGTATATGGGTTTTCAAAGCTCAGTATGGATTATTTAAGTTATGATTATATGAAAAAAGAGAGTATATCTATCGTTGGGTTAAGATATTTTAATGTTTATGGACCAAGAGAATATTTTAAAAACTCTACGGCATCTATGGTTTTACAGTTTGCACATCAAATTTTAGCCGGTAAAAATCCAAAACTTTTTGAGGGAAGCGATAAGATATTGCGCGATTTTATCTTTATAGAAGATGTAATTTTGGCAAATATCAAAGCGATGAAGCCAAAGAAAAGCGGTGTATATAACGTAGGAACGGCAAAGGCTAGAAGCTTTCAAGATATCGTTGATATATTGCAAAAGGAGCTAGGGACATCTTTGGAATGTGAGTATATACCAAATCCATTTAGGAAGCAGTATCAGTTTCACACGCAAGCCGATATAACCTCCTCTATAGAAGGTCTTGGATATAAACCTTCTTATGAGCTTGAAGAGGGGATAAAAGAGTATATTCCGGAAATACAGCGATTGTTTGAGACAGAAGTAAAGTAGTATGGAAAAACTCAAAAAGATACGGCCAAATATTTTAGTTATCGGTGATTTGATGATCGATCATTATTTATGGGGAAGTTGCGAGAGAATTTCTCCTGAAGCACCGGTTCAGGTAGTAGATGTCTTTAAAGAAACAACAGTGTTAGGCGGCGGAGGAAATGTTGTCAATAATCTTTGCGCACTTGGTGCCAATGTAAGCGTTAGCGGCGTGATAGGCGATGATGCTAACGGACATGAGCTTAGCATTATGCTAAAGAGTATCGGAGTTAAAACTGACGGGCTGATAGTTCAAAGAGGAAGAAAAACAAGCAAAAAAAGCCGTGTCATAGCCGTGTCTCAGCAAATTTTAAGGTATGATAAAGAAAGCAAAGAGGATATAACGAGTGAATCTGAGGATAAAATAATATCATCTTTGCAAAAAACTCTGTTTTTGTATGATGCAATCGTATTATCTGATTACGCAAAAGGAGTATTAACTCCCTCGTTGTGTCGGCGTGTTATAGAAGTAGCACATAAAGCCGGTAAAAAAGTCTTGGTTGACCCAAAGGGTGATGACTACTTAAAATATAAAGGTGCATATCTTCTAACGCCAAATAAAAAAGAGGCTTCCATAGCGACAGGCATAATAATTGATAATAAACAAACATTAAAACAAGCCCTTTTAAGGCTCAAATCCGATTGTAATCTTGCAATATCTATGATAACTTTAAGCGAAGGAGGTATAGCTGTTTTTGATGATGAGATGAAGCAGTTTCCGACAGTTGCAAAAGAGGTGTACGATGTAACAGGAGCGGGAGACACGGTAATAGCGTCAATGGCCTTTGCGATAAGCGCACAGATAGACATAAATAGCAGTTGTAAGTTTGCAAATTTAGCAGCAGGTGTCGTTGTCGGTAAAATTGGTTCTGCCACAGTTACCCTTGATGAAATAGAGGAGTATGAAGCATCTTTGCATAAAAGCAGTTCAGATGCTCATATAAAAAGCTTTGATGAGATTGTACGCATAGTTTCTACATGCAGGGCAAATAATAAAAAAATAATCTTTACAAACGGATGTTTTGACATACTCCACGTAGGACATGTAAAGTATCTTGAGAGTGCAAAAAGCTTTGGAGATGTTTTGATTGTAGGGCTAAATAGCGATGTCTCTGTAAAAAGACTAAAAGGGCAGAGCAGGCCGATAAATGAACAGGGAGACAGAGCATATATTTTAGCAGCTCTTGAGAGTGTTGATTACGTGGTCTTATTTGATGATGATACTCCGTATGAGCTGATTAAATTGATAAAACCTGATGTTTTGGTAAAAGGCGGCGACTATAAAGATAAAAAAGTTATTGGAACGGAGTTTGCTAAGGAATTACGATTAGTTGATTTTGTTGACGGTAAAAGTACAACAGAAGTAATAAAAAAGATTGGAGGCGGATTATGTTGAAAAAATTAGGATTGCTAAGCAGCGCGGCTGTTATGGCATTTGCGTTTAATAGTGCTAGTTTAAATATAAACGATAAGGATATAGAGCTTAGTGGCCGTTTAGATGTTGGACAATTTAACTATAACGTGCAGCCAAATACTGTTTTTATAGGAGTCAGGTATTTAAATGGAAACCAATCTCATAGTAGTTTTGCAAGCAATAGCAATGGTTATTATGAAGCAAGCTTTTTGATGTTAAAAAAAGTGCCCAATACTGCATTAAAGCTTGGCTTAGGTGTAAAATTAAACTATACACAGGCTAATCTTGCAGGCGGAACAAGAGATTTTACCTCTTTGCCACTTGGCATAAATGCCAACTATAGGCTGCCTGTGAATTTTTATGTTCCTTGGTTTTTAGACGGAAGTGTTTATTATGCACCGGAAGTTTTATCTATGAGTGATGCAAACAGCTTTTTTGCTTACAGGATTCATTTAGACGCTGAAGTTATACAAAACGGATATGTTCAGCTTGGGTATAGATCTATAAATACAAATTATAAAGTTAATTCCGTTACATATAATGAAAACTACAACCATTCGTTTTATGCAGGTTTTAGATTTCAATTTTAAGAACATCAATGATTAAAAACGAATACGAAACACTGCCTTGGCAGCATTTAAAATCTGAAGACCCTAAAGCTGCCGAGCTAGTTAGGCAGCTAATGAGTGAAGATAGCTATAAAATGGCTAATGAGGATTTGAGCTTTATAAATTCCTATGAAGCAAGAGGAATAAGACTGGGTCTTGATTACCAAAAAGCGGAACTTGCCATGGAGAGGCTTGGCGTTTTACATACGGTTGTTGTTTTTGGAAGTGCTAGAATAGTAGAGTACCAGACTGCTAAAAAGAGGTTATCAGTTATTGAAGATGAGCTTGATAAAAATCCTGCAGATGCTGATTTGCGTTCAAAGTTTAGTGTTGCCCAGAGGATGCTTGAAAAGAGCATTTATTATGATGATGCACGCAGGTTTGGTTCTCTTGTCGGTAACAGCGGCAAAGGTCCCAAGGACTGTAATGTATCCGTTATGACAGGTGGTGGACCCGGTATCATGGAAGCTGCAAATAGAGGTGCATTTGATGTCGGTGCAAAATCAATAGGCATGAACATCCATCTCCCTCACGAGCAGTTTCCAAATCCATACATTACACCTGAACTCTGTTTTCAGTTTCATTATTTTGCTATTAGAAAACTGCATTTTTTTATCCGCGCTAAGGCTCTTGTTGTTTATCCGGGCGGTTTTGGTACATTTGATGAGCTTTTTGAACTATTAACACTTGTTCAGACGAAAAAAATGGAACCCATCCCAATAGTTTTAGTTTCAAAATATTATTGGAACAGGGCAATTGACTTTACATTTTTAAGAGAAGAGGGAGTCGTAGGGCATGCGGATTTGGATATTTTTAAAATCGTAGATAACGCTGATGAAGCATGGAATCATATCATCAGTTGGTATAAAAATAAAAAAGAACCGCTCTTTGGCGATTAAGTGATAGCTTTAGCAGCTTGTATGACTTCATCAGTCATAATTGTATTCATACAGTCGTGATGCTTGAGGGGACACTCTCGTCTCATACACGGTGAACATTTTAAATCATGACGCACCAGTTTGCTTTTACTGTTTTTCCACTGCGAGGTTTCTGTAAATCTGGTAGGGCCGAAAATAGATACCGTGGGAACTTGATATGCACTAGCTATATGCATGGGACCGCTATCGTTTGTGATAAAAAAAGAGCATCCCCCCACAAAAGAGCATAGCTCTCTAATATCTGTTTTACCTGCTAAATTTGTGTAATTGTTTACATGTAAGCGTTTTAATTCATCTACCATTTCAATGGCGGTATTTTCTTCGTTTTTACTTCCAAAAATAACAATATCAAATCGTGAACTAAAATACGCCGCCACTTGTGCAAACCTTTTTGGCAGCCATCTTTTAGCACTTCCATAAGTTGCTCCTGCATTAATGCCTAGCGTGGGGTGCTTAAAGTTATGTTTTTTTATGTACAATTTTAGAGGCGGAGCATCTGTGTTATTGCTGCATGTTGCGATATCTTTATATTGTAAAACCAGATGCTTGTCAGTACTTACTTTTAATGTTTTATCAAGGAGTATTTTAGAGTGCCATGCACTTCTTGTACAGCTTATACGAGCTTTTATAAATTTTAAAAAAAGGGATACATGGGGTTGATTTCTAAAGCTAACTGCCATATCAAATAAGCCGAGTTTTTTGGCAAATTTATATGTATTTACAACTCTGCTGCCTTTTTGTTTCGTTTTATCTATATAGTATGCCTCGCATTTGGGATGATATTTAAGCGCTTCAATAGAAACAGCGCTGCCTATAAAGGTAAATTTTGCATCAGGATAAGTATTGCTTAAAACTTCTATCGCCGGAGTTGCCATAAGCGCATCACCAAGCCAGTTTGGAAGAATGATGAGAATCTTCATGGGTAGAGTGTATCTAGAAGTTTAGTTGTTGTTTTATATACATCTGCAACATCAGGATTTACGTATTGGTTATTAAATACGCATTCGTGGATCGTATCGCTTGGCCAATATCTAAAAGGATTTGTACCGAAAAATATGCCGACCGTCGGTGTTTGCAGCGCAATGGCCATGTTTCGTATGCCTGTATCGTTTGAGACGACGCAACGGGCATCTGCTAAAAACTGCATTGTACTATCTAATTGCATAGCTTCTTGCAAAAATACATTTTCTTTTATTTTTAAAGGTTTGTATATATCAAGAAATTTTTCATCTGCACCTATACCTTGAAGAATTATATGCTTATAGTTCGTATATTTTAAAGACATTTTATCTATAAGCAGGGCAAATTTTTTTGCTTCCCACCGTTTTCCCATCGTGGAGGCTCCGGCAAAGTAGATGATTGTGCGTGCATCATTTTTTTTGTATCTCTTCTCAAATCCGTATCTAAGATTTTTTATTTTCGGCATTCCGAGCATATTTAACATATGTAGTGTTGACTCGGCTTCTATAACAAAATCGCTTCGATATACTCCCATATCAACAAATAAACGCCTAAATATTCGATATGGATAGCCCACTTTTAAATCAACTTTTGAAAAAAAGAGTAAAAACGCACTAAGTGTGCTATCTGTTAAATCAAAGATAATATCTTGCGGGGGCAGGGTGCGTGCTTGCTTTATTCGCGTGAAAAAGCCTGTTTTTTTTAGTGGATCTTTTGGATCGTCTTTATCTATAATGTGAATATCATTCACTAGATCATCAGGTATGCCGTATGTTGCACTTCTTAGCACCGAAAGTGTAATTTTTGCATTTGGAAAATAGTTACGTAGCTCAATTAGAAATGGTCTTATATTCATAAAATCACCGATAGCAGCATGACGGATAACCGTTATTTTGTGGATATCACCCGGATCTTTTTTAGCTAAATAGATACGGGCTTTTTTGTTGGCATAAGCGCTGCCTCGCCTAAAGTTAAGAATCATCACTCTGCCTTGAAAACATATACCCATAAAGAGCGTATGCCGTTATATATACCACAAAAAAACTTACGACTGTATCGCTAAAAAAATGTCCACCTTCAGCAATTCTGTCAAAACTTATCAAGATGCCGTAAATATATACAAGTGTGAGCCAAAATCGCCGTCTTTTAGTAGTAAGAAGTGCTAAAGCTAAAAGAAAAAATGCACCTGAATTATGCCCACAGCTAAAAGAGGCGCCCTTTTGGTTGCTCATGATAAATGCCGGCTGAAAATGCTCATTTCCGCCAAACTCCCTAATTTGTCCCGGTCTTGGTCTGCCCCAATGGTCTTTAAAAGTTAGATTCACTATAAGTCCGGGACCAATTGCAAGAACTAGCAGTATATATGCTACTTTTTTGCCCGTTATATTTAGAATATTTTTATGCCATACTTTGTTATAAATCCATATTAAAACAGGTGCTATTGCCGCTGTTGCGACAACAGGCTTGAGTGAATGATATAAAAAATCTCCCCACCACGTGTTACCAGCCATAAAAGTACCGTTTTTATAAAACAGTGAACTTATATATAAATCAATATGTGGAAATAGTACAAAATAAACAGAGGAAAGAAAAAAAGCCAGCCATATATAGATGGGTACATTTAAAAATTTTGTTTTCATGGCATAATTATATCAGTTTCTGTTTTAACAAGATATATGGGTGTATTATGCACTTGCAATGTACTTTGTAAAATTTCAGTTGAGTAGATATCAAATGCATTAAACTCTTTTTTATCAATGGTTATTTTTGTAAGCGACCAATGCACTTGAATTATCCGTCCATCTTTTTTACATGTTAATATATAATGTCCGCTTTTACTGCTAAAACTAACGACATCACAGCCTTTTAAAAATGACACCATTGCCTGATACGCTGTAAAAGCGCCTCTTTTGTTGATGCCGCTTCGATTATCTATTAGCCCGTAACCAGGAGCAAAGAGTTGGTGCCAACATACCGCATCTATATTACAAGAAGCAAGAGCGAGGCAATAGTATCTGACCATAAACTCTGCATATTGAATCTGGCTGACGCACTCATGCTCACTTGTCGGTGCATATGGAGCCGTGTTTGAAATGGGCCAGTTTGCTTCTGTTATATATATTTTATTTTTGGTTTTTACACTAAGCGCGGTTAACATGCCAAGCAGTTTGATTTTTTTTAAAAAATCAAAACCCATCTGCTTATTTTCAGGCGCTCCTCTTCTATCTACATATAAAAGTGAAGCTACACCGTCATATTTGCATCTGCATAGATTAAACAGAGTATGGGCGGTAAAATGGTACTCAAAATCTATTACACCGCTGCCTAAGAGTTTGATGTTTGGAAACTCATTTTGTTTTAGATCATATGCCGTTTTAAAAAACCGTAAATATTCATTAACACTAAAAAACCCCCACTTAGCACGGTTTATAGTTGAGCCGATCTGAAATCTTGCTACATGTAAAGATGCAAAAATTTCACGTAAATCTTTTTTTAAAAGATCTAAATCCTCTATATGCTCACGGTCTTGCAAGATATTTACGGTTATCTCATCTACTTTACATGTAGAGATAAACTCTTTTAACTTTGGTAGATTTTTCATCTCCCAAAGTTTTTGACGCACTAAGATATGGTCGATGCCCAGTTCTTGTAAAAGAGGCGGGGATAACTCTTTATTGTTATCTACGCCAAGAGCAAAAAAACTGTTTGTATCTATCTTTCTTTTGGGTATAAAAAAAGAGAGTAAATATGCAAGAGGCAAAATAAGCAGGGCTGTAAAAAATGTTAGAATGATTGAAAGCCACTCTTTTTGTCTATGAGCCTTTTTGTATTTTTTGTCTTTTAGCTGGTATGGCTGGTCGGAATAGTGATCCCATCTAAACGGCGCTTTCATAAGCACGATTATATCAACACTTTGTTAAAATACATCATTAAGTACCTATCCAAAAATAAAACCAACTAACAGCGATAAG
>Ga0256829_1002797_pt1 | contig 12635 bp, 8 predicted proteins | sample 131447metaG_FD_185979 | JGI IMG/M metagenome (GOLD analysis project Ga0256829, IMG submission 185979) | Hydrothermal vent microbial communities from Lau Basin, Pacific Ocean - 131-447 | ecosystem: Environmental > Aquatic > Marine > Hydrothermal vents | place: Pacific Ocean: Lau Basin | collected... | reverse complement strand
ACTAAAGAGCGTTTCAAATTCAGGATTATTTTCTTTAAAAGCGGGAGTGTTTATGTTTGCAATATTGTTTCCCCATATGTCTATGCCGTTTTGAAAACTTTTAATCCCGCTTATTCCGTTATAAAAAGAAGTAGTCATTTATTTCCCCTTATCCCTGCCAGTCGTAAATCTCTTTTATTTGGCTAAAAGGAACATAAGCGCCCCCAAGTTTTGCCAAAACTTCTCCGTTATCAAATTTGACGGATTCAATAGGATAAGCTCCAAGCGCCGTTGTATGGGAAGAGCCGTCTTGAGATGTGTATTTCGCAGTTACTTCATATGTGTTGCTTGGAACTCTTTTGCCGTTATTGTCTTTTAAATCCCAGTCAAAGCTCAAAACCCCTTTTGAATGGGCGTTTATAGGTATTGTTTTTATTATCTCTCCGCTTTTGTTTTTTATAATGACATTTCCGTTTTGTATATTGTCTCCAAAATATAAATCAAATGATTTTGATGTTTCTCCATCAGTTACATTTATATATCTGTTGCCTGTATCTCCCATTTTGCCTATTGCGTTTATTGTGGTTAATGTTTGAGACTGAGCGAGTTGTGAGGTCAGTTTGGTTAATGTTTTTTGCATATTTGTGTTCATCTCAAGATTAGACATTTGAGATGTCTGTTCAATCATTTTATCCGTATCCATAGGCTTTGTCGGGTCTTGATGCTCAAGCTCTGCAATAAAAAGTTTCATAAAAGCCTGTGAATCAAGTTGTGAGTTCGGATTAAAAACCGTGTCGTTTGAAGGTGTTGTTTTGTTTGGTTGGTTTATTGAATTTATTGCCATTTTTGCTCCTTATGCGTATTTATATGAAAAATCTATAATTAATTCTTCATCTTCGGTATTCTTATTGTTTTTTGAGTATTTGTATTGTTGATTTTGTTTTTGTCGGTCTTGATTGGAATTGAAATTCATATTTATATTGGTAAATCCCATATTTACAAGGGAATTTTTAAGTTCCTGTTGTGATGTTGTAAAGAAATTAACGGTTGAGGTATTGTTTGTATTGATTTGAATATTTAAATTTTCACCTCTTTGTTTTATTGTGACTTCCACTTTTCCTAAATCTTTCGGGTGAAGTTCAAGAGTTAATTTAGAAACAGGCGGTTTGTAATTTTCCACTGCTTCTTTAAGGGAAGATGCAAAATGTTTGAGAGTCTGTTTTGCCGAAATTATATGGGTTTTGAAATCACTGTTTATTGTAGGATTTGCGAATTGATTATTTGAATTGTTGTCTTGAGTCTCTTTTTTTAATTTTTTTTCCGTATGTGTTGTTTTTAATAAAGTTTCAATAGTTATATTTTGTGAATTTTTAGTGTTGTTATTGTTTTTTGGTGTTTTTGATTGTAAGATATTTTTTAAATTTGTTTCAGTTGTTTTTACAGGCTTGTTGAGTTTAAGTTTTTCTTTTATTGTAGAATTTAAAAGATTGTTTTGTGTAATTTTAGGAATTTGTGAAGTGTTTTTATTATTTTTAGAAATTTTTATCTGAGAAAAGGCTATTTTTGTAAGATTTAATTTATACTCTTTTGAAAGATTTAAAATATCGCTAAAATTTTTTGCTTCTTTAAATTTTTTGGTTGATATTATTTTGTTTATTTGCGGATTTTTGGAATTTAGCAATAAAATTTTTATTTCCGTTACCACTTTTGACTGTTGTTTTTCAGGCAGCTTTTTTATTTCTTTGATAATTTCTTTAGGATTTTGGGTGTTTTGAATTAAAGAAGCCAATAATGAATTATCTGTTTTAATCTCTTCTTTTTTATTTTTCTTTGGTAGCGTGTTAATGACTGAATGGTTTATGTCTAAATTGAATTTTTTATCTGATTTTAAAAGAAATTTTTGAAGCAGTTTGTTTTTTTGTTCTTTTGTAAGATTTGAATGTAAAATAATATCTTTGATTTCTTTTTTGTTGTCAATATTTTTTAAAAGCATTTCCAAAAAATCTATTTTAGAATTTTTTTTATTTTTATCAGGTGTTTTTTCAAAAGTATTTAATAAATCGCTTATTTTCATTTACAAAAAACCTTTTTTATTTTATATTAAGCAATTTATGTTCCGAAAAATTTAACAGCTCGTTTATTCATTCACTCTTTTACTTTATTATTGTGATATAATTGCGAAAAAATTTTAAAGGCAATTAATGAAGAATATTAGAAATATCGCAGTTATCGCCCATGTTGACCATGGGAAAACAACACTTGTAGATGAGCTACTTAAACAATCCGGGACTCTTGATGAAAGAAAAGAATTCGGTGAAAGAGTAATGGACAGTAATGATATTGAAAAAGAAAGAGGAATTACAATTCTTTCTAAAAATACGGCTATAAAATGGAACGGATTTAAAATCAATGTTATAGATACTCCGGGGCATAGCGACTTTGGTGGAGAGGTTGAAAGGGTATTAAAAATGGTTGATGGTGTTTTACTTCTTGTTGATGCTCAAGAAGGTGTTATGCCTCAGACTAAATTTGTTGTAAAAAAAGCGCTTTCACTTGGAATTAAACCTATTTTGGTAATAAATAAAATTGATAAACCGGCAGCTGAACCGGACAGGGTTGTTGATGAAGTTTTTGATTTGTTTGTAAGTATGGGTGCAAGTGAAGACCAGCTTGATTTTCCTATAATTTATGCAGCTGCGAAAAACGGTTTTGCAAAATGGGAACTTGAAGATGATAACGACAATATGACACCTGTTTTTGAAGCTATTACAAAATATATTCCATCTCCTGTAGGAGAAGAAGAAAAACCTCTTCAAATGCAGATTTTCACACTTGATTATGATAATTATGTAGGAAGAATAGGAATTGCCAGAATTTTTAACGGTGTTGTAAAAAAAGGAGACAATGTTACTTTAATTAAAGCCGACGGTGAAAAAATAAACGGAAGAATTACAAAACTTTTAGGTTTTCTCGGGCTTGACAGAATAGAAATAGACGAAGCAAGAGCCGGAGATATTATTGCCGCTGCAGGATTTAACGCGATTGATGTCGGAGATACCATTGCAGATAAAGATAATCCGGTGGCTCTTGACCCGCTTCATATAGAAGAGCCTACAATCAGTGTAATTTTGAGTGTTAATGATTCTCCTGTTGCAGGACTTGAAGGTAAAAACATAACAGCTCCTAAACTTAGAGACAGACTATTTAAAGAAATGGAAACAAATGTCGCTATGAAAATAGAAGAACTTGGGGAAGGTAAATTTAAAGTAAGCGGAAGAGGCGAGCTTCAAATAGCGATTTTGGCTGAAAATTTAAGAAGAGAAGATTTTGAATTTTCTTTATCAAGACCTGAGGTCATTATCAAAGAAGAAAACGGGGTTAAACTTGAACCTTACGAATTTGTTGTGGTTGATGTTCCTGAAGAATACAGCGGTGCCGTAATTGAAAAACTTGGAAAAAGAGGCGGAATAATGAAAAATATGGTGCCTTTAAGTGACGGAAGCACAAGAATGGAATTTGAAATGCCAGCCCGTGGTCTTATCGGATACAGAGGCGAATTTATGACAGATACAAAAGGTGAGGGAGTGCTTAACTCAAGCTTTTTGGAATTCAGACCAGCTACTACAAAACCTTATTCAAGAATGAACGGGGCTCTTATTTCTATGGAAAACGGAGTGGCGACAGGATATGCGATATTCAATCTTCAAGACAGAGGCAGAATGTTTATAAAACCTACAGAAAAAGTTTACAACGGTATGATTGTAGGAGAACATTCAAGAAGTAATGATTTAGAAGTTAATGTAATTAAAGGTAAAAACCTTACAAATGTAAGGTCAAGCGGTAGTGATGAAGCCATCAAACTTGTTCCTCCTGTTGAACTTACACTTGAAAAAGCGCTTGAATGGATAGAAGATGACGAACTTGTAGAAGTTACTCCAAAATCAATTCGTGTTAGAAAAAAATATCTTGATTCTAATGAGAGAAAAAGAATGAGTAAAAAGAAAAAATAGTTTAAAACTTTTTTTCTTTTTAACTAATATAACTTTTTCTTATAAACTACAATAAAAATTAAATCTTTGATAAAATACGACAAAATTTGTTTATTTAAAGGAGCGGTATGAAGAAATTTTTTATACTGTCCGCTTGTTTATCATCATTATTAGTGGCAAAAACCGTTGATTTTAAGACGGTTTTAAATGAGGCTTTGAGTAACAACTTGGAGCTTAAAGCAAAAAAGCTTAATATTGATAAGGCAAAAGCGGATTATAAAAAAGCTAACGGGTATAATTACGGAAAACTGTCGTTAAGTGAAGATATAACAAAAAGCAATGACGCTTTGTATGTTTTTGGTATGAAACTTGAGAGCAGGGAAGCTACATTTAGGGATTTTGGTTTTAGCGATTTTTTAGATGGAATGAATAAAGGATTATTAAATACTCCTGCCGGGCAACAACAAGTTTTATCAGATCAACCTGATGATTTGAATAATCCTGGAAGTAGAACAAATTTTAAAACAAAACTTGTTTATGAAGTTCCTATTTTTACAGGATTTAAATTAAAATATGCAAAAGAGATGGCAGCTCTTCAGGTTAAGGCGAATAAATTTAAATATGCACACGATAAAAACAAACTTGCCATTGAAGTTTTAAAAGCATATAACGGTGCCGTGGCGGCTAAATATTTTATAAAAGCATTAAAAACAGCTAAAAAAACAACTTTGTCTTTAGTAAAAATGATAAGTGAATTTAATAAACAGGGAATGGCGACGCAAATTGATTTATTACAGGCAAAAAAAAGAAATAATGAAATAAACGCAATGCTTATCAAAGCAAAAAACAAATATCAATTAGCTCTTAGTTATCTTCAGTTTTTAACAGACGATAACACTATTTCTTCAGTGGGTGATTTTAAAATCATAATAGCTCCCGATAAACCTTTAAATGAATTAATCAAAACAGCCTTGAAAGGCAGAAACGATTTAAAATGGATGAGTGCAAATGTAAAAACTATGCAAAAAAAAGTTAAAATGGATGAAAGTGCCTATTATCCTACAATAGGGGCTCATTTGGAATACGGATTTAATGATAACAGACCGACTGTTTCTATGAAAAAAGATTATTATGTAGCCGCAGTCGGTGCAAAATGGAATATCTTTGATGCTTCAAGAGGAGCAAGTGTTCAAAAAAGTAAAATAGAAGCAATGCAGACAAATTATTATTATGATTATATGAAAAAGGGAATAGCTCTTGATGTTAAACAAAAATATCTTGATTTGAAATCAAAAAAAGCTATTGTCAGTGAAAAACTAACCAATAAAGAATTGGCACAGGAAATATTTAAAAAATATACATATATGTATAAACAGGGAATGATAAATATCACAATTTTATTAATGAAAGAAGCAGAGGCTAGAAAAGCAAGGGCTGAGCTTATAAAAGCAAGATATGATGAAGCATTAGCAGCAGCAGAACTTCAAAAAGCAATCGGAGATTTCGTAAAGGAGCATAAATGAAAAAAATAGTAGCAACTATACTTGCCGGAGTTACACTGTTTGGATATCAGTTAGCAACGGCTAAAAAAGAAAAAATTGATATAACAAATACATATATAGCGAGTATTTATTCTAAAAATCAGGTGATGGTAGCGACAAGACTTATGGGGTATATCAAAAAGATGAATGTAGAAGAGGGCGATGTTGTAAAAAAAGGTGAAGAACTTTTTGAGGTTGACCCTTCTGATATTTACAGTATGTTAAATCAGGCAAGAGGGGCTGTGATGCAGGCTAAAAGCGGTGTTTTGATGGCTGAAATGGCTTATGCGGATGCAAAAAGAGATTATGACAGATTTAAAAATCTCTATAAAAACGGAGCTGTCAGTAAAAGAGATTTTCAAAAAATGACTCTTAATATGAAAATCAGAAAAGAGCAGGTTGATATGGCAAAAGGAATGTTAGCTCAAGCTAAGGCCGGACTTGAAAGAGCAAAAGCACAGTTTAAATATTCAAAAGTGCGTTCACCTATAAATGGAGTAGTTACTAGAAAAATGAAAAAAGTGGCTGAAATGGCACTTCCCGGGTATCCTGTTTTGGTTTTAAGCGATTTAAATTCCATTAAAGCTAAAAGTTTTGTAAAAGCGGGAGATTTGGATTATTTCAAAATAGGAATGCCTGTTAAAATATATGTTCCGGCTGTCAAAAAATATTTTAATGCAAAAGTTTCAACTGTTATTCCAAGCGCAGACCCTGCGACTCACTCATTTGTAGTGAAATATACTCTTACAAATACAAAAGGTTTGATTCCGGGAATGTATGCAAAAGCAAAAGTTACAGTAGCTAAAAAAGAAGCGGTTCTTGTGCCTTTTTCAGCACTTACAACCAGAGGCGGAATACTTGGAGTATTTGTTGATAATAACGGAATTGCAAAATTCACACCTGTAAAACAGATGTCACAAATAGGCAATGATATAGCTCTAAAAGGATTAAAAGGTGGAGAAAAAGTTATTTTATATCCTCCTGCAAATCTTGAAGACGGACAAAATTTATAGGAGTCATGATGGATAAACTCAAAGAATTAAAAGATTTAATTGATAAAAAAAAGCAGCAGTTAAATGAGCTTAAAAACAGTGCTTGTGATATTAATGAAATTTATAAAATGGAAAAAGAACTGATTTCTTTAGAAAGAGAAATAAAAAAAGAAGAGAATGAAATTAAACTCGTAGAAGAAGAGCTTAATTTAAACATTGCCGGAAAACTTGCAAGAGCTTTTCTTAAAAATCCTTTAACTCCTGTAATTGCCCTCACTCTTATTTTAATGGGGCTTATTGCCGTTTTAATGACTCCAAGACAGGAAAACCCCACTATTGATGTTCCGGCTGCAAATGTAATTGTTATGTATCCGGGGGCTAGCAGCAAAGAAGTCCAAAATATTATTGTAGAGCCTCTTGAAAGAACGCTTCAGGCGATGACAGGCGTTAAGCATGTTTACGGTATGGCTATGGGAAGTGTTGGGATTGTAACTGTCAGATTTAAAATCGGACAGGATAAAGTCAGAAGTATGTCCAAGCTTTATGACAGAATTATGCAAAATATGGATAAAATGCCAAAAGGAGTTATGCCTCCGCTTGTAAAACCTATTGATATAGATGAAGTTCCTATTGTAACGATTGCGCTTGCTAGTAAAAAATATAATGATGCCCAGCTTTACAGAATGGCACAAAGACTTCTTTCACCTTTAGCGGAAGTTAAGGATGTAAGTATTATAGGAATAAAAGGCGGTCATAAAAGACAGTTTAATATTATTGTAAATCCTGAAAAACTGGCGGCTTATCATTTGTCTTTAGGTCAAATTGCAATGGCGCTTAAAGGTGCTAATGTTGATTATCCTTTAGGAGGGGCTGATACAAAAAAATATTCTATTCCTGTTGAATTTGACGGATTTATAAAATCTGTTAATGATGTTAAAAATTTAATTGTTGCCGATTATATGGGAAGACCTATTTTCATAAAAGATATAGCAAAAGTTGAAGATGGAATTGATTATCAACATAAACATACTACATATTTTGAAGCGGGAAAAGCTTTTTATGCAGATACAAAAATAGGGGAGAAAGCTGAAAATAAATTTCCTGTAGGCGAGAGATTAAATCAAGTAACTATTTTCATCGGTAAAAAAAGAGGAACAAACGCTGTTTTTGTTGCAAGAGATTTGCTCAAAAAAATGGCTGAACTTAAAAAAACACTTCCAAAAGGTGTTGATGCTTATATTACAAGAAACAACGGTAAAAAAGCAAATCACGCAGTTAATGAGCTTATTGACCATTTATTGATTTCTCTTGGAATTATCGTTGTTTTACTTATTGTAATGCTTGGATGGAAAGAAGCTTTAATTGTTGCTGTTACCGTGCCTTTGATTTTATCCATTACACTTTTTATAGGGATGCTTGCAGGTCAGTCAATTAACAGAATTACACTTTTTGCACTTATTTTATCGCTTGGATTATTGGTGGACAGTGCTATTATCGTTATTGAAAATATACATAGGCATTTTGAAATAGGAGATAAATCCAGGGAATATGCAGCAGTTTATGCTACAAATGAGATAGGAAATCCTACAAATATAGCAACTTTGGCTATTATTTTGGCATTTGTGCCGATGTTTTTTGTTACAGGAATGATGGGACCTTATATGAGACCTATTCCGTTTAATGTTCCTATTGCAATGATAGCTTCACTTGTAATTGCTTATATGTTTACTCCTTGGGCTGCTGTAAAATTTTTGCCTGAGCATAAACACGAAGAACATAAAGAGCCTTTTGATATCAAAAATACAAAAACATACAAAATTTTCTATTCGGTTATTAACCCTATTTTAGAATCAACCCCAAAAAGAATTGTATTTTTTACGGTATTGCTTTTAGCCCTTTTTGGAAGTTTGGCACTTCCGGTATTTAAAATAGTGCTTTTTAAAATGCTTCCGAGTGCAAATAAAAATACATTTAATATTACTATTGATATGCCTGTTGGCACAAGTATTAAAACAACCCAAAAAGTCAGTAACTGTATTTCGTCAATTCTAAAAAAAGAGCCTGAAATTCACGATTATGAACAGTTTACAGGAATTAGCGGTGTTGTTGATTTTAACGGACTTTTAAGAGGAAGTTCTATGAAACAGGGTGAAAATTATGGGGAAATCAGAGTTAATCTTTTCTCTAAAGAAGAAGGAAGAAAAGAGAGTTCTATTGATATGGTTTCTCGTCTTAGACCTGTTATTCAAAAACAGTGTAGTTTTAACGGAGCAAATATTAAACTTGTAGAAGACCCTCCGGGACCTCCTGTAATTGCTACGCTTTTAATGCAGGTATTTGGCGGTAATGAAGAAGGAAGATTGAAACTTGCAAATGATATTGAAAATTTATATCATCATACAAAAAGAGTAGTTGATATAGATATTATGAGAAACAGACAAATTGTAAAATATAAAATTATTCCTGATAAAATAAAAGCAGCCGAGCTTGGAATCTCAACAGACCAGATTGCAAAAATTCTTGGAATGGGTATTAGAGGTGCTGTGGTAAGTGTTGCTCATATTCCAAGTGAAAAAGAACAAGTCGGCATTTATGTAAGATTTGATAAAAAGAACAGAGATTCTTTAGCGGCTTTAAATAGTATCAAATTAATGTCTATGACAACACACAGATTAGTGCCTTTAAAATCGGTTGTAAAAGTTATTCCAGCTCCATATGATGGAATGATTACCAGCAAAGACCTTAGACCTATGGTAATGGTTACGGGTGAAATGAACAAAAGAGGAAGTTTATATGCACTTTTAGATATATTCTTTTCTCTTAAAGATAAAGGACTTCCGGGATATAAAATTACATATGACGGAAATCCAAGACTTAATTTAGTTGCAGTTGATAAAAAAACAGGTGAAAAATATAATTTAATCTGGGGCGGTGAATGGGAGCTTACATTTGATGTATTTAGAGACCTTGGAGCTGCGTTTGGTGTTGCCATTGTATTGATTTACCTGTTAATGGTTGCATATTATAAAAACTTCAGAGTTCCAAGAATCGTTCTTGCGGCGGTTCCTTTGACATTTATCGGAGTTCTTCCGGGACACGCTATAATGAACTGGATTACACTTGCATTTATGCACTCAAAAACATATTTTACGGCAACGAGTATGATTGGTTTTATTGCCTTAGCCGGTATTGTTGTTAGAAATTCACTTTTATTAATTGACTTTACAGATGATTTGATTAAAAACGGAAGAACTATAAACGAAGCGGTAATAGAAGCGGCGGCTACTAGATTTAGACCGATTATTTTAACAGCCTTAGCAATTATTCTGGCTTCTTTTGTAATAGTTCTTGACCCTGTATGGCAAGGGCTTGCGGTGTCATTAATCTTTGGTGTATTAGCTTCAACTCTTCTTTCTGTCGTTGTTGTGCCAATTCTATATTGGAGATATTTAATTGCAAAACACAAAAAAGAAAAACATATTCAATACGGAGTTAAAGAAATTTAACTTTTAACTCCTTTTTGTTATAATTAGACTAAAAAAGAGGGTTACTTGATTAGTTTAAAAAAAGAGTTTATAAAAACAGCCTTAACAGGATTTGCAATAGCTTTTTTGGTTTTATTTTTACTGTATGAAGTTATTACAAAAATAGTCATCAGAGAGAAAGTTTCCCAGGCAAGAAGCATTGCAACGACAATGATTTATTATAGACATTATTTATCGGATTTTTCTTCCGATGTAAAAATAATTAATCCACATCTTTCGCCTTTTGCCCTGACTCCAGCTTATGTTACAGATCAGGTTGCCAAAGAGTTAAGAAGGAATAAATTTTATGTTAAACAGGTTTCCGACAGATATAGAAATCCTATGGACAGACCAAAACCTTTTGAATTAAAAGCAATTGAGTATTTTAAAACCCATAAAAATAAAAAGGAATATTATAAAGTATTTAGCGCAGATAAATATTTTAATCAAAAGCATGTTTTTTATGCCAGAAAACTTGTTATTGAAAAATCCTGTCTTAGATGTCACGGAGTTCCTTACAAAGATGTTCCCGCTTCCATATATAAAAAAATAGTTAAAATTTACGGAAAAAGGGCTTTTAATTATAAATTAGGAGATGTCAGAGGAATTATATCCGTTGTTTTTCCTTATGAAAGAGTATTAAATGATGCACAAAAAATATTTGCTATTATTATTTTAATAGGGGGAGTGTTTTTTTTAATAGGACTTTTTATATTTTTTAAAATACATCAAAACATAATAAAAGAGATAGAAAAATTTTAAATCATTTCAAACATACAAAAAACGGTCGTTATCCTATTATGAAAGATAAAATGAAATTTATTGAATTTAATGAGCTAAAAAATAAAATCAATAAAACATTTTTTAAAATCAAAAAATATGAAGGAACGGTTTATTATAAGCTTAATTATAATTCTTTAACCAATCTTCCTAATAGAAATAAATTCTTAGAAACAATAAAAAATAAAAAAAGAGCAATAGTATTGATTAATATTGATAAATTCAAAGAGATAAATTTTTATTTCGGACCTCAAATAGGAGATGAACTTATAAAAAAAGTAGCTAAAAGATTACAAAAATTAAAAAAAGAATTTAATTTTAAACTTTTTCATTTAGATATTGATGAATTTGCTCTTTTATTTGATGATAAAGATAAAAATCAACTTAAAGAAAAAATAATAAAAATTTTAAAAAGATTAGAAGAAAGTTATGATGTTAAAGGTAATGAAATTACAATCAGATTAAGAGCCGGGGTTAGTTTTGATGAAAAAGATTATTTAAGAGCGGATGTTGCACTTGATATGGCAAAAGAGTATAAAAAAGATATCTTTTTTGTAAAAGAGATTGATGAAGATTTAAATAAATATGAAGAACATTTAAAATGGCTTAGAAAACTTCAATGGGCTTTAGAAAATGATAAAATAGTTCTTTTTTATCAACCTATAATGGATAAAAATAAAAATAATGTAAAATATGAGGGATTAGTCAGATTAATAGATGAAAAAGGCAAAATAATAACTCCTTTTTTCTTTTTGGATGTTGCTAAAAAATCAAGATTGTATCTTGAAATTACAAAAACTATTATTTCTCAGGCAGTTGAAAAAATAAAAAGTGATAATGTTTCAATTTCGGTAAATTTGACACTAGAAGATATAGATGATGAACATATAAGAATGTTTGTTTTTGAAAAGATATCCGAGCTCAATGATAAATCTTTACTCAGTATAGAAATAGTGGAAAGTGAAGATGTCAGAGAAAGCGTTTTGGTAAAAGAATTTTTGGAAAGATTGAAAAAAGAAGATGTTTCTATTTATATTGATGATTTCGGAAGCGGTTATTCTAATTTTGATTATTTAATCAAATTAACACCTGATGTAGTAAAAATTGACGGAAGTTTAATTAAAAATATTTTGACAGATAAAAACAGTGAAATTGTTGTAAAAACGATTATTCTTTTTGCAAAAGAGATGAACATAAAAACAGTGGCGGAATTTGTAGAAAATAAAGAAGTTTTTGAAAAATTAAAAGAGATGGGAGTTGATTATTTTCAGGGATATTATTTTTCACCTCCTAAGCCGGATGTTTAAAAATAGATAAAAAGGGGAAAAATGAGAATAATAGTGGCAAGCGGTAATAAAGGCAAAATAAAAGAAATTAAAAATATTTTTAGTAATTTTGAAATTATTCCTTACAGTGAGATTATTAAACCTTTTGAAATAGAAGAAAACGGTAAAACTTTTAAAGAAAATGCAATAATTAAAGCAAAAGCTATTGCAGAAAAACTACCTAATGAAATTATTTTGGCAGATGACAGCGGTATAAGCGTGCCTGCTTTAGATAATGCCCCGGGTATTTTTTCTGCCCGCTATGCCGGAGAAGAAGCAAGTGATAAAGATAATCTAAATAAACTTATAAATGAACTAAAAAAAAGAAATATAAAAAACACACCGGCATTTTACACGGCGGCTATTGCTATTTCTTCTCCTTACGGGATTTGGACAACGCACGGATTTATGAGAGGAGATGTAATAGATGAAATAAGAGGTAATAACGGATTTGGTTATGACCCTTCGTTTATTCCAAACGGATTTGATAAAACCCTTGGAGAAC
>Ga0256829_1002796_pt1 | contig 12637 bp, 12 predicted proteins | sample 131447metaG_FD_185979 | JGI IMG/M metagenome (GOLD analysis project Ga0256829, IMG submission 185979) | Hydrothermal vent microbial communities from Lau Basin, Pacific Ocean - 131-447 | ecosystem: Environmental > Aquatic > Marine > Hydrothermal vents | place: Pacific Ocean: Lau Basin | collected... | reverse complement strand
GGTTAAGCAAGCTTTTTTCTGTAAATTATCCTAAGTTCACCATTAAAAATTTAGTTTAATCCTTAAAGCTAATGTAAGGTTTCATATCCATCCAGTCCTCAGATATCTCCATTAGCAAGGCACCAACTAGACGCTCACAACTTGCTATGTTTGGAAAGATCTTTATCTGTCTGGTGCGTGCTTTAATCTTTTGATTTACCCTCTCTAAAACATTAGAGGTTCTCAATCTTTTACGATTAAAATCATTCAGCCCTAAGTTAAAAATGGTTAACCCTTCAGGGATATTCTCCTCCATCCAGTTTGCCAACTTAGGCTCACTGTCCTGATACCGCTGTATCATCAGTTTTAATAAACGCATAGCTTCTTCAAAGTTGGGCGCATTAAAGATTTGGCGAATCTCTTGAGCAATGAGGGGTTTATTTTTTTGTTTGCTGACATAGTGTCCTGCATTTTGTTGCAGGTGGAACTGACATCGTTGCCAAGGTACTGAAGGCAGAACGGTTTTTCGTGCTGCCTTAAGCCCTGAATGATCATCACTTACAACCAGCTCTACACCGTGCAATCCTCTCTCTACAAGGCTTTGTAAAAACTCTCGCCAGTGGACTTCTGCTTCTGATAAAGCGACACTGAATCCTAGAATTTCTCGTTTGCCTTGTGGGTCTATACCTAGGGCAATCAATATGGCGGTATCTGTGACTTGATTGCCTATTCTGACCTTTTGGTAGCGGGCATCTAGGATGAGGTATTTAAATTGACCTAAAGGGCGTTCACGCCAAGCTTTGATATGTTCGTCTAGTTTTTTTGCTGCCTCCGAGACTTGGGTGGAGGAGACTTGAAGTCCTGTTAGCTGTTCAAGTACTTTGGTGACTTTGCGTGTGGAGACACCTTGTATGTACATCTCCGACATGGCGATACATAGGGCTTGTTCGCTGCGCTGTCCTTTTTCTAAGCAACTTGGGTAGAAGTTGCTACTTCGGACTTGAGGGACGCTGAGCTCTAGTGCGCCAACTCGGGAGTTGAGCGTTTTGGGTTTGTAGCCATTGGCATAGTCTTGTCGCTCTTGTGTGCGTTCATAGGGGGCGCAATTGAGGTAGTGGCTGCGCTCTGCTTTCATCGCTTCATTGAGCATGATTGTGATGGCTTGTGGAAGGCCTTCTAGCCCATTTGAATGGATGATTTCCATTAGTTCGTTGGATAGTGTATTATTTTCCATGCAGGTCTTTCTCCTTGTTGTTTGTGGTGAACATAAGTTAGATGAAGACCTGCTCTTATTCAAGTCAATTCGGCCGATATCGCCTCTCAAAGAGCAAATCAATTTTACAGAAAGAACTTTACACTACCCAATTTAGAATCCCCTTTAGGCAAGATGGATAAAGAAGAAAGGGCGAAGTATGTCTTTAAGCCATACAAACGGAGAGTGGGAATTAAAAGGGGGCTTACGCCTTTAGGGTTCTCAGCACAATATCAACGATTCCTAAATAAAGGATAGCCCAAGGAGGAAATACACTTGAGTACCATCATACTTTACATAGCACTGTTCTTTTTTGCTGTTGTCTTACTCGCTCAACTGCCAGGACTAGATCACTTCATAAAAGGTTTCTTTGAAGGGCTTTTCAAGCTTCTTAGTGGGATAGTGAGTTTTTTCACAGAAAAGCTTGCCTTGAACATATTTGGACTAATTAGAGACTTTTTTTATGCTCACTGGGTATTCCTCTACAACCTATTCTTACCAAGGGCAAAGATAATGCCTGAAGAGAGGATTAAGGAGATCAATAAGAGAGGGGGGATTCAGTGAGTTACTGAGGAGTAATTCTCCCAAATTGATTTTAAAGTTGATAGTGCGATGATTCTCATGGATTCCCATTTTGGGACTACTTCAATAAAAGACCCAAAAAAACCAAAATAAAAAACCTTTTTCACACTCCATTGTGAAACTTGAGCAAATTTACAAATTACCTCGATAGGTGCAGTTAAACGAGGTGATCAAAAAATGGAGTAAAGCACTATTATGAATACAGTTTTTCTACTAATGGCAGCACACAATGGAAAAGCAGTGCTAAGTCTTGAAGAAGTGGCAAAAGAGTATTTAGGTATGAATGACAAAATACGAATCCAAAGAAAAGCTAGAGCTGGTGAATTTCCATTTCCAGTATTTCGCTTGGGCAATAGCCAAAAATCACCTTGGTTGGTTTCTATTGAAGATTTAGCAGCATATATTGACAAGCAGAAAGAGGCTGCAAAAAAGGACTTCCAAGCTCTTCAAGAAGTCAGCTAGTTGCTGGGATGAGGAAGTCTTCCGTCAACCAAAAACAAGTCAATGTTGAATGAAGCATTCAATTTAGGGGCTTGTTCACATAGAAATAAAACTGAACTCTCAGACTGCTTTAATGTCCACTGCAAATAGTCATTAGGGCCATCAGAAATGGCCTCAATATCAAACACTCCAATATTAACTTTTTCTGGGCATCTTGCAGAGAAGTAACTGAATGACTCTACCTTTTGTTCCCTCATTACTTTCCCCAATGATTGAGTAAATTGATAATCCTTCTTGTGAGATATTTTTCCTTGAATAGAATCTTCTTTGATTTTGGTTAAGTCAATATGAACACAGGATTTCAGTGTGACAGAAAAGGATGTTTTATGATTGATAATTGGTTCTTCAAATGATTTGGTCATTCTGCTTTGAAAGTAAAAGCTATAAAAAGCAGACTCGGATAGTGCGGCATCTAAAGTTTCACCAGCATAAAAGATAGATTTCTCGTGTCGAGTACCAAAACGAGAACCATATTTAAGGGGAGGGTATCGGAATGGAGTTTGGATTAAGTAATGGCGGCCATTATTAGAAACAGGGGGCTTAGTTTCCTCAATTAAATCCTCAAGCAATGATTGCTCATCTAGGGTATCCACAAGTTGCATTGTCGCAACCTTCTCTTGAGATTCAACGATACGATAAACTTTACCGCTGTACTGCTTTTGATAAAGAGAAATATCTATCACGCATGACCTCTCATGGCATCCAAATACTCAACCACCTCCACCAGTCCTATTACACTTTTCATTTTCTCCAGTGGGCTTCTACCATCAAAGTCCAAATTAGGGGTGTTTAACCAATGAATCATGGCTTTTGGTGAACCTCCAACCATAGCATACAATGATCGGTAAACACGAATTAGCAGTAATGCCAGTTCCAGCGTCTTGTTTTCTTTCATATCCCTTTTTTTCACAATACGGGAAATGGTACTAGCATCAGTTCCGATAATCTCCCCAACTGTTTGGTTTGTTAGCTCTAACTCATCTTTTAAATTACTGATTGCTTTGGCAACAACAACAGTCTTATTTGGTGTTTGCTTTAATACTGTGGACATTTGAACTCCTGGCAGAAAAACTATGGCTTTAGTAAATCATATCACTATATTTGCTTTTGCACAAAAAATATAAACTTCATGCAAATACACAAGATTACCTCAATTTAACATCCTTCGGCTTCAAATGGGTGTATCTACTCAAAACATTCCAGCTTTCATGAAGTGTAAACATCTGCACCTCAATAATGGAGTAGCCAGCTTCAAATAATCGGCTGGTTGCCTCATGTCTCAAATCGTGGAATCGCAGTCCTTCAATTTCCAGTATCTTACACGCACGAGTAAAGTAAGAACCCACTGTCTTAGGGTTATAAGGAAAGATAAACTCAGAGTCTTTTGGTTGCCTTTTAATGATCTCCATAGCCTCATGAGTGAGCTTTGCTTCCTTTGAGTATCCTCTTAACTTAGGGTGCTTCAAATCACGGACGAGAATGGTATTATCCTCCTCATTCAAATCATCCCAACGCAAACGGGTGATCTCTGATTGCCGTCTAGCTGAAGCAAGGGCGAATTTGATAATATCTACCATCCACTCTTGTTTTTTGTAGTTGCTAAAATAATCAAGTAAAGCAGCCTCCTCAATCTTTTTTAAGCGCCGCTCCCTTCTATCGGGTTTACAGACCAACCCATTAGCCCAAGCCTGTTCTTTAGCTATTTGAAGTTCATTTAGATCAACTCTCTCATCCAAAATAGCAGCGGCGTGACGCATCACTGAACCGATGTAAGCAAGATCATTATTCACCGTTTGAGGTTTAGCCTTATCAACCGTAATGCGATCACGAATATGCTTGAGAATATCCTTAGACTTGATTTCACTTAATCGTAAATTTGCAAAAGGGCGCTTTAATAAAAACTCAATAGTCGTTCTCTTGGTACGCTTCAGCTTATCTTGAGACTCCAGAAATTCCAAGTGATGTTTAGCGGCATCTCCCCAAGTCATTTTTTTAGAAACACCGCCCTCAAGAGCCAACTGCTCCTCGATTTCTTTCTCTCTTTTTTTTGCCCAATTTTGAGCTATTTGCTTGGATGAAAAGGTTTTAGATTCACGATGGAAGGATAGACCCTCTCTTTTAACTTTTATACGAACATCATATACAATGGTTCCATCTTTTCGTTTGCGTTTCTCTATTGAAGCCACTTGTGATAGCCCTTTATTATTAGCAAAAGGTGAATTTTGCGCCCCATAAAATTTTATGGGGCTTATATGGGGAAAGAATAGTAACAAATAGGCAAAAAAGAGCAAATAAAGGCTAAAATAGACAATAACAAAAGAAGTTAGGAAAATAATATAAGTGATTGATAAAAAAGAAAATACCAATATAAACAATAACTTATATTCAGCAAATCAGTTTTCCATTGCGCCCATGCTTGATTGGACGGATCGGCATTGTCGTTATTTTCACCGTTTGTTATCTCATCATGCTTGGTTGTATTCGGAGATGGTGACCACTGGGGCAATGATTTATGGGGGAAATTTAGAGCGGTTTATCGGATTTAACCCTGAAGAGTCTCCCGTTGTCTTGCAGCTTGGAGGATCTGTGCCTGATGAGTTGGCTCAGTGTGCAAAAATAGGCGAAGAGTGGGGCTATTCGGAAATCAACCTCAATGTCGGCTGTCCGTCTGATCGTGTGCAGAATAATATGATTGGGGCTTGTTTAATGGGGCATCCGTCATTGGTGGCTGAGGATGTGGCGTCGATGAAGGCAGTGGTGGATATCCCTGTGACAGTAAAAACCCGTATTGGCATTGATGAGCAAGAGGATTTTGAAACGCTTGTGGACTTTGTCTCTCAGATTGAGCAGGCTGGTGTAGATGGGGTGGTGATTCATGCTCGAAAAGCTTGGTTACAAGGCTTGTCTCCTAAAGAGAATCGTGAGGTGCCACCTTTGAAATATGAATGGGTGCATCAGCTCAAAGCAGAATTTCCTAACTTACCTATTGCGTTGAATGGTGGTTTAACAGATTTGCAAGAGGCAAAATCACATTTGTCAGAATGGAAAGAGTTGCCTGCTGTGGATGGGGTGATGTTAGGACGAGCGGTGTATGAACAGCCTTACCTGCTTGCTGAAGTCGATAGGATTTTTTATGATGACAATCACCCTATTCCCAGTCGTTTTGAAGTGGTTGAGCAGATGCTCCCTTATATTGAAAACCACCTTCAACAGGGTGGTAAGTTGATTCATATCACTCGCCATATGTTAGGGCTGTTTCATGGGTTGCCTGGTGGACGGATGTGGCGGCGGTATCTTTCGCAAAATGCTCACAAGGCAGATGCGGGTGTAGAGACGGTCATTGAAGCATTGAATATTGTGAAAACCGAGATGGCTCGATTTGAAGAGCGACAAAAACAGAGTGAACGCTACTGGGCTGAACAGAATAAGGTGAACGATGATTGAGTTAGAGGTCCCTTTTGCGGAGAAAGATGCGGCTAAGGCATTAGGTGCGCGTTGGAATCCACAAATCAAAAAATGGTATATACCAGATCAGCTTGAAGACGAGAAAGTACAATTTGCCAAGTGGTTACCTGAACCCCTAAATAATACTGTTGCTGAACAGCTAGGCAATACTTCGCCCACGCCACAATCTCCTGATTTATTCCAGCCGAATACTGAATTAGCCCAAAACACCGATTTAGTAGAAGAGAAGGGGGTTTCACTTTCTCAGCTGATGCGGCAGGTTCAAACGGTTTTAAGAGGGGGCTTCCCTGGTGCTATTTGGGTCAAAGCAGAAATTGCCAGCTTGAGTGAGAGAAGAGGGCATCTTTACCTTGAACTAGTAGAAACCAATGAAGCAGGGCAGGAGTTGGCCAAAACTCGAGCGCATATCTGGAAAAGTCTTGCTCCTTCATTATTGACTCGGTTTGAACAGGAAACAGGCAGTGCTTTGGCCGTCGGGCAGAAGGTGCTTTTACTGGCAGAGGTGCGTTTTCATGAGAAATTTAGTTTTTCTCTGGATATACAAGACATTGATACCGCTTTTACACTCGGTGCTTTAGAAGCAAGACTGAATCAAATTCGTAAACAGTTAATTGCTGAAAAGCTGTATGAGAATAACAAGCGCTTTGCCATGCCCGAAGACTTTTTCCGTGTGGCCGTCATTGCTCCGCCTCAGGCAGCAGGACTGGGGGATTTTCGGGTAGATGCAGATTTATTGCAGAAGTTGGGCTTGTGTGAGTTTCACTATTTTTACTCCACCTTCCAAGGAGAGCAGGCTGTTGTAGAAGGTGAGATGCAAGCGGCATTTCAAGCGTTTCAATCACTCCATGTTAGCAATCCTTTTGATGCCTTAGTCATTATTCGAGGAGGTGGGGCGAAACTCGACCTCAACCCGCTCAATAGCTATGACATCGCTAGACATATCGCCCTAGCAGAGCTTCCCGTTTTAACAGGTATTGGACATGAAAGAGACAGTACAATTTTAGATGAAGTGGCTGCTGTTCGGTTTGATACCCCCAGTAAAGTCGTCGCTGCGATTCGACAAACAATTTTTGCCAAAGCACAGCAAGCCAAGTTGCACTGGATACAAATTGAGCGCTCCGCACAACAGAAGGTGCAAGCACAAGAGGCTCAGTTAGAACAGCTTGAGCAGCGAATTTTTCAGCAAAGTCAAATGCAACTACAACGCTGGAAGAGTCGCATTGAGCCGCTGAAGTTAAATATCCAACACGCAAGCCAACAATGTTCACAAACCACTCACCATCAGATTGAACAGCACCAGCAGCTCATACAACAAGTTGCCCGTTCTTCGTTACAGTCACAGCGGCATCAAGTCGAGCAGTTGAATCAACAGATACAGCAGCAGGCACAAAGCAAAGCACAAGCCCTCAAACATCAAATTGAACAATGGCAGCAATTCGTTGAACAAAAAGCACGGCAGCAGGTGGCGCAGACGAAACATCAAATGGAACAACAGTGGACGGGGATTGAGAATCGAGTACGATCCTCATTGCAGATGCATAAAAAAGGTCTGGAACATGCCCAAAATACGATTGAACAGCAAGCGTCCAAACAGTTGCAACAGCAGAAGCAGTCCATTAAACAACTGATCAGTTTTATTTTAAGTTCAGGACCAAAACAACAGTTAGAAAGGGGGTTCGCTCTGGTCAAAACTTCAGCAGGGGAACCGATAAAAAATAAGCAACAAGCTTTAAAAAATAGGCAAGTCACTTTAGAATTCAGTGATGGTGCAGTAACGGCAGAGATTACAGGAGAAGTGGAATGAGTTCAAACGGCGAAAGCTTTAAAGAAAACTATCAAAAACTACAAGAGATCGCCCAGAAATTGAGCCAATCTCAAGAGGTAGATATTGATGAATTAGTACCGATGGTGGATGAAGCGACAAGAGCATATAATTTATGCAAATCTCGGATTGAGGCTGTTGAAGAGGCATTAAATCAGCGGCTTGAACAAGATGATGATCATGATAGTCCGTTTTAGGGAGAAACTTAAATGAAAGCAACCATTTACCACAATCCACGATGCTCAAAAAGTCGTGAAACCTATAAAATACTTGAAGATGCAGGATTAGAGATTGAAGAGATTCGCTATTTAGACAATCCGCCTACACCTGAAGAGCTAGATCAACTCTGTGAAGCAATGGATGTTCAACCTTTGGCGATTATCCGCACCAAAGAGGCTCTATTTAAAGAGTTGGGGCTAGATGTTAATGACCAACGCAGTCGGGCAGCTTGGTTAAAAATCTTATCTGAAAATCCAAGGTTGATTGAGCGGCCGATTGTGAAAATTGGAGATAAAGTCGCAATGGGTCGCCCACCAGAAAATATCAAAGCTATCCTGCCAAACGCCGAGCAATAATGCGAAAAAGTAGAGAAAATTGTCAAAATCCCCAGTCCTGCTCCCTTAAAAAAGTGTTCAGGACTGGGGATTTTGGTATTTTTTTAAATATTTTTTTGAGTTTTACGGTTTCTAATGTTTATGCGGAAGCCGTTCAGTTTGCTGATTTTCAAGATACCTTGCCTAAAGGTTATCATGGTTCTGTTTTTCATTTAAGGCAAGATTATCCAGCCGACTTTCCAAACATACCTCGTCCGTGGGAGCAGATTGACTTTAAATCTGAACCGCAAAAGTATCTGGCTTTTATTAAACAGTACATTCTCCAAGGCATGGCTGAAGCCAATTATTATCCTGCAAAGAACAATCTACATGACTGGTATCATATGCCAATGCTCACCACAGGACGGCGTGCAAGAGAAGCCATTCATGGTTTGCAGCGGGAACGGGATGTTAAGCCTTTTGAATTAGATCCCCATCAATCGAAAACGCAACAGAAGTGGGAAGTCGCTTACTACAATCCCATTGGTGCTTATCAGATTGGAAAAATTTGGAAAAACCCTAAATTAAATGGCAAACCTGATCTCACTCAGACAGAATTCCCTGAAGGCACTTTTGTCTTTAAGTGGGTGTTTGTCACTGGTGATGATCAACAACTGCCTATATTAAAAGGGGCGCCCGTTTTTTACGCCAACATTCATAGCCAAATCAGCCGAAAAAGTCCTAAAAAAATTCAGCCTGTACGACTGGTGCAGATGGATTTTGCCATCCGAGATAAGCGAGCAGATGATACCACCAGTTGGGTGATGGGAACTTATGTTTATGACAAAGATGCTCCTGGAAAAACAGGCTGGGACAGAATGGTGCCTGTCGGCGTACAGTGGGGAAATGACCCTGGTATCACCCCTAAAGATATTCAACATGGTAAAAAACTTAAAGAGACCATTATCTTACCCAGAGCACCTGATTACGCTAAACAACGATTAGGCTGGGCAGGACGCTTGAATGGTCCTATGGACTTAAAAGGCAGTGCTTGTCTAGCGTGTCACAGTATGGCACAATGGCCACATCCGCTCAATAAAAAGCCGAAAGGCAATGATCAACAGAAACTGAAATATTTCAGAAACCTCAAACCGACCGAACCATTTCAAGCGGATCAAATTTCACTCGATTACTCTTTGCAACTTGAAAATGCATTAAGAGCTTATCGTCAACAATCAAAACGATAAGTAACTACTTTCAACTCCCAACTGAAATTCGCCACTTCAGCGTTGGAAAGTGGTTATTTACACGTTGTAAACTCACCATTAACTACCAAAAGCTATTATTTAACCGAGAGAAGGATAGGGAGGGGTCTGTCTTTTTCTTTTAAATATCAAATTTAACATAATATACATTATGCGAACAATTATAGGTTGGTCAATAAAAAAGCCTCGAAGCTTTTGGTGCGGTTTGAGGCTTTAAATACTCTTCGTATGTTTGTAGATGGATAAAAGCTGTTGAGCTATTGCAGCTTATTTACCCATTATCTACGCAAACTGTTCAAGGCGGTTTTTTAGTGTTTCATAATAACAAACATGGGAATCAAGGAAACAATGGCGAGTAAAATGGGAATCCATGCTTTTTCTTCGTGGTTTTTTAAACCGACCATGCCACCGATGACAGCTGCCATCCCCCCAAACCATGCAATAGGAGGAAAGACAAATGAAAACAGTACTGCAATCACACCTCCTACCATTCCTAAGGTTGTGGCATTACCTGGCTTATATTCTTTTGTATTACGCATATCATCAGGAATGGCTTTTGCAGATTCAATCCGCCCGACGATAGCATTCAAGTCGCTTTCGCTGAGTTCGGTTTTTACAAGTTCATCTTCTGTCATACCCACAGTGACTTTCTTTTGACGATATAACTCTTTAATCAGGTCTTCCCAAGTTGCATTATCATCAAGTCGTTCAACCAGCTCGCAAGCTTCTTTTTTAATGGACATCTGTTTAACTCCTCAGATTTTTCTAGAATTTTGGCACAGTTTATGAATATCTGTGTTTTTCCTTTTAGTTTTGCATTATTATATCTGAAACGATTCTAAGTGAAAGATAATCTCAAGTCGTAAAACTTCAAGGGGATACGAAATATGGCGATGATGCCAGGGTTACAGATCAATGTCGGTCAAAACCTTAAACTGACACCACAACTACAGCAGTCCATCAAAATTCTGCAGTACTCTGCTTTAGAGGTTCAACAGACGATTGAACAGACCATGCAGACAAATTTTATGTTGGAGGTGGCTGATGACCTAGAAGAGGATTTAGATGAGACGCTTGAAGCCGACCTGCTTGAAGAAGATAAGGATGAAGAGTTAAACACAGATGTTTCCGAATCACAGCTTGATTTGGAAAAAGCAGACAATATTGATGAAGATTTAGAGATTGATTGCGATTGGCAGGAAGTGTACTCTGATTATGAACCCCCTTCTCAACCGATTAGCACTCAAGATGACTTTGTTGCTGCTGAAAACTATACCGCCTCTCATGAATCCCTTTATGACAAGCTTCAATGGCAACTGGAGATTACCTCTTGGCAACCCAATCAACGGGAGATTGCAGAATTTATTATTGATCATATCAATGAAGATGGTTTCTTGACTGTTTCTGTTGAAGAGATTGTAAATGAGATCAATACAGATGATTTTTCAGTCACTGTGGAAGATGTGGAAGTAGTATTATCCATGGTTCAACAATTTGAACCTAATGGCGTGGCAGCACGAGACCTTCAAGAGACACTGCTGATACAATTGGATATTTTAAAAGCGTCCCCTATTGTTGTCACGGCCAAGCAGGTGATCAAAGAGAGTTTTGATTGGTTAAGTTCCCATGACTATAAGCGCATCAAAAAACGCTACAAACTCAATGACGAAGCTTTAGATGATCTACTTCGTTTGATTCAAACCTTGAATCCTCGCCCTGGCTGTGAATACAGCAATATTGAACAATCTGTCATTATTCCTGATCTACTGCTTTTCCGCCAAGAAAATGGATGGAAAGTTGAGCTCAATCCGAATGTTTTCCCTAAATTACGCATCAACCCTGTTTACATCGATTTAGCAAAAAATATCGATGACAGTCAGCAATCTCAACAAATTAAAGAACAGATGATTGAGGCAAGAGGACTTATTAAAGGAATTCAGAATCGTGGTGAGACACTACTGCGAGTTGGTGAATATATCGTCCAAACACAAGCACGATTTTTTGAAGAGGGTGAGCAAGCGATGCAACCGATGGTGTTGCGAGATGTTGCTGAAGCACTCGACCTTCATGAATCGACCATTTCTCGAGCGACTAATCAAAAATACATTCAGACTCCAAGAGGTACCTATGAATTGAAATATTTCTTTTCAACAGGGGTGACGCAATATGGTTCAGAAGACCAATCTTCAATTGCAATCAAATCGCACATTAAAGAGTTCATTGATGGTGAAGATCCTGCCAAGCCATTGAGTGACAATAAATTAATGCAGTTGCTGGAAGACAGGGATATTACCATTGCCCGACGAACGGTTGCTAAATATCGAGAAGCACTGGGCATCCCCTCTTCTAGCGAACGAAAAAAATTAAATGCATTCAAAAAACGCTAAAATATCAAGATTATAAAAAATATTAAAACAGGTGACATCATGATTCCAAATACGCATCGACCGACACAAGCGCAAATTCAACAGCAGGCTCAGCAGAAGTGGGAACAGCAGGCTGAAGTGAAAGAGTATATGTCTGCGGTAAATCCACCGATGCCAAAAATTGAAGTGGTGGCATACCCAAGCAGCTTACACCAAATTGTGGAAACTAAAATCATTCCATTTAACCTGTCTGAAACGCTTCAAACAGATTATCCGGCAACTACACCGAATCTCTTGGCGCACTTTATTCATATTCGCCCCGACGATACTCTAAAAACGGATAGCCAAGCCACTTCGCAACTCTTCTATGTGATTCGCGGTTCAGGCAAAACGCAAATGAAACATGGCACCATTCAATGGAAAGAGGGGGATCTTTTTACCCTGCCCGCAGTCCCTGATGCAATACATACCGCCACTGAAGATACCGCCATTTATTGGGTAACGGACAGTCCTCTGCTTGAATATTTGGGGGTGGCGCCGGTTAAGGAGCGGTTTGAACCGGTGCTTTATACCAAAGAAAAGTTAGATTATGAGTTGGAGAAAGTGCGTTTAGAGGCGGAAAAAGAGCAGCGCAACCGTACAGGTATTCTCTTGTCGAACCCCAACTTCCCACACACCATGACCGTGACGCATACACTATGGTCTCTCTATAATGTATTACCTGCTGGTGTAGTACAAAAACCACATCGTCACAATTCGGTGGCACTCGATTTTTGTGTTTATGCAGGTCCTGATACCTATACTTTGATCGGTAAAGAATTGAATGACGATGGCACCATCAAGAACCCTATCAAAGCGATGTGGGAGTCTGG
>Ga0256829_1002795_pt1 | contig 12639 bp, 18 predicted proteins | sample 131447metaG_FD_185979 | JGI IMG/M metagenome (GOLD analysis project Ga0256829, IMG submission 185979) | Hydrothermal vent microbial communities from Lau Basin, Pacific Ocean - 131-447 | ecosystem: Environmental > Aquatic > Marine > Hydrothermal vents | place: Pacific Ocean: Lau Basin | collected... | reverse complement strand
ATCATGGATACGTTCACTCAGCCTGGCTGCGATTGCAGTTGCGGCGTTGGCGGAACCAATGCTTGTGCATGCCAAGCCTATTGAAAAAGAATTGTTCCCTGTTGATTCAGTATTATTTGATAAAAAACATGCACTCACTTACCCCTCTGTTGCGGGTTCTTTTATGGTGTTCAGCGAAAATCATATGGATGGCTTTAGTGTTGTTCGGGTACCTGTAAATCAACCCGACATGGAAGGCAAGCGTATTGACCCTATGATGTTAAATGAAGTATTGCGCGAAGGTGTTGCGCTTAAAAATGGAGGCATTGGTTATGTGAGTAACCGTATCGGCCCTGTTTCTGCATGGTTTTGGCAAGGTAAAGGTGATTCGCATATTGCCATTGCTAATATGGCTTTGTTTCGCGGAGGTTTAGTTCCAGGGCATTTAAATGCATCTTCAGATGCCCAAACATGGTGCTTTGATGCTACTTTGCAAAAGATTCGTCACAATCAACTACTGAATGAATTTGTAAATCCCAATAATGGTGAGCTTTTAGGGCAAGATTGGCGTGTCTATAACTCCAATTATATCGCTTACAAAATGGCATACAGAGATACAAAATCAGGCGTTAAAAACAAGCTTCATAGCCCATCATTATTTATTTTCAAACGTGGCAATAGTGAAATAAGCATGTTGCCCAACGCCTTTGACGGCACTATTTCACCTGATGGCACGCAAGTGGCTTTTGTTCGCGAGGTCAAAGGTAATTATGATTTATGGATGCAAAATTTAGATGGTACAGGCTTAGTGCAGTTAACCACCAACACCTTTGCTGATTTGGAGCCTGCTTTTAGCCCCGATGGTAAACAACTAGCTTTTGTATCCAACCGCGATAGCGAAGGAAATGTGCGCCATACTTCGATTTACGTGATGAATATCGCTACAGGCGAAACAACACGCATTACCAATGCTCCGCGTGCTACCGATGGTGGTGTAACGTGGAAAAACAATCACACATTGATTTTCCACTCCAACCGTGCTCTAGCAAAGCCTCAAAGCAAAACAGTTTCTGACTGGAACTTATGGCAAGTTGAATTTCAATAAAGCCTGTTTCTTATACAAGATAAAACAAAAAGGATCCAATCAATGAAAAAAATACTACTTCTAATCGCCCTAACCATAAGCATCTCAACTGCTCAAGCCAATGATTTATTTGAATTTTTGGAAAGTGGTGGTCAACAAGCCAAAGAAGCACCTGCCGATACTGCCGAGCTGATTACTTTAGAACCTAAAGAAAGTGAGATGTACCCCAAAGTATCTCCTGATGGAAACTATCTGCTAACCCTCACTGGCAAATCTAAAAACTATTGGATTTCTCGACGTGCCATTCAAAATGGTGATCCGCTCAATACTGTCACGGATGATTTAGCCGCATTGGGAACCGTAGCTTGGTTCGGTAACAACGTTTCTTTTTTGTCTAGCCGTACTGGCTCCTTGGGGCTATGGCAAAAACCTGCTGATGGTGAAGGCTTAATGCGCCGTGCAAAAGAGCTTACTGGCAAGTTAAAAGATATTACCTTATTAAAAGATGGGAGTATGATTGCAACACGCCTTATCATGCATGGTCATGATAAACATATGCAAAAACGACACTTGGATAATTTCAACAACTGGGAAATCGCTGGTACACACGGTTATATCGTACATATCACTGCGGATGGTTCTGAAAAGCGTCTAAGCGAAGGTTTTCAGCCTGCAATTTCACCAGATGGTAAGCGCATTGTCTTTTCGATGCCTATTGGACGCAGCATACATTTGTTCATCATGGACATAGATGGCAAAAATTTAGCGGAATTAAGTGATGTTCGTAGCATTGATGTACAACCTACATGGAGCCCTAACGGTCAGTGGATTGTATTTACATCGAACCGTTCACATGCCGATATGCGCGGTGGAAAAAAGAATCAATGGGATATTTGGGCTGTTACATATGAAGGCAAGCAGTTAACACAATTAACATTCAACCGTGCCCGCGATGGTGCGCCATCGGTTGCCAATGATGGCTCTGTTTATTTTCACTCTGATCGCAAAATAAATAAGGCTCTTATGGCAGTACACCAAGTTTCAGGTCATGTTGAACGCTTTCATATTTGGAAAGTTAAACTGCCTCAATAAGCATATCGAGCATCCTGATATTGTATCTCAGGGTGCTTTTTTCATCATGGTTTGAAGACGCTGATTATGCTCAGGGTTTAAGCTGCTTAGTGGCAGGCGAACTACAAAAGATGCGCCTTTACCCTCCTCACTCTCTACCCATATTTCTCCATAATGAGCCTCAACAATATGTTTACAGATAGCCAGACCCAGACCAGCACTTCCCTGTTTGCGAGCCCGCGAATCATCAACACGATAAAAACGATGAAATAAACGACCTTGATGCTCTTTCGCAATGCCAATGCCCTCATCACAAACCGTAATCAATACATGGTCTTGTTTGGCATAGGCAGTTAGCCAGATAGTAGAGCCTGGCGGCGCATATTTATAAGCATTGCCCAACAGATTAAAAATAACGCGCTCAAGTTGACCATAATCACCCATCACGTCTAAATCATCTTGAATATCCATTTCTAAGCGCAACTGCCGTTGCTCAAATAAAATCAAATGCTGCTGTCCAACCTCTTGCAATAGCAGCGACAGATCCAACTTGTTTTGCTCCAATTCCAGCATCCCTGCATCAGCACGTGCCAAGGTTAATAAATCATCAACAATACGTTGCATACGAGCCACAATATCCAAATGCTGCTTTAATAGCTCTTCATGCTCTTTAATACTGCGTGTTTGCCGAAGTGCTACTTCAATTTCACCTTTCAAAATGGTTAATGGCATACGTAACTCATGTGAAGCATCCGCAGTAAACCGCTTTTGCGATTTAAAGCTCGACTCCAGCGCCTCAAACATTTGATTTAAGTTCTTCTCAAGCTCCTCAATTTCACGCTCTCTGGCATGTTCCGACAAACGCTGAGAAAGATCGCCTCGCGCAACCGCTTTGGCTGTTTTTTTAATCTCCTCAATCGGACGAAGTGCACGTTTGGACATCATATAACCAGCCCATGCACTCAAGAGAATCGAAATAAGCCCAAGAAACCCTCCGATTGTATACAGCAATTTAAAAAAGCTTTGTATTTCACTGGTGTTATGACCAATTAATATCACTGCTACAACACGCCCAGATTTATGAATAGGTAAGGCTAAGACCCGCATATTACTTTTGCGCAACAGGGAATCAGTGGATATAAATACAGCCTCTTTTCCAGCCATCGCCTGACCCAAAGCGAAACTGACCTGATTGCCGCCGGTACCTACCAAACTTTTATCAGATGTATATTGAATCACACCGTTGGCAGTAATAAGTTCAACAGAATCACGTGTATCGCGGGCATAATTATCCAACACTGTCAGCCAATAATAACTATGTGACTGCTCCAGCTCCAATTCCAATGTATGCGATTGCGATAATAAAACATCATCAAGATTCTGATAAACTTGGCGTGCCAAGAAAAAATAAATAACCAATGCAGCAAAAATGAGAATCGATAGCTCCACTGCGACATACAGCAACGCCAAGCGACCACGAAATGTGTCCAACATATGGTGGCGAATCTTTTGTATCATAAGCTGTCGATCCGTTTAATGCTGCTTAAATGAGCGGGCTATCGGCACTCAGCAAATAACCTTGTCCGCGCATCGTATGCAATAAAGCTACATCATGACCCTTATCAATTTTATTGCGTAAATGACTAATGTATACATCAATCACATTGCTTTCTGGGTCAAAATTCATATCCCAAACATGCTCACCAATCAAGGTACGTGATAATACTTTATTCGCGTTACGTAACAAATACTCCAAAAGCGAATACTCTTTAGTGGTAAGGCGAATCGGCTTTCCTGCACGGGTGACTAGCCTTGTAATTGGGTCCAACTCCAAATCTGCCAATTGCAATGTTGGTGTTTTAGTATCAGCACGGCGACGCAACAATGCTCGCACTCGCGCCAAAAGCTCTTCAAAAGCAAAGGGTTTAACCAAATAATCATCGGCTCCAGCATCCAGTCCACGCACCCGATCTTCAACACTATCGCGAGCAGTCAACATTAATACAGGCGTTACAACGCCGCGCGCACGAATTTCGCGGCACACATTGATACCATTTTTTTTCGGCAACATCACATCAAGCAAAATCAAATCGTAATCATTCACTTCAGCCAAAAAGCCGCCATCTTCACCATCATAAGATACATCAACGGCATGACCTTCTTCTTTCAGACCTTTCTGAATAAATTGCGCAACACGCTCTTCATCTTCCACCACTAAAATCTTCATGTGCTTACTGTAGCATGAAATAAATCAGTCGGTATATTTTTTTAGGCACTGAAAGTGGCATCCGTAACATAACTGTGTGTTAAACAAAGCCAGCACGACATCTGTGATACATTGCCTTTACTCACTTTTGCAAGCAAACAAGGGTTCATCGCATGCCAGAACCCTGCATGATCTTGATACACCATATTATGCGACCACAAACAAAAAGGCAGCAACCGAAGTCACTGCCCTTTCCCAATACAATCAATGTTGTCACGATACGTTCAAGCTACTTCTACATCAAATCAAGTCATCAATATCAACACCCAATGTTGCTGCAATTTTTTTCATAAGAGATAGAGACGGGTCTTTTTTGCTACTTTCTATACCAGCAATTGCCGCCTGACTAACGCCTACCTGTTCTGCCAATGTCGCTTGCGTTAACTTTCTATATTTACGGTACTCCATGATAGGATTCGATCCATCACACAATCGTTCAACCAATGCGGCAGGAAATGTTTCACCACCATTGGACTGAAAAGCCATTGCATCTGCTATGTCTTCCGCATTTTCCAACGCTTCACGCATAGCCTCATATTCTTTGAAATCAATCACGGCATATTCAGGCACAGCATTATGTTCAATGATTTGCACATTCATTTATAAGATACCTCAACGCACGTCTATTTTTACAATAGAAATTAGCAACCGCTCATCTTCAACAACATAAACAATGCGCCAATCAGCTACGCGCAAGCGATACACATTCTCACTACCCAATAATTTCTTAACATTGGCAGCATGACAAGGGGATGATGCTAATATATTGGCGTTCTGCATTCCAGAATACAGAATAATAGAGGTTGCCCCGTTTGGATAATAAAGGTGGTTATGCAACCAAGCATAACGCATGCATGCGTAATTGAAGGAACCGCCCCCGCAAACAAAAAAACATTAATCGAAGTCACAGCCCTTTGACTACAAAACCATAGGTTGTATGCCGAACCACCGTCTAAGTCCTAATAAGCATCTTCTCGAAGCCAAGAATAGGGTTTCTTCCATTCACGGGAAGGATGTCAACCAATACCGATAAATACAGCCAAGCTTCTTTGGACTTTGAGCATTGTTGCCTGGTCACACCGACCAAAGGATTTTGCAACTTTCTCTCGCTTAATAGTCACAATTTTATCAATCATTATCTGCGATTCCTTTTGCAAACCATTTTCTTTATTTGGTTTAACTGGGATGCGAATCAAAGGAGCATCCGTAGTTGTGCTGGTGATGGGGAGAACTGTGATGCTTCCAAGTTCCTCAAACTGGTCGGATTGAATTACCAGCGCAGGACGTGGTTTTCCGTAATCCCCTTGAATGGCAATGATGACAAAATCACCGCGCATTAATCTTCCCATCCTTCAATGTTTGCGAAAGCATCATCCAGAAATTGGTCTAGCCCCTTATCTTTCTCATCTGACTTGCGAACGAGTTTGCATTGTCTTTTACATTCACTGGGGAAATTAGGGTTGCGCGTATCGGGAACCCATATCTGAATAGGTCGCAAGCCAGCCTTGCGTAGCTTTTCACGATGCTGTTGAACTCTTGCTGTTCCGCTCATTTTGATTGACTCCTTTATGACATGTTACATGTAACATTATAAAAAAGCAACCAAATGGCAGCAACCGAAGTCACTGCCCTTTCACTACCAAAACCATAGGTTGTATGCCGAACCACCGTCTAGGTCCAAACAAGCAGCCTATCGAAGCCTAACACGCCATCTGTGATACATTGTTTCCACTCACTTTTGTAAGCATACAAGCAAACAAGGGTTCATAGCATGCCAGAACCCCTCATGATCTTGATACACCATATCATCCTTCTTTAATTGCTTGATAGCTGTACGAGCCGTTGAACTTGCTAGACCAACGCGATCAAGGAATTGTTTACTGCCAAGTAATTTTTCTGGACTAAATGCTAGAGCTGAAATAACAGCCTTTTGGGTAAGGCTTAGGGCTGTCATCATTGCAACAATGCTAGATTCTTCTTCTTGGGCAATAGATAACCAACAACTCCTAGTGGTGTCTAAGTTTGGGGTGCGCTCCATTCGCCATAATTCAGAGCAGAGTTTATTAACATAGTAAGGGTGTCGTTCTGTAAGGTTAAGAATAAGCTCAATGACTTGAACATTGAGTGTTTTACCCCATTGGGCTTTAGCGGCTTCTTCAAGGTGTAAGTGATAATGAACTGGTTCTATACGGTGAATACGCATGATGTGACACATATGATAAAATGGGCGTGTTTTATCCGAGAACATAGCTTCTAGCATTTGCCGATTGGAGCCGAGAAAAACGCACGCTATATTATCAGTATATTGGACTGCCTCACGTATTTCAGCTTCAACAGCGTGGTTTTCATCCAGCCTTGAGATTTCTTGAAACTCATCTATTTCAAGCATGACTTTCCAGCCAGTATTTGCAGCAACTTCATCCAGCTTACTAAGTATCTTCGATATACTTATGAGTGTGCTTGTATTGTCTTTACGAGTGCCAGAGAGTCCAACAGTGAACCCATCAAGACTTAAACTTAGGGAAAAGCCAATTTGGTTTAGTGATGATGCAAGTTTCTTAATCTCATCCATATTCACCAAAGGACACATTTTACTAAGTGCTTGACCGACACCTTCAATAATTTTATCTGAGACAATATCAACATTCCATGCTGATAGCATAGATATTCTGATAGCAAGCCTCTTTTGTTTGTCACTTGCCCAACGCTCTGCAACCTGGCTGGACAAGCTGCTTTTCCCATATCGACGCGGGGCAATAAGTACCACATGCGCATGCTTGTTTATATGGTCTAGTAGCTGCTTTTGTTCATCATGGCGATTACAGAATGCAGAGCCTTTTGCAATCGCTAGGGGGAAGAAATTCTTTGCCATTATTTTGTACCTCTCATGTTCATTATATATAAAAAATAAATATGTGCAATATTGCGCGGCGTAATATTGCGCGGCGTAATATTACAAGGTAGTTAAAGCAAAAAAAAGCAGCAACCGAAGTCACTGCCCTTTCCCTACTCAAAGCCTAGCATGCTATAAGGTGAGCGTTTATTTGGTGAATGGTTAGGCGGCAATTGCAGTTATTTTTGAGTAGTCATCACCATGCTTCATATCTGCAACTTTCAGGTCATAACCAGTTTGAAGGTTCATCCAAAATTGTGCGCTCGTGCCAAAGAAGCGACCTAAACGCATTGCTGTATCAGCGGTAATAGAACGCCCTTTATTGATAATATCACCAATACGGGTTTGAGGCATGCCTGTTTCCTTTGCTAGACGATACGCAGTTACATTCATTTCTTCCAAGAACTCTTTTAGATGTTCGCTGGGCGGTATGGGCAACAGTTTATTCATCATATTCTCCTATCAAAATTTAATGATAATCTACAACTTCTACATTGAGGACACCCGTATTCTTCCACACGAAGCAAACACGCCATTGGTTATTAACTCGAATGCTATGTTGCCCTTCACGGCCGCCGCTTAAAGCTTCCAGATGGTGTGTGGAGGAACTTGCAGATCATACAAACCCTGCCCTTTCCCAAATGCGCCAATCAGCTACGCGCAAGCGATACACATTTTCACTACCCAACAATTTCTTAACATTGGCAGCATGACAAGGAGATGATGCTAATGTGTTGACCTTCTCAATAATGCGTTGCCGTGTGTTTTTAGGCATTTTACGCAGAAACGGGATATTTTTATGCTCCCCAATGCTCTTAACAATCAGGCATGGAAATCAATCTGATCAAGCTTTAGCCCCATAGCCTTGGCAATACGTTTAAGCGTGGCTGATTGTGGTTTGCTACCACCCTTCTCAATACGCGCTAGGGCAGGCTGTTTCATACCTGCTTTTTCTGCCACAGTAGATTGCTCTAGCCCTAAATGTTCTCGCCAGGCACGAATAGCAACGAGCCCATCAATGGCCATACGTTGCACAACGGCATGAGGGATACCATCGCGTAAAGCACGATGCCGTTTTAATGCTGGCTCTATGGCTTGAAACTCATCCCATGGAATGATTGCAAAAGCAGGGTTTCCATCTTGCTTAATAATTTGTACGTTAGTATGTTCGATCATCACGCTTTTTCACCTCCGTTATTTCAATAATGACAGGATTGCCTTCAATGACATCAAAAAGCACACGCCAGTCACCTATTCGCAACCGATACCCATAGCGGTGATTGTTGAGTGGCTTGGTGTTTGAGCAATGCGGCCAATCATGTAATTTATTAACACCAGCCACAATGCGAATTCGTAACTTTCTATCCCCTATTTTCAAGAGTTGCTTTGTGGATTTTGGCTGCCATATTACTTCCATATAGATGTAGTATAACATAATATATAACATATTCAACAGCCATGTTATGCGCCACAAATAAAAAGGCAGCAACCGAAGTCACCGCCCTTTCACTACCAAAACCATAGGTTGGTATGTCTAACCACCGTTTAAGTCCAAATAAGCATCTTCTCGAAGCCAGAAACATTATCTATGAGGTCTGCATGACCAGCATCGGTAAGTTCTTTGATTGTCTGGGTGCGATAACCCAACATCCACTCATCTTCTGTCATTTTCATAGCTTCATGCTCGGTTGAAAAGGCTGTAGCCATCCATGACGTTGTACAACGCTTGCGTGATAGATAACGGATAAGGTTAAAGTCATACAAGTTCTGCATCATTTCACGCACATGCTGTAAAGGCTCGGAATCACCACCATCGGTAGATAGATGACCGAAATCCTTTACTGCCACCGCACGAATCGCATCCTGCAAGAAAACATGGTAGGATAAGTTGCCCCAATGTGCATAGTTGGATGTACGCAAGCCCTTACACGCACCACCGACTGTCACCACACCCTTATTATCACATGCAATGATAGCCATATCACCATAACCAATATAACCGCACTCTTTGACACCCTTTTCCATGGTATGCTTTAAGCACGCTTCCATTTGATCCCAACCAATTTCAAGGTCGCCAAAATCAACGGTGCCAGGAGTCATAAACATTTCACGGCGAATCGCTGGTGTTGGAAACAACTTTTGAAGCTTCTCACCAATACCAACAGGCCATTGTGCATCAGACATACCATCGGCTTTCTTGAAGTTCTTCAAGCCTTCCCAGATAGAACCGTCAGGGTCTTGGTTGTTCTCAATCTTAGCCTTGTCCTTCTGGCATGTATAAAAGTAGTTCCAGCGGCGTTCCATAAACGCCATATACCAATGCAAGTGCATGGTCACACAATGCGCCACATCAAACTTCCGTAATTCATTCCAACGCAAACCATAAGGGTTTGTTGCCGAGAACAACTTACGATGTGGTGGATGCTTCTTAATAGTGTATGGCATAGCATTGCTTAACTCACCACGCACACCATCAATATAGATAATAAAACCAGCCAGTTTACGACCAGTGCCTCGAAACTGCTTGCGTAACTGTGCAATGGCGCAATACGGGTCAAAAGTGTCTGAAAAAGAAGCATCGTCAATCGCCTTCATTTCTTTTGGAAAGTCTTGTGCCATAGGAGCGTTAATAGGGGCATGTACAGGTTTGTAGTCATGGTTAAACGCGCCAAAGTTTGCAGCCTTCAAACCTGGAATATCAAAATAAAACTTATGTGTGTCTGGGTTAATGGAATCTACATCATTTTTCATAAAACCAACTCCTTGCTTTGGGGCGAAACCCCTCTAAATCAGCTTATCATTATACAGGAAAAACACAGGCAATACAAGCAAAACATTGGCTTTAGAAGCCATCGTCTTTATCATCTTTCTTATTCGACTTATTAACCACCTGCGTATCGGTTTTCTCATCGCCACCAGCATCCTTTTTCTCTTGTTCATCAAATGCAGCATTATGAGCCATTGGTCCACCGACATGTTTATCATTAAACCCAGCCATAGAATAACCTGTGTTATTAGCCAAGTTACCTGCATCCATTGCTTTGCTCATGATAGCGGCACCAGCACCGCCCACAGCACCACCAATACTCTTCAGAGCACCCACCACCCCACCACGACCACCCTCATTCATAGATGATACAGCACTGTTCATGCCATTTACTGCACGGTTAACCATGTTTTGTTGTGCTTCAGCAGGGTTCTTCCAACCAGCGGAAGCACCACCTGCAATCGCTGCACCAATTTTCTTCCAGCCACTTTTACCTGATGTGTCAGCCATACTTGTAATTGGGCGCATACCATCACCGCCGCCTGTACTGGCAGCAAGTCTAAGTATTGAAATACCAAAGCAAAAATAGATCAACCAAAAGAGGTTATTTCTACTTAACGTTGAAAGACATGATAAAAGCACCCTTGCCTAAGCTGTGTATCGTTCTAGATTGCCTTTTATGGATTATAAACTCACATCAAAACGCCTCCTACACCGTGGTTTCTTCGAATTAGATAGCTATAGCGTCGAACATGAGCGTTTTGATGGCGGTACATTACGCATCGAGCGCGAGCATCTGGAGCGCGGCAATGCAGTTGCTGTGTTACTCTATGATCCTACATGTGATGAAGTATTACTCATTGAACAGTTTCGCATCGGTGCAGCGGTACGTGATGACAATGCGTGGTTGATTGAAGTTGTTGCTGGCATGATTGATGAAGGGGAAGATGCTGAAACTGCTGCACGACGTGAGGCGGTTGAAGAGGCGGGTTATGCTCCAGACACGATGACTTATTTAGGCAAATATTATTCCACCCCAGGCGGATCATCTGAGCATATCACCCTATATTTGGGGCATATTGATAAACATAAGCCTATAGGCAAAGGCGGTGGCATTGCTAGTGAACATGAAGATATTCGTTGCTTTTGGTTAACCCGTAAAGAGGCTATGCAATGGGTTCATAATGGCACAATCAATTCTGGCGCACCCATGCTGTCCTTGTTATTAGCATTTGGAAGTCAGGGCATAAGCAAGGAGCTTACATGAAGGTATTTCACACATGGCAAGAAGCTGCCGATGCGGGCATATGTGGCGGTGCGATTACGGTTGGCAACTTTGATGGTGTCCATATGGGGCACCAACAAGTACTCGCCGAACTACAAGGTCATGCTCAAGCCGTTGACGGTTCGCCTTTGGTTGTAACCTTTGAACCACACCCGCGTGCCGTATTGTTTCCCGAAGAAGCACCACGCCGTTTGTGCCACGTCCACGAGCGTTTGCAATACCTTGAAGAAGCAGGTGTCGAAGCCGTATTACTTCTTGAATTTACCAAAGAACTCGCCACATGGCCTGCTGAAAAGTTTTCCCGTGCCTTATATGATGCTTTTTCATTCAAACATATGCATGTTGGTTATGATTTTGCTTTTGGTCATGACAGGCAAGGTCATGTCGCAGATTTACGCATATTGGGTGACCATGTTGGTTTTACTGTTTCTGAAGCCGCCGCATTTGAAATGCAAGGTGCTGTTGTCTCGTCTAGTCGCATTCGTTCTAATATTGAAGCTGCCGAGCTTACACTTGCCGCGCAACTTTTAGGTCGCCCCTACAGTATCGCAGGAGAGGTCTTACATGGCGAAAAACGCGGGCGAAAAATGAATTTCCCAACTGCCAATATCGATGTCGCAGACTTGGCTCACCCGCCTGTCGGTATTTATGCAGTGCGAGCCCATACCGACAATCAACAATGGAATGGCGCAGCCTATTTAGGTTATCGTCCAACATTTCAAGGGCGCACTTTACTGCTCGAAACACATTTATTGGATACCGAAGTGGATTTATATGGGCAATGTCTAAATATTGAGTTTGTTCAACGCATTCGTGAAGATAGAGCCTTTACTGGGGCTGATGATTTAGCACAACAAATCGCTAAAGACTGCGAGCAGGCTCGGGAGATTCTAAGCACAAGAACAGCATAGCCTTCAATTAGTGCAATATACCTAACATCTTAGTGAGGCTAATCACTGTGTAGGCTGAAAAGTATTGCCATATTTAGCCCATTGATTTGGAGGTGTTATGATAAATACTTTTCGAGCACGAAAAATCGCAGAAGCTTTTTCGCCCATCAATTCCTTTGGTGTGCAAACATCAGAGCACGGGATATTGGTAAACTACCTCAATAATCACGCTTATTTTGAAACAGAAGATAAGTTCTGGACATTTATTTAGATTTCACTCAGAAACACTTAAGTCATTGATATATTGATATAAACTATGGTTTAATGTATCCTAAAGTGCATATAAAGCAGGGATTTATTGCCAAAAGGTTTGCACATGATTCGAGAAAAGAGTTCAAAACAGC
>Ga0256829_1002794_pt1 | contig 12644 bp, 11 predicted proteins | sample 131447metaG_FD_185979 | JGI IMG/M metagenome (GOLD analysis project Ga0256829, IMG submission 185979) | Hydrothermal vent microbial communities from Lau Basin, Pacific Ocean - 131-447 | ecosystem: Environmental > Aquatic > Marine > Hydrothermal vents | place: Pacific Ocean: Lau Basin | collected... | reverse complement strand
TGCCGCTTCGGCTTTGCCAATAACCATTTCATAATCATCCAGCGTGGCATTTTTGACCTGCGCAATAGCGTTCCCATCTATCGGTGAGTAAGAAGTGGTTACATCACCTTTGGAATCGATCCATTCAGTTCCGGTGCAAATCCCGGGATTGACACTTTCAATTCCAAGCTTACTGAGAATTTCTTCTTTATTGTGTTGAATGCTCATTTTTGTATATGATTTAATTCTACCTTTTTGAAACGTTTGCAAAGGTAATAAATCAATAGGATAACTATTCCAACATCAGGAAGAAAATTATGGATTGCCTGTAATTTAAAATCATTCCCTCTTGTTTTTTCAGGTAAACTTTCAAATTTTTTATTCCGTGCTTAACGTAACAGGACTGCCTGTCAAAAAGAAATAATAACCGGATACAACTACACCACTTCGGCCACAACAAAAGTACTGCCACCCACAAAAACCAGGTCATCCGGCCCCGCATTGTTAACAGCCGAATTGAAAGCATGCATCACCGAAGGATAGCTGTTTCCGTTCAGCCCGGCTTTAAAAGCTTTGTCTTTCAGTATCTCGGCATTAAGTCCGCGGGGAATATCAGCTTTACAAAAATAATAGGTAGCATTTTGGGGAAGCAGGGCCAGTAAATCCTCATGATTTTTATCGGAAACCATGCCCAGGACAAAATGCAAATGGTGGTAGTCCGTTTCCTGCAACTGCCTGCGAACGGCCATAAGCCCTTCTCGATTATGGCCTGCATCCACAATCGTCAGAGGATTCCTGTTGATGATCTGCCACCTCCCTGCCAGATGTGTATTTCGAACCGTATTTTCCAGGCCTTCACCAAGCGTTTTTCTGTCAATATCAATTTGGCCTGACCGGTTTAATTCTCTAATACCCTGAACAGCAGTGGCTATGTTTTCCATTTGGTAAACACCAAGCAGCGGACTGTTGATGTTCTCGAGGTACAATTCGTTTTCAGCCCAAACATCGTAATGTTTTTCATACGGATTGGCCGTGCGTATCCTTTTAACCTCCACATGATCTTCTGCAAAAATGAGGGGGCAACCCTTTTCACCGGCGGCTTTCTCAAAAACAGGGGTGGTTTCTGCCTGCCTTCGCCCAATCACAACGGGAATACCCGGTTTTAAAATACCGGCTTTTTCGGCTGCAATTTTTTCAAGCGTATCGCCGAGAAACTGCGTATGGTCATAGTCGATATGGGTAATAATAGACAATACCGGATGCGAAACGCTGGTCGAGTCCAACCGTCCGCCCATACCAGTCTCCAGCACAGCAAAATCCACTTTCTCCTCTGCAAAAAATTGATAAGCCATCCCCACCGTCATTTCAAAAAAAGAAGGGTGGATTTTTTCAAAACCTTGTCGGTATTTCTCAACAAAAGCGACAACCCTTTCGGGGGAAATCATCTCCCCGTTTATACGGATCCTTTCACGAAAATCACGTAAGTGGGGCGATGTATAGAGACCTGTTTTATAACCTGCCTGTTGCAAAACAGAAGCCATCATGTGAGAAACACTGCCTTTGCCATTGGTACCGGCAACCTGAATGGCCTTAAATTTTTCCTGAGGCCGGCCCAACTGCCGTAGTAAAGCTTTGGTATTGGAAAGATCTGCCTTATAAGCAGCTTGTCCTTCACGCTGGTACATAGGCAAACGGCTAAAAAGCCATTGAATGGTTTCATCATAATTCATACGGCAAATGTAGAGAATTTTATTCCGCAGCGAAAAAGAAAAAACGCATGCACCCCATCAGTAACCTGAAATCAGAACAGGTTATTAAGTAATAAAATACCTTTAAGAAGGTATTGTTTAACATTAATAATACCAGCATCTTTGTCGTATAAATAATTTAAACAATAAAGTCATGAAAAACGTAGGTATATTTTACGGTTCTTCAACGGGAAACACAGAAGCAGCAGCCAAAAAGCTTCAACAGGAATTCGGACCCGACAAAGCACAAATCTTTGATGTTGCCAACGCCAAGGCAAGTGACATGGATAATTTTCCCAACCTGATTTTTGGCTCTTCCACCTGGGGAATGGGTGACCTGGAAGAAGAGTTTGAAGAATTTGTTTCTGAAATCCAACAAGAAAACCTGGAAGGAAAAAAAGTGGCTATTTTCGGTTGTGGTGATCAGGAAGCTTATGCCGATTCTTTTGTGGATGCCATGGGTTTAATTTATGAAGTCCTTCGTAACAAAGGCTGTGATATTGTGGGAAAAATTTCAACCGAAGGTTATGAATTTGATGAATCCAAAGCTGTGGTTAACGGACAATTCATAGGCTTACCACTGGATGAAGACAACCAAAGTGATTTGACTGACGAAAGGATTAAATCATGGGCAGACCAGTTGAAGAAAGAATTCATCTAATCTGGGTTTGGGGAAATCCTTCTCAAAAGTAAATCAGGAAAGCTGAAAACAGAACAAACCGGGGACACATTAAATTGATAAACAAAAATGAAAGATAAAAAAGAATTGCTCAGACAGATAATGACTTTGCTGGCAAAAAAAGAAGAGGAGCAGGCCAACAAATTAATCCGGGTGTTTATGGATTACATTCCGGAAATTACTGCAGAAGAGGTTACCGAAGTGGCTCAGAAATTGGAAAATGAAAATGTCTTTTCCGATGCGGAACAACATGTAAGCATTGAAACACACATTTTTGAAGTCATAGAAAAAAAGATACCCCAAAAGGATTTAGGTTCGTTTACAAGCGGTCATCCAATCCATACTTTTCTTGAAGAAAACAAGCAAATTAAAGCATTGGTTAATCGTGCAACGCAGCTCAATGAAACCAAAAACAGCTTTACCGATTTAAAATCGGACTGGATATTACTGGCAAAACAATTTGCCGGGCTGGACATCCACTATTTAAGAAAAGAAAATCAGATTTTTCCTTTTCTTGAAAAAAAAGGATTTAACCATCCCAGCTCCATTATGTGGAGTTCCGATGATGACATCCGAAAGCTGGCCAAGGCATTTTCTAAAGCGGTAGCCGAAAATAACGAAAAAGAAGCACGCATTTTACTTCCTGTGCTGGCAAGGGAAGCTCAGGAAATGACCATCAAAGAAGAACGGATTCTTTTTCCCACAGCTGCACGGCTTTTCACCGACAAAGAGTGGCAGGAGATACGCGCCGGGGAAGATGAAATCGGCTGGCTGGTTCCCGAACCTCCTGCATCGTGGCAGGCAAAAAGTGAAATGGGTTCTTATTTAAATTCTTCTCCCGAAAGGTTAAAGTCCATATTGGGTATTGTAAACGATTTCTTTGCCGGAAAAAGTCTGGATGAATGCAAAATACGTTTTGATAACGAACTGAAAGGAACCATTAGTGCCGGTGAGTTTGCACTTGCCGAACAAAAAATGGAAGACATGGGTATTTCTAATACACAGTTTGAAGCCAAAGTGGATGATTTGCTGAGCATTTTTAAAAAATCGCTGGAAAAAGTAAGTGTTGATAATCTGGAAGAGGGACATCCTCTGGATACTTTTATCAAAGAAAATGTGGCCATTAAAAGCCTGCTTGAAGAGCTTCGGAAAGCAGAAAAAGAGGTGGACCTGAAAAATGTTGACCACCATTATTGGGAAGATGCTTACAACAAGTTGTGGCAAATCAACATCCATTATGTTCGTAAAGAAAACCAGCTTTTCCCTTATCTGGAAACCAAAGGTTTCAACAAGCCATCTACTGTCATGTGGTCTTTACATGATCATGTACGTAATCAGATCAAGTCATGCCGCTCGTTACTCGACCAAAAAAAATATGCAGCCTTTTTCGATGCCCAGGATTCTCTTTTCAAAGAAATTGAAGACATGATCTTTAAAGAAGAAAAAATACTTTGGCCTACAAGCCTTGAACTTATTAGCGACGAAGAATGGGCTGAGATAAGAAAAGGGGAAGATGAAGTCGGTTTTTGCCTGATTGACAAACCTCCCCTGTGGCCACACATTGAAAAACATACAGAACATAAAGTGGAAACAGGTACAGCCCAAATTGCCGAAAATGTTGAACCGGTACCGTTTACGGGAAGCGGGAAAACAAGTTCGCAAATAGGGGCTGTCAATCTTGATGTTGGAGCCATTACACCCGAACAAATCAACTTGATATTCAAGCACATGCCTTTTGATGTAACCTATGTGGACGAAAACGATGAAGTCCGGTATTACAATAAAGGTGATGAACGGATTTTTCCCCGCAGTGCAGGGATTATTGGCCGTCAGGTAAAATATTGCCACCCCCCGAAAAGCGTACATATTGTAGAAAAAATTATTGCTGCTTTCAAAAGCGGAGAACGAAACGAAGCCAATTTCTGGATTGACTTTAAGGATAAGTTTGTGTATATCCAATATTTTGCTGTACGGGATGATGCGGGGAATTATAAAGGAGTCCTGGAAATTTCTTATGATGCAAAAACAGTCAGGGGCCTGGAAGGGGAACAACGTTTGCTCGACTGGAAGTAAACAAAAAAAAACCTTTACCTTTTTAATATAAAATGATAGGTAATCGTACCTATTTGCACTGCCGGTGCGGAGGGGTCAAGGCTAAACAAAGAATTTTTGGCAGACTTTAAAGCCATCTGCCTGAGTTTTTCACTGACAACGGTCGTTCCTTTGGCATATACACTGGCTTTAACAACTTTGCCCTGCGGATTCACTTCAATGCGCACAACCACAGTTCCCTGTTCCGAAAAGGAAGCGGTGGGTTTGGCCAGATATTTAGCTCCACGGTTGCCCAGGCTGAACGAAATGCCCTGCCCCCGGCCACCCCGGCCTCTGAAAACTTTGCTCTTTATAAAACCGTACGGTGTTCCCTGGTTCCCTGCGCCGCCTGCCACTCCTTTGCCCTGGATTTTAGTTCCCGGTGCCAGTTTGAACAATGCCCGCTGGTTGACTTTTGGCCGGAGCTTTTGCGATGAAGTTGTTTTTTGTATTACCCTGGCTGTATCTTTTTTTTCTTTTTCCTGTTTTTTGACCGGCATTTCCTTTTTTTTCAGCGCCGGTGCCGGTTCAATATTCTGAGTCAGGTTTTCCTGTTTGCTGACCACAGGTTTCGGTTTGGGTTTTGGTTTCCCTGGTTGAGAAAGATGTTTTGTCAATGTTTTTGGTTTCATGGTTTCCTGAGGTGGTCGCATGGCTTCATTTCCCAGTCCTGTACCGGAAGAACCCAGACTAACTTCTACCCCCTGTTCTCCCGGCAACGGCAAAGGAGTACTCAAGGCAAGAAACATCAATGCAAGCACCACCAAACCATGAAAAATAATGGTTCCGAGAAGCGCTTTCCATTTGTCTTTGTCCAGTTTCATTAGGATGCAGTTTACCGGTTGGGACGGGTTGCGAGAATGATTTTGTGTTTGGTCTTATATTTTTGGTTAATCTGATTGACCGCGTCTATCACGGTTACAATATCCTGCACCGGAACCGATTTATCGGCGCGCAATACAATGGTAGCCGTAACATTCTTTTTTATTTTGTTGTAAAGCAACGTTTCGAGCTGGGAAGGCGGTACAGGCTTGTCGCCAATAAAAAAATTCTGTGATTTATTAATGTAAATTGACAGGCTTTGTTTGGCCATGGTTTTACTGTTACTGCTCGGCAACAACAGTTTAATGGCGTTGGGTGCCACCAGTGTGGAAGTAAGCATAAAGAAAATAAGCAGTAGAAAAACCAGATCGGACATGGATGCCATGCTGAAATGCGTATCAATTTTATTTCTTGTTTCTATGGCCATTTTTCATGGATTTTTTGCGGTTTAAACTATCATAGTCTGATAAAATATTTTAGAAATCTTATTTTTTGGCCGGTTCGTGAAGAAGGTCCATGAATTCGGAAGTTCTGATCTCCAAAATATAGACTACTTTCTGTATCCTGGCAACCAACAGGTTATAAAGAATATATGCAGTAATTCCCACAATCAAACCTCCCACGGTAGTAACCATAGCCTGGTAAATACCACCCGAAAGCAGGCTGATATTGATGTTGTTTCCGGCCATAGACATATCATAAAAAGCACGGATCATACCGATAACCGTTCCGAGAAATCCCAGCATGGGCGAAGCTCCGGCAATAGTAGCCAGGCCGGCCACATTTTTCTCCAACCGCGATACTTCCAGCTTTCCCACGTTTTCAATGGCCGCATTGATATCGTTCAGCGGGCGGCCTAACCTCAACAAACCTTTTTCTATCATACGACCAATGGGCGAATTATTTGTCTGACACAGGTCTTTGGCCGATTCAAGTTTACCGGCCAGGATAAACGAACGGATATTGTTCATAAAATTTTTGTCTTCGCGGGAAGCACGACTGATAACAAGATAACGTTCAATGAATATATAAACTGCAATCAAAGAAAGCACCCCGAGGATTGCCATAATCCATCCCCCTTTGACAGCTAACTGAAGAATTGGCAAACTGATCTCCCCTTTGGTCCCTGCCGGTACAAGTACCCGGGCAGCTTCATGAAGTTGAAGAATAACGGCTGTTGTCATATTTTTTATGAATTAGATTATTAAATGGTAAAAGTACATGCTGATGTTTTAGCTTCCGTTTGAAGCGGGTTCTTCTTTTAAACACCAAACTGTTAGTTAAACTGAAAAAGAAGAAATTTATTATGTTTTTTTTTAAAGTTATATAGATAATTATCATGCTATTTAGATATATTATAAATTTTCTCATCAACATTTAAACAGTACCCTACAAATGCATTCAAATTGAATACTTTCTTTACATTTGCTGCCCTAATCTTTATTATAAACCAATTAACAAACATCATTCAATATGTTTAGTTTTACCTTGATGGTAGTGGTATTTATATTAGGATACACTGCCATAGCCCTGGAACATCCCCTTCAGATTGATAAAGCCGCATCTGCCCTTTTGTTGGGCATTCTCGTGTGGGCCATTTATTTATTGGATGTATCCAACATACTTTCACTTGGTTTCAGTGAAGCGTGGGCACATTTTAGCAACAGTTCCTTCATGGCAGAATATGTTAAAATGCATCCACATGCCACCCTGCTGGAACGCATGCGTTATTTTGTGGTTGACAATCAGGTTGTAGAACACCTCGGGGATATCAGTGAAATCCTGTTCTTTCTGTTGGGTGCCATGACCATTGTGGAAACCGTCGACCAGCATCAGGGTTTCAAACTGATTACTGACAAGATCACTACCACAAGCAAGGTAAAACTTTTATGGATTCTGAGCATTCTTACTTTTTTTATGTCGGCCGTACTGGACAATCTCACCACGACCATTGTGATTGTTACGTTGCTGAACAAGTTGGTTGAGGATAAAAAAACCCGTTGGTTTTTCGCCAGTATGGTAGTAATTGCTGCCAACGCCGGCGGGGCTTTTTCCCCCATTGGCGATGTAACAACCATCATGTTATGGATAGGAGGACAGGTCACTGCAGCCAACATTATTTCCATGGTATTCGTTCCCAGTGTTTTCAATCTGCTTTTTCCGTTACTGATCGTTTCCCTGTACATGAAAGGAAATGTTCAGAAGCCCAAAGTCGATACTAATGAAACTTCCGTTTTTACAACCCCTTTCGAACGCAGGTTAATGCTGTTTATGGGCATCGGGGCGCTGGTGTTCGTTCCTGTTTTTAAAACCATTACCCATTTACCCCCTTATATGGGCATGTTGTTCGGGTTGAGTATTATATGGATCACAACCGAATTGATCCACAAAAACAAAAGTAAAGAAGACCGGCGAAAATTATCGGTAATGGGTGTTTTAAAAAAGGTTGATATCCCGACCATTTTCTTTTTCCTCGGGATACTGTCGGCTGTTGCAGCCCTGCAATCTGCCGGACACCTTGCCCTTGCCAGCCACTGGCTTGATAAAAACATTCATAATATCTATGGTATCAACGCGGCGATTGGCTTGTTGTCTTCCATTGTAGACAATGTCCCGCTCACAGCCGGCGCCATGGGCATGTACCCTATTCTCAGCCATGCTGTTGTAGTTGCCTCTTCACAGCATGCCTATCTCCAGCATTTTGTTCAGGATGGTGCCTTTTGGGAACTGCTGGCTTACGCTGCCGGTACCGGCGGAAGTATTTTAATTATCGGTTCTGCTGCCGGTGTAGCTGCCATGGCACTGGAAAAAATTGATTTTATCTGGTACATGAAAAAAATCAGCTGGCTGGCATTGATCGGTTACTTCGGCGGGATCTTTATTTACTGGTTACAGGATTTGATCCTGTTTCATGTGTAATACTCCGCTCATTCGGATTTGCCTGTCCGATCCAGGCGGGCAATCCGAATGTTACCGGATAGGGGGATTTGAAATCCCCCGGCTTAAAAACCTCCGGATTTGCAATCCGGAGGAGCGGAGAATTTTTCTTACTTTTTGGACATCCCCATTTCTTTTTTTGTTTTTTCTATTTGTATCCAGTATAAAATAGTACTTTTTTTTCTTGATTTACTGCATGGCAAATACAATAAATGCTTTATTTATTGTAGTTTGTAATGATTTCACTTTACCTGAGAAATTTGTTGTCACCGCTTTTTCGGCCAATAACAGTTAAATAGTTCACAATAAAAATTAATTTTGTCGTTTCGTTCTAAGAAGGTAAACGTTTTGAATGGATTTACCACATAAAAATTTATAGAAATGACAGCGTTTATATTAATGTTTATTGTGTTTGTGCTCGGATACATAGCCATAGCTATGGAAGGGCCTATTCGAATAGACAAAGCAGCTTCTGCACTTATTTTGGGTGTTGTTATTTGGGCTATATACATTTATGGTTTGCCCGGAATTTTAAATCTGGGATACAGTCCGGCATGGGAACACTTTTTGAAAAGTTCGGCCCTGGCCGACCTAAAGCACAAATATGTAAATGTAAGCCTGCTTGCCCAAATGAAGTATTTCATTACCCAACACGAAGTTGTTTCGCATTTAGGCAACCTGGCACAAATACTTTTCTTCTTGCTGGGAGCCATGACCATTGTAGAGACAGTCGACCAGCACGAAGGGTTCCGGATTATTACAGACAGAATTAAAACCACCAACAAGGTAAAATTGTTATGGACGGTGGCAACCATTACCTTTTTCCTGTCAGGAGTACTGGATAACATGACCACAACCATTGTGATGATTGCCTTATTGCGTAAGCTGGTTGATGATAAAAAAACACGTTGGTTTTTTGCCAGTATGATTATTATTGCGGCCAACGCAGGAGGTGCTTTTACCCCCATTGGCGACGTAACAACCATTATGCTGTGGATTGGCGGACAGGTTACCGCCTTGGATATTATAGAAATGGTTTTTCTTCCCAGTATTATCAGTCTGGTCATTCCTCTTGCTATTATTTCCATTTATATGAAAGGACATGTAAAAAAGCCGGATGTAAATACTTCGGACAGTTATAGTACCCATCCCAAAACACGGTTGCTTTTCTTGATATTGGGTATTGGTGGCCTGATTTTTGTCCCGGTTTTTAAAGAACTCACCGATTTACCACCTTACATGGGAATGCTTTTCAGCTTAGGGATCATCTGGGTTGCCACCGAAATCATCCATAAAAAAGATGAGGAGGAAGACAGAAGAAAGTTTACTGTTGTTGGTATTCTGAAAAGAGTAGATATTCCCACCATTTTATTTTACCTTGGTATTTTGTCAGCAGTGGCTGCACTGGAATCAGCCGGGCACCTGCAGGTTCTTGCCCTGTATTTCGACAAACATATGCGAAACATATACCTGATGGATGGGGCCGTCGGCCTGCTCTCGTCCATTGTGGATAATGTGCCCCTTACTGCTGCAGCCATGGGAATGTACCCTGTTATGACGCATGCCATGGTGGCAGTCTCCTCCGATCCGGCATTTATGCAACACTTTGTACAAAATGGTGCTTTCTGGGAATTGCTGGCATACGCTGCAGGTACCGGTGGAAGTATCCTTATTATCGGTTCTGCTGCCGGTGTTGTGGCCATGGCACTCGAAAAAATAGACTTTATCTGGTACATGAAAAAAATCAGCTGGTTGGCACTGGTTGGATATTTTGGCGGCATTTTGGTTTATTGGCTGCAGGAATTATTGTTGTTTCACAAATAAGCCATTTCCTTCCATTACGTAAGATCTTTGTATCCCCTGAAAACAGGTTTTTTTGTGTTAAAAACCGTTCTTAATCTAAAATCAGTATAAATATAGATATAAATATTGATCTATACAAAATTTAGGCCGAAAAACGAGCTGTTATGAATTAACTAATAAATATATTTGCATGATTAGATAATTACATAACAAAAATTATTAAAGATGGTAACATTTATTTTGATGCTTGTTGTATTTGTGCTGGGTTATCTGGCAATTGCATTGGAAAACCCGCTTAAAATTGATAAAGCAGCTTCCGCGCTTTTATTAGGGGTCATTATTTGGGTTGTTTACATTTACGGGTTGCCCGACATCCTTAATCTCGGGTTCAGCCCCGCATGGCAGCATTTCCTCAAAAGTTCGGATTTGGCCAACTTTAAGCATAAATATGTGGGGGTCAGCCTTATTTCCCAAATGAAGTATTTCATTACCGAACACGAAGTTGTTTCACATTTAGGCAACCTGGCACAAATACTTTTCTTTTTGCTCGGAGCCATGACCATTGTGGAAACAGTCGACCAGCATGAAGGTTTTCGGGTAATTACAGACAGGATTAAAACAACCAATAAGGTGAAATTGTTATGGACGGTGGCAACCATTACTTTTTTCCTGTCAGGAGTACTGGACAATATGACTACTACCATTGTAATGATTGCCTTGTTACGTAAACTTATTGATGATAAAAAGTCCCGCTGGTTTTTTGCCAGCATGATTGTGATTGCTGCCAATGCCGGTGGCGCTTTTACCCCTATCGGGGATGTTACTACCATCATGTTGTGGATTGGCGGTCAGGTTACAGCACTGGATATCATGGGGATGGTTTTCCTGCCCAGTATTATCAGCCTGGTTATTCCGTTATCGGTTGTCTCTATATACATGAGGGGGCATGTTGAAAAACCCAAAATCAACGTTTCCGATAGCTTTAACACACCGCCACGTGAACGAATGTTGATGTTGATCCTCGGCATAGGTGGTTTAATTTTCGTTCCTGTTTTTAAAGAGCTGACCGATTTGCCACCTTACATGGGCATGCTCTTCAGCCTGGGCGTGATTTGGGTTGCCACCGAATTTATCCACAAAAAAGGTTCGGAAAAAGACAGAAGACGGTTTACCGTGGTTGGTATTTTGAAAAGGGTAGACATTCCTACTATTTTGTTCTACCTCGGAATTTTGTCTGCTGTGGCTGCGCTGGAGTCAGCAGGTCATTTACAACTGATGGCCGAGTATTTCGACAAACACATGCACAATATATATCTGATCAACGGTGCCATTGGCCTGTTGTCTTCCATTGTAGATAATGTACCTCTTACTGCCGCCGCCATGGGAATGTATCCTATCATGACGCATGCCCTGGCTACTGTTTCTTCCGATCCGGCATTTATGCAACATTTTGTACAAAACGGCGCTTTCTGGGAGTTGCTGGCATATGCTGCAGGTACCGGTGGAAGTATCCTTATTATCGGTTCTGCTGCCGGTGTAGTGGCCATGGCACTCGAAAAAATAGACTTTATCTGGTATATGAAAAAAATTGCCTGGCTTGCCCTGGCAGGGTATCTTGCCGGTATTGTTACTTACTGGTTACAAAACGAAATGATTTTTCACCATTAAAATCTCCTATCCGGACAGGCCGTAAAAAAGGCCTTCCGGATGCTTTTATAAAGCAACCGAACAGAAGTTGGTTTTCCTTTTGTCAATTTTTCACAGCTTATAAATAATACCTGTGGAAGAATCTCTCCGTGCACCGGTGGCAGATGCCAGGCAATTGATTTGTCCGGTTTGGCGCAAAATGCCCATAAAGGCAAAAACCAGTGCTTCTTTGAAGTCAATGATCAGGGGATCAGGGACAAAGATATTTTGCGGGCATTCCTGGCGGATAGCTTCCACCAGAAAAGCGTTATGCGCCCCGCCGCCTGTAAGCAACATCTTTTTCCCCGAAGAAGCATCTGTTGCCCTGGCAATCTGAAAAGCTATATGTTTTACCACAGTGTACAGTTTATCCTCCAACGGTGCCGGCGAGTTATCCAATATGGGAAGGAACAGTTCCCGTACCTGTTCATTACTCAGTGATTTAGGATAAGGTTTCTGACAGAAATCAACCCTGTTCAACCGGTCAAAAAGCAACTTATCCAGTTTGCCCAGCGAGGCTGTTTTACCGTTCTTGTCGTATGCCATACCCATTTGCCGGCTCAGGTAGTTTAATAACTGGTTGGCAGCACAAACATCGTATCCTGTCCGTTGCCCGTTTTTTTCAAACGAAATATTGGCTATGCCCCCAAAGTTAACGCAATAATCATAATCAGAAAACAACAATTGGTCGCCAATGGGAACCAGAGGGGCACCCTGTCCGCCAAGTAAAATATCCTTGTTCCTGAAATCACTCACGGTTTCTATCTGTGTTATTATGGCAACGGCTTGTCCACAACCGAGTTGTAAACTAAAGCCTTTCTCCGGCCTGTGAAAAACAGTGTGTCCGTGTAAAGCAATCACATTTGGTTTCAGGTTATGTTTTTTCAAAAACCCTTTGG
>Ga0256829_1002793_pt1 | contig 12648 bp, 9 predicted proteins | sample 131447metaG_FD_185979 | JGI IMG/M metagenome (GOLD analysis project Ga0256829, IMG submission 185979) | Hydrothermal vent microbial communities from Lau Basin, Pacific Ocean - 131-447 | ecosystem: Environmental > Aquatic > Marine > Hydrothermal vents | place: Pacific Ocean: Lau Basin | collected... | reverse complement strand
ACCAAGTGGAAGTATTTAAAGTGGATAAAGATGTGTCGCTTGCGCATTTAAAAGGTGTGTTACAACATTTTTTATCGGCGTATTTTGAAAAGGATGTGCCGATTCGTTTGCGTCCGCATTATTTTCCATTTACCGAACCTTCTGCAGAAGTGGATATTGGTTGCGTATTCTGCAACCACAAAGGCTGCCGTATTTGTAAGGGTAGCGGTTGGATTGAAGTGTTGGGCAGCGGCATGATTCATCCCAATGTGCTTAAAGCTGTGGGTATTGATAGCAGTATATATTCTGGATTTGCCTTTGGTTTGGGCGTGGAGCGTTTGGTGATGCTCAAGCATGGTATTCCAGATTTGCGATTATTCTTTGAAAACGATGTTCGATTCTTACGTAGGATGGGGGCTTAAGTCGATGAAAATTCCATTTTCTTGGTTAAAAGAACACTGTCCTATTGAAAAAACAGCCCAAGAGGTTGCCGATGATTTGGTGCGTTTGGGTCATGAAGTTGAAGGCATTGAAACACCACGTGCTGGTGTCAAAGGTGTGCGCGTGGGTCATATCGTTGAAATGAAACCACACCCTGATGCAGACAAATTGAAACTGCTCAAAATTGATTTGGGTGATGTTGAGCATTTATCCATTGTGTGTGGTGCATCCAATATGGTTGAAGGGGATAAAGTTCCCGTTGCTACTGTGGGTACGAGTTTACCCAACGGTTTAAAAATCAAAAAAGGTAAAATCCGTGGTGAAGTGAGCTTTGGTATGTGTTGTTCTGAAGCAGAGCTTGGACTTGCTGAAGATGCAGATGGGTTGTTGATTCTGCCTCAAGATGCACCTGTGGGTGAAGAAGTTGGTGAGTACCTTGAGCTTGAAGAAGCAGTGCTTGATTTGGACATTACCCCAAACCGTGGCGATTGCATGAGCTTAAGGGGTATCGCAAGAGATTTAGCGGCTGATTATGCCTTGCCTTTGATTGAGCCAGGCGATGAAGTGGTGGCAACGGATGCCAGTATTGCCGCTCCAAAAGTGACGGTCAGTGCGTCTGATGATTGCCCTCTTTATACAGCTTGCAAAATTGAAGGGGTAAAGGTTTCTGCCTCACCTGAATGGCTTCAAGCACGTTTGATTGCCGCTGGTTTGCGTCCGATTAATGGTGTGGTGGATGTGATTAATTATACCATGCTTGATTTGGGTCAGCCCATGCATGCTTTTGATGCGGATAAGCTGGATGGAAACATCACTGTACGCACAGCCAAAGCAGGTGAAACCTTTACATCTTTAGAAGGTAAAGAAGTAAGTCTTCACGATGAAGACTTGGTGATTGCCGATGATAAACATGTGATTGCTTTGGCAGGCATTATGGGTTCAGAGCCTACGGGTGTGACGGAAAAAACTAGCAATATCATTTTGGAATCGGCAGCATTTAGACCTGCGCGTATTAGTATTACCCGCCGCACTTGTGGTTTGGTATCGGATTCTTCTATGCGATTTGAGCGTGGGGTTGACCCAGCTATGATTGCGGTAGCTATGGATCAAGTGGCACAAATGATTGTGAGTTTGTTTGGTGGTCAAGTCAGTGCGACAACAGTCGTAGGTGATGCGGATAGTTTAATCAAAGACACGCAAATTCAAGTCAATATGCAGCGTATTGAATCGCGCCTTGGCATTGAAGTACCTAAAACTGCTGATGCAGTGTTAGAACGCATGGGTTTTGGCATTGAACATGACGGGGATACTTTAAGCTTTAGTGTGCCTAGCCATAGGCCTGATGTGCGTTTGGCAGAAGATATTTCTGAAGAATATGCGCGTGTGATTGGCTTTGATAATATCCCAGCCATGATGCCACCGTTGACGACGATTCAACCAAGTAAGGTGGATACTGGCATTGCTGATGCGGTGCGCCTGGGTTTTGTGCAAGTGATTAATTATGCTTTTATTTCCAAGGCAGAGCAGCGTTTGTTTGTGGTAGAAGATGGAAAGGACTTGGTGCTACCCAATCCTATTTCAGAAGCCATGAGTGTAATGCGCCGCTCTATGTTCCCCAGTTTATTGAATACGGCGAAATATAATATGAACCGCCAGCAAACAGGTGTGGCATTGGTTGAGCAAGGTCGTATTTATACGGGTCCGCTTGATGAGCACACTGAAACCAATATGTTGGCTTGGTTGATGACGGGTGATGTGCAGCAAGACGCTTGGTATGCCAAGTCTAGAAAAGCTGACTTTTTTGACTTAAAAGGTGCGATTGAATCATGGCTACAAGGGCGTGGTTTAACCGCACGGTTTATGGCAGATGATGATGTACAAGGTTTACAGGCAGGGCAAACGACGAAGATTTTTATTGGTAAATCCGTAGCGGGTTACATTGGTAAAGTAGATGGTGATTTGGCAGATGGATTTGATTTATCCGATGATGTATTTGTAGCATCCATCAACTTGGATGTATTACACGCAGGCAAAAAAGCCAAGTTCCAGCCGATTCCAGAGTTTCCATCCATTGAACGCGATTTGGTGTTCTTATTTGATAAGGGTGTGACTTCGGATGCTATTTTGCAAACAGTGCGCAAAGCTTGTGGGCAGCAATTTGTAGATGCCTCTATTTTTGACTTGTATGATGGTCAAGCTGTGCCTGAAGGCAAGGTGAGCTTGGGTATTCGTTTTGTATTGCAAGATGCCAAACGCACACTCACCCAAGAGGATTCGGACAAGGTGATGCAAGCCGTGATTGATGCAGTGGCTACGAAGTTTAAGGCTGAACTTCGCGGATAATACCCGTTTAGAAATAAGAAAGTCAGGCTGACTTAGGTTGGCCTGACTTTTTCCGCTTGACAAAATGAACGATGTTCACTTTACTTCGCTGTGGTGGTGAACGGTGTTCATTTTTGAGAGGGTCTTATGGCAAGAGGAAAACATACGCGAGAAGAAATCAGGCAATTAGCTATTGATGTTGCTGAACAATGCATTGTTGAACACGGTATGCAGGGCATGAATGCAAGGCATATTGCCAAAGAAATGGGTTATGCTGTGGGGACATTATACCAAGTATTTAAGAGCATGGATTTGCTTATTTTTGAAGTCAATATGCGTTCATTGCTCGCTTTAGAGAAAAAACTGCGCTCGGCAGCGCAGGATGCAACACATTGTCATGCGGCGATTGAAGCTATGGTGATGCGTTATGTGGATTATGCATTGCAAGAAACCAACCGTTGGCAGACCTTATTTGAGCACCGCTTACCCGAGGATGTGGAGCTACCAGAAACATACCAGAAACATAGGGCGCAATTGTTCCGCTTGCTTGAAGAACAGTTGAAATGTGCCTATCCTGATAGGCTCGACAAAGATATTGCTTTAGAGGCGAGGGCATTATGGGCGGGTGTGCATGGGATTTGCACCCTAGCATTGTTGAATAAGTTGGATGATGATGGTTTAAATATCAAAGACATTGTGCAAACTTTATTGGTTCGTTTTAACACTGTGGGAGGTGAGGTATGAGATTGTTGATGTTTTTTGCTAAGATATTATTAAAACTGGTGTTTAAGGTAAAAGTGACAGGTTTGGAGCATCTTAAAGACCTTGATGAACGCACCCTTATTGTGGCAAACCATACATCATTCTTGGATGGTATTTTATTAACATTGTTTTTACCTATCAAAGTGAGTTTTGCTATACATGGGCAATATTACAATAAATGGTGGATGGCTCCCGTGAAGCGGGTTGTATCGTTGTTTGCTATTGACCATAGCGACCCCATGGCAATGAAAAGTTTGATTCAGCATGTCAAAGACGGGCACAGAGTTGTGGTGTTCCCAGAAGGTAGGATTACTTCAACGGGCTCATTGATGAAGGTATATCCAGGCTCTGGCATGGTGGCGGATAAAGCCGATGCAACCATACTTCCTGTGCGTATTCAGGGTGCGCAATACTCACACCTTTCACGCATGCAAGGACAGGCGAAACTGCGTTGGTTTCCACAGATTTCTTTAACGATTATGTCGCCAACAAAAATGGAGTTCCCAGAAGGTATGAGCAGCCGTGAGCGTAGGCATAAAGCAGGGGAACAGCTGGCAGATATTATGCGGGATATGGTGTTTCAATCATCTAACTATAAACAAAGACTCTGGGACAGTTTGCTTGATGCAGCCGTGATTCATGGAAAAAAACATGAAGTGATTGAAGACTTGGAGCGCACACCGCTAAATTACGGTGATATTTTTACACGCAGTATGGTTTTACAACAACTACTTCCTAAGTCTTTGCAAAAGGGTGAGCACGTTGGTTTGATGTTACCCAATGCTAATGGTTGTTTTTTAACTTTTTTTGCCATGCAGGCAAGAGGGCTTATTCCAGCCATGTTGAATTTTTCAGCAGGTGAGAAAGCTGTGCTTGCCGCACTCAAAACAGCCAGTGTGAGTACGGTGATTACATCCAAGAAGTTTATTGAACTGGCAGAGTTAGATCATCTTATTGCAGCGATTTCGCAAGAAGCTGAAGTTGTATATTTAGAAGATTTAAAAGAAAAGCTAAATATTTTCCATAAACTCAAAGGTTTGTTGATGGCAAAGTTTCCAAGTTTGGGTATTCACAGGCTGATTAAACATGTCAAACCTGATGATGCAGCAGTGGTCTTGTTTACATCTGGTTCAGAAGGCATACCTAAGGGCGTGGTTTTGTCACATCAAAATATTTTAGCCAATGTTGAGCAGGTTCGGGCAAGTATCTCATTTAATGAAAAGGATGTGTGTTTAAATGCGTTGCCTATGTTTCATTCGTTTGGTCTTACCGCAGGTACAATGTTAACCACCTTAAATGGTATCAAAACATTCTTTTACCCTTCACCGCTGCATTATCGAGTTATTCCTGAAATGGCTTATGACATTAACGCCACCATTCTTTTTGGTACCAATGTTTTCTTGGCAGCATACGCAAAATATGCTCACCCTTATGATTTTTATACCATGAAATATGCGGTGGCAGGTGCTGAAAAATTACAGCAAGAAACACGCGATTTGTGGATGGAAAAATTTGGTGTGCGCATCCTTGAAGGTTATGGTGCAACAGAAACCAGCCCAATCTTATCGGTGAATACACCCATGTGTTTTAAACTGGGTACCGTGGGTCGCTTTATGCCCAGCATTGAATACAAATTAGAGCATATCCCAGGTATTCCTAAAGGTGGGCGTTTATTTGTTAAAGCCCCCAATGTGATGAAAGGGTATTTGTTATACGATAATCCAGGTGAAATGGTGCCACCTAAAGACGGTTGGTATGACACTGGTGATATTGTTGAAGTAGATGATGCAGGTTTTGTGCATATTCAAGGCAGAGCCAAACGGTTTGCCAAAGTGGCTGGCGAAATGATTTCACTCACTGCCGTGGAAGAACTATGTAAACATTGCTGGCCAGAGTATGAGCATGTGGCATTGGCATTCCCTGATGTGGGCAAAGGTGAGAAAGTCGTGCTGATGAGCACTCTAGAATCTCCAAGTCGCAAAGATTTGGTGGCATATGTTAAAGAGCATGGCATTAATGAATTGAATGTGCCTAAAACATATTTGTATGTCTCTGAAATTCCATTGTTGGGTACGGGTAAAATCCATTATGTCGCAGCGCAAGCGTTGGCTGAGAAAATGTTGGCAAGCAATGAATAAAGATATTCGTAAACTGTTAGCCGCTCAGTTTTTAACTGCCATGGGAGACAATGCTATGTTGTTTGTGGCTGTTGCCATGGTGATGCAAGGCGCATTACAAGGTGATTGGTATGTGCCAGCACTTCAAGGCTGTTTTTTGGTGGCATTTGTGGTGTTAGCGCCTTGGGTGGGTACATTTGCGGATACCCATTCCAAGCCCAAAGTGTTGATGTTAGCCAATATTATTAAAGGTGTGGGTGCATTGCTCTTGCTGTTGGGTATGGAGCCTTTAATTGCTTATGCTGTTGTTGGTATAGGAGCTGCAACCTATAGCCCTGCAAAGTATGGTATTCTACCTGAGCTTGTGGACAATGAGGAAGACCTTATGAAGGGCAATGGTTGGGTGGAAGGTAGCACCATTGTTGCCATTCTGGTGGGTACAGTGGTTGGTGCCAAGGTTGCTGATTATTCTATCCATATTGCACTACTTTTTGTGTTGAGTTTATATGCCGTTTCGGCGGTGGTGGCGTTATTGATGTCCAAACTTCCTGCTGCACATCAAAAAGAAGCTAAAGGTGCGCTGGGTAGTTTCAAGGCAACAGTCGTTACTTTGCTTTCCAACCCTAGAGCGCGCTTTTCAACGTTGGGTGTGAGTTTATTTTGGGCATCTGCAGTATCGTTGCGGCTGATTATTATTGCTTGGGCACCAGTGGTGTTGTTATTGTCCACTACTGAAGATATTTCCTTATTGTCATTGTTTATTGCTTTGGGTATTGCTTGTGGTGCATTGTTAGCACCACGCTTGATACCCATGCATCACTTAAAGCGCGTGCGTTTTGCAGCTTATGCCTTGGGCTTGAGTATTTTGGCTTTGATGTTGGTGGATGATGTCAACGTAGCACGAGCGCTGTTGTTTGTTGCAGGTTTGTGTGGTGGTTTGTTTGTTGTGCCTGTGAATGCAGTATTGCAAGATATTGGGCATAAGTCGGTGGGTAGTGGGCATGCAGTTGCGGTGCAACACTTTTTTGAAAATGCATCAATGTTGACAGCAACGACTATGTATACTTTTGCCGTGAGTATGGGGGTGGCTGCAACCACATCCATGATGGTGTTGGGTGGCTTTATTTTGTTGGTGACCACCATCATTGCGGCAAAGTTGCCTGAAAACACATAAGGTTGAACCAAGGGGAAGGGGTAAGATGATGCGTTGCTTATTGTATATTGTGGTGTTGTGGGTTTGTAGTGCTTCCTGGGCTTATGCAGGCATTAACCATGCCCCTAACCTTGATTGGAAAACCCAAGAAAGTGCGCATTTCCGCATTCACTTCTATGCAGGTGAGCAAGCATTGGCGAATCGTTCGTTGCAAATTGCGGAGTCTGTGTATGCCCGTTTAACCCCTATATTGAACTGGTATCCACAAGAAAAAACTGAGATTGTGTTAAGCGATGAAATGGATGCTAGCAATGGTTTTGCCATGCCAATTCCATCCAACCGAATTACTTTGTTTGTTAGTCGCCCCAATCATGTGAACAGCTTGGAAGACCATGCAGGCTGGCTGGAAACACTAATTTTACATGAATTTGTACACACCTTGCATTTGGACAAAGCACGAGGGGGGCCTGAGAATATCCGCAACGTCTTCGGGCGCATGTTTTTGGCATTTCCCAATGTATTTATGCCTGCTTGGATGCATGAAGGTTTGGCGACGTATTATGAAACGGATAAAAAGCTGGGTATTGGGCGCGGACAAAGCACATATTTTCAAATGATGATGCGCATGGAAGTGGATGCAGGCATCAAGCCTGTGAAGCAAATCAATCAACTCAATACCCTTTGGCCCTTGGCGACCAGTCGTTATTTGTATGGGGTGTATTTTTATCAGTTTATTGCAGATACTTATGGTGTAGACACTTTGCCTAAGATTGTAGAAGCCTATTCAGATCATTGGCTGCCATTTGCTATCAATGATTTGTATGAAGAAGTATTGGGCAAGGATATGACGGCGATTTGGGCTGAGTTTGAAGTTTATGTGAATGCCAAGTTCCAGCCGCAGATTGTACGCATCAAGCAACAAGGTTTACATGAAGGTAAGCGTTTATCACAAACAGGTGATTTTAAGTCATCGGTGCTGCAAGCTGATGATGGACGTATCTTTTATGTCAGTGATAACTTAGCCAATGGGGCGAAACTCAAGCAAATTTATCAAGGTGAAACCACCACATTGCTGGAACTTAATGCTGGGGCTAGATTAGATTGGCATGAACAATCAGGGCTATTGATGACGCAACCTGATATATGTGATAATGCCAATCGTTATTATGATATATATAGAATTGATGCCAATGGCGTGAGTGAACAACTGACCCACTGTGGGCGTTATATCTTTGCTACGTGGTCTCCAGATGGTTCGCAAATTGCAGCCGTGAAAAACTACCGAGGGCAACATGCCATTCACCTGCTTGATACTAAGGGGAAACTTCTCAAAGTGTTGTGGCAGGGTAAAGATGATGAAACATTATCAGGTTTGGATTGGTCGGCAGATGGTCGACTGTTGTTATCTACGGTTTGGCGTAAAGGTTCAGGTTGGAATGTTGAAACCTTTGATTTGAAGCATAAGGCTTGGTCGAAGATTACCCATGATATGTTGGTGGAAACCGATGCGCGTTTTGTTGGTGATAGCCTTGATATGGTGTATGCCGCTGAACATGATGGTGTATATAATATTTTTAAACACGACGTTTCAGGTAACACTACACAACTGACACAAGTATTGGGTGGTGCTTTTTCACCATTTATAAATAGGCAAGGGCAGTTGTTAAGTGTTGATTACCATGCGCAAGGTTTTGATGTGTATCAACTTCATGAGCCTCAACATCAATCTGTTGTCTCAAGCAAGCAAACAACAGCATTCCCCTACCCACAATTCCCCGAGCATAACATCAGCATTAGCAATCCTGTGCCTTATTCAGCATGGGATAGTGCGCTGCCAACATCATGGTTGCCAAATTTTGCGTTGACCAGTCAAGGGGTAGAATTAGGCGCATTTATTTTTGGTTCAGATGTGTTGAATCGGCATAATTATAGTTTGTATGCAGGTTACCAATCGTTGGTATCATCACCTGTGTTCAACTTGGACTATATTTATGATGGTTGGTATCCCTTGTTGAAACTACATACCGAAAAAATGCAGCTTCCCAGCTTTGATAATCAAAATAATCTCATTGCATTGACTGAAAACCAGCGATTAGATGGTGAATTGATTTTCCCATGGTTGAAGCAGCAATCGCGGTGGACAGCTCACCTTGCGCTTAATCATGTATCCCAATCGTTATCTTGGCTTGCGCCACAATATACAGCACTGAATACGGACTTTCAGGATACATTGTTGGGAGCTGCTTTGGTGTATGATACGCGCTTAACTTATCCGCGTGGTATTAGCAGCGCATCGACAGGCTATGTGTTGTCCATGCTTGTTGAATCAGGCAAAGGTTTGGGCGGTACTTATACAGGTAATATGTTGATGTTGTCTGGGCGGCAGTTTAATGATTTGGGTGGTGAGCAGGTGTTAGCCTTGCGTTTGGATGCAGGGTTTGGTGATGCTGCATCACGTCCGTTTTCGGTGGGAGGGAACAACAATATCAACATCATTCCCAACTTGTTAGACCCACTACCTGCCAGCGCATCATTCAATCAACGGCAATATAGTTTAAGAGGTTATGCTGATGCTGCACTGTCAGGTCAGAATATGTTGCTCACATCGGCTGAATATCGTTTTCCGATAACTAGAATTGAAAAAGGTTTGATGGCTCCACCCATAGGTATAGATAGCTTGTTTGGGCAAGTATTTGTCGACACAGCCCGCGTGGACAATGACCTTAATACAGCCAAAACCTATACAGGCATAGGTGCCGAGTTGGGTGGGGATATGGTGGTGTTTTATAGTTTACGTGTTCGTATGCAGTTGGGTTATGCCAAAGGTTTGGATGATGTGATAGGTGGCAATCAAGCGTACTTTAGGCTGGGGAGTTCGTTTTAAAAGGGAGGTGAGTTATGCATTATAAGTATGCTATTATAATTGGGATTGGATTACTTTTCACCTGTTGGTCATCTGCTTTTGCGGATGAAGCACAGCAGTTGGTAGCTGAAGATGAGTTGGAGAATTTATATCAGTGCCCAGAGAGGGGTAAGTATAGTTGTGGGTATACAGGGAAAATTATGAAAGAAACGTGTTCTGCGTCTATGGTAGAGGAACTTGGGCGCATTAATGGAAAGGAGATTGTGTTTGGACAATACGAAAGGTCTGTTGATTTTGATTGGTCGACCCCTAAAGATAGTAAACCAAACATATATATGTGCAAAGGGTCGGATTCATATGTTTTTGAGCTTAGTGAGAGTGGAGGAAAGTCAGTAATATGGCATAAGTTCTCAGAGACATCAGCGGGTATGTCCTTTGTTGACAGCGTAGAAATATACTTGGTCGGTGATAATACGGTGCTTACAGTTAAAATGTGTCTAGATGGAACGGGCGGGTGTTATGGAGAACATTATATTCAGGTTAATGGCTCTTGGTTGGCATTAGAAAAAGATGAATCATGGGCTGAAGTATATGATAAAATGCCTAAATCATACAGGCAGCATAAGAGTCGCGCTATAAACTTTGATAACCTGACTTGGGAGCAATCTATAGCTAAGAGTACAGACCCTAATTGTTGCCCTACGGGAATGATAAAATTTCAATTATCGATTAAAGAAAATAAACTTCATGTTGAAAGTTACAAATTCATTTTTGAAGAAGCACCCTAATCAGTCTCTAAGCAGTAAAAGATTTACCGCAGCCGCATTCACCTTTTTTGTTGGGGTTGTTGAAGACAAATGATGAAGAAAGCATATCTTCTTGATAATCAATTTCTAAACCTTTGATGGCATCATCATAAAATTGTTCGGCAATATAGATGGTTAAACCATCAAATTCTGCGGCTAAATCGCCTGTTTCTGCTTTATCTTCAAAGTCGAGCACATATTCCAAGCCTGAGCAGCCAGCCTCGCGCAAAGATAGGCGCACAGCTTGTTTGTTGGCTTCTTTTAATTTCTTGGCAAACTGGGCAATAGCAGCGGGGGTTAAGTTAATCTCGGCTTGTTTCATGCTTTTAACTCCTTGGGAATACTGAAATGCACATTTTCTTCTACGGTCTCGCGTGTGGTGACGATATTTTTATCATGTTGCGATAATAGATGGACGACTTCTTCGATCAATACTTCAGGCGCAGATGCACCTGCTGTGACACCAATATTTTCTTTGCCTTCAAGCATGGCTGCTGTGATGGCTTGTGCATTTTCAATTAAATATGCATTACATCCTTCTTTTTCGGCGACTTCTCTTAAACGATTGCTATTGGATGAGTTGGGCGAACCCACCACCAAAATCACATCGGATACTTTTGCCAAGTCTTTGACTGCCATTTGTCGGTTGCTGGTAGCATAACAAATGTCTTCTTTTTTGGGTGCTTGGATATTGGGGAATCGGGTTTGCAAGGCTGCTATCACATCTTTGGTATCATCTACGCTTAGTGTGGTTTGGGTGACAAAAGCGAGTTTATTTTCATCGTTTACTTGCAAAGTTGCTACATCTTCAGGCTCTGATACGAGCAATACAGCCCCTTCTGGTGCTTGTCCCATAGTACCTTCTACTTCCGGGTGCCCTTCATGACCAATCAATATAATTTGGTCACCATTGGCATAGTGACGAAGGAGTTCTAGGTGTACTTTAGTGACCAGCGGGCATGTTGCATCCATGACGCGAAGCCCACGTTGTTTACCCTCTTCTTGTACTTTTTTGCTTACACCATGCGCAGAAAAGATAAGCACCGCTCCATCAGGTGCATCGTCAACTTCATTGATAAATATCGCACCTTTAGTTTTTAAGTCTTCAACTACATGTTTATTATGTACAATTTCATGGCGTACATAAACGGGGGCACCAAAGACTTCAATAGAGCGTTCTACAATCTCAATCGCACGCTCAACACCAGCACAAAAACCACGTGGCTGGGCTAAAAATAGTGATTTGGGTTGAATTTTGATGGTCTGTTGCTGCATTTTGTGTGTCCTTGGGTTACGGTTTGGCGCATAGTGTACGCAAAAAGTACATAGAGGTGAAATAATGACTGATTACACATTGAATGTAGGGGATAAAGCACCGCTTGATTTGGAAGTGGATATTTACCCTGAAGCCAAGTTCAAATTGGCGGACAAGTTGGGTAAATGGGTGATTGTTTATTTTTATCCTAAAGATAATACATCAGGCTGCACCACGGAATCATGCGAGTTTCGCGATGCCAAACCTGACTTTAGCGCGGCAGATACCGAGATTGTGGGTGTGAGCCGTGATTCGCTGAAATCACATGCAAATTTCACTGAAAAATATGATTTTAATTTCCCTTTGATTTCTGACCCTGATGAAGCTTTTTGCAAAGCTTTTGATGTGATTCAAGAAAAGATGAATTATGGCAAAAAATATATGGGTGTAGAGCGCTCAACATTTATCATCAACCCTGAGGGCGTGGTGGTTGAAGCTTGGCGCAAAGTTCGGGTTAAAGACCATGTGGCAACTGTGCTTGCGCGTTTAAAAGAGTTGCAGGCTTAACCTATGTTACAAGGCAAACGTATCTTGCTAGGTGTGGGTGGTGGCATTGCTGTGTACCGCGCTGTGGAGTTGATGCGTTTGCTGATGAAACAAGGGGCTGATGTTCAGGTGGTGATGACCAAGTCTGCGATAGAGTTTGTCACACCGCTTACCTTTGAAGCCTTGTCGGGCAATAAAGTGCACACCAGCTTATTTGATTTAACCGAACAACATGGCATGGGGCATATTCAATTGGTACGCTGGGCTGATGCTGTGGTGCTAGCACCTGTGACCGGCAACCTTTTAGCAAAAATAACACATGGCATTGCCGATGACTTGTTAACCACGCTCATGCAGGCAAATGAAAAACCTGTGTTGTTAGCACCTGCAATGAATGTATCTAT
>Ga0256829_1002792_pt1 | contig 12649 bp, 14 predicted proteins | sample 131447metaG_FD_185979 | JGI IMG/M metagenome (GOLD analysis project Ga0256829, IMG submission 185979) | Hydrothermal vent microbial communities from Lau Basin, Pacific Ocean - 131-447 | ecosystem: Environmental > Aquatic > Marine > Hydrothermal vents | place: Pacific Ocean: Lau Basin | collected... | reverse complement strand
GGTGATCCAGCCGCCGCCCAGCACCCGCGCGTTATTGCCGTTTGGGCTGTAAAACACGCAAGCCTGGCCCGGTGCCACCCCTTCATCACCGCCATCCAGATGCACGCTTAACGCGCCTTCATTGTCTTGCACAAAATGCCCCGCCATGGGAGGCCGGGTCGAGCGCACTTTGACCGCCACCGGCAATCCGTCCAGCCCGGTGTGATCACCATCGCCCAGCCAGTTCACCTCACGCAGGCCCAGGCCAGAGGTCAGCAGAGCCTCGCGCGGGCCAACAAAAACTTGCGCGGTTTTGGCATCCAGCCGCACCACGTATAATGGCTCGCCCAGCGCCACCCCCAGACCCCGGCGCTGGCCTACGGTGAAATGAATCACCCCCTTGTGCTGACCCAGCACACGGCCATCAATATGCACAATATCGCCGGGCCGCACCGCGCCCGGACGCAGGCGTTCCACCACGGCGGCATAATTGCCATCGGGAACGAAACAGATGTCCTGGCTGTCCGGCTTGTCGGCGGCGGCCAGTCCCAGATCGGCGGCCAGCGCGCGTACCTCGTCCTTTTGCAAACCGCCCAACGGAAAGCGCAAAAACTCTAATTGGGCCGGCGTGGTGGCAAAGAGGAAATATGATTGGTCCTTGGCCGCATCAACGGCCCGGTGCATTTGCACGCCCGACGGGGTTTTCACCCGCTGGACATAATGCCCGGTGGCCAACGCCGCCGCGCCCAGATCCTTGGCGGTGCGCAACAGGTCTGCAAATTTCACCGTCTGGTTACAACGCACACAGGGTATGGGAGTTTGACCGGCCAGATAAGTATCGGCGAAATCCTCCATCACCGCTTCGGAAAAGCGCCCTTCATAATCCAGCACGTAATGGGGAAATCCCAAACGCTCGGCGGCCATGCGCGCATCCTGAATATCATCACCGGCGCAACACGCGCCCTTGCGCGCAATCGCGGCCCCATGATCATAGAGTTGCAAGGTAATGCCCACCACATCATAGCCGGCCTCTTTCAGAAGCGCGGCGGTGACGGTGCTGTCCACGCCGCCAGACATGGCGACCACAACACGGATTTTGGATCTATCATCGCCCCATTTGTCGGCTGGTAAATCCAACACGGCAGGGTCAAGCGCCCGCGCCCGGGCGCGGCTTAGTATATCAGTCATCTCTCGCCTCCAGCGGGATCAAAGGCCCGCAGCAAACTGTAAAAGATGCCTATAGAGGGTCTGTGCAGCGCCGAAAAGGGCGGGACACAGTGCCGCACGGCCTTGAGAGCGGTGCCGTTCATCGCCACATGAGCAACATACGCAATTAAAGGAGGCCCCCATGATTTCCTTCACCACCACACGGGACAATAAAGTCCTTGGCTTTCGCGTATCAGAGAAACTCAGCGCGAAAGATTATGAAGAGGTACTGACCCCGGCGATCGAAGCCCAGATCAAAGAGCAGGGCAAAGCCCGCATCCTCATTGAATGGGATGACAGCTTCAAAGGCTGGGAGCCAAAAGCCATGCTGGACGATATGCGTCTGGGCTTTTCCCATTGGAATGATTTTGACAAAGTCGCGCTGGTCGGCGCGCCAAAATGGCTCGACATATTCTTCAAACTCTTCGATTCCCTTTCCAAAGGAGAAGTCAAAGCGTTTGCCGACGGAGAATATGATGCGGCTATGACCTGGGCAGGGACCTGATCAGCGACTTTTCCCAAGTATCGCGTCCAACGACAAATTGCCGGGGCCATAAGCCATCAGAGCAAACAAAATGACCGTCCACCAGACATGGTCATTCCACCACAGGCTGAGCCCCTGTCCGGTCCAGAACGGGTAAACCAGGGTTGAGATAACCAGGGTCATCACCAACAGGCCGGCACTGGCGAACCGGGTCATAAAGCCCACGATCAGCATCAGGGGCAATACGGTTTCCCCAAAGGTGGAAAGCGCCCCCGCAAATACGGCCAATCCATGGGGGATGCCCTCAAAATATTCATATTCAAAGAGGTCAACCGCGGTACCAAAATCCTGTACTTTCAGGATACCGGATTTGAGAAACATCCGCGCCATGACCAGCCGGGCAGCCAAAGCGGCCAAGCCCTGAAAATGGCTGGTTAGGCCTTCGAAACGACAATAAAGACGTTTGGCATTGGCCAGCATACTGGCCTTGTTGTCATTGGTCATCGTGCTCTCCGTTAAAGACACCGGCGCTTAGCCAGTGTGAAAATTCCTTGGTGAGGTCAAAGGCTGGATCATGGCGCATGGCATCGGTCCAACCTTGCGCCAATGAATGTCCGCCGCCTATGGCGTCCAGAAAAATATATTGCGCCTGTGTCAAACCGGCGTGGCGGATTTGCATATCCTGACGCCAGACCAGCGCCCATTCGCGCCCGGTTTTCAAATCAATTTCGCGCACATTTTCATCTTCGATATTGGTGCGCCAGATTGAATAGGCCGGTACGGAAAAGCGCAACAATGTTGCCGAGGCATGCAGCCCCGGGGCGCTGGCCGGCAGGGTTTCCGGTGCAACCCCCTGTAAGTCGCTTGCCAACAATGCTGGCGCATTTGCCGCGCCATAGGCAACAAACCAGGCCCAGTCGAGGCGGGCCACCGGGGTTAGCCAAGGTAGCTCGTTTTGCACCGGCGCAAAGGTGCGCAGGAAATCTGCAAACCCGGCCCCATAATGAGTGAGGCTAGCAGATGAGGGCGGGTTTTCCTTTAAAAACGCTGTCATCAGGGCGGCGAAATATTCTTCCCCGACCAGCCGATTGACCGCCTTGTAAATGCCTTGCATGGCTTTGGTGGCGGTGACGCGAAAATTGCTCTGATGGATGCCAAGACGCGCCCTATGGCTGCTCTCTTTAAGCCATGGCGTCATGGCGTCGGCATCAGCCCCGCCAAGCACGTTGGCAAATTTTTCATAAAATTCCCGGTCCTCAGCCATGACCGGCCTCCACGGCGGCATCATCCAAAACCAGATTGGCCTGATGCACCTCGGCCATCAGTTCGGCAAAGGCCGGAATGTTCTCGTCGCGCTCGATCAAGGTGGGCTTTGGCCCCGCCGCGCGAATGAAATCTTCATATAACGCCCAGACGGCGCCGCTGATCGGGGCACCATGGCTGTCGATCAAAACCTGATCCCGATTGCGGGTTTGGGCGGTAAAGCCCGCCAGATGCACTTCGCCAACTTCCTTTGGGGGCACAACGTCCAGCCAATCCTGGGGACTGCCGCCCAGATTTTGGGCGCAGACATATATATTATTCAGATCAAACAACAGACCCGCCCCGGCGATTTTGGCTGCCTCGACATATAATTCCATCATGGAAATATCGCCGTGTAATGAGATATAGAGCGCCGGGTTTTCGATCAGAATGCGCCGCCCCAGCATGTCCTGGGTTTCAGCAATATGCGCCGCCAGGGCATGCAGGGTTTGGCGGGTTGGCGGCGGCGGTAACAGATCAGCAAAATAGGTATTTCCCAAACGAGACCAGGCCACATGCTCGGAAACACTGGCCGGGTCATACCGGTCCACCAGCGTTTTCAAACGTGCCAGATGGTCCTGATCTGGTCGGTCCGGCCCGCCCAGCGATAAGCCCACCCCATGCAGGGACAGGGCAAAACGATCGGCAATGGCATCCAACCAAGCCAGCCGCGGCCCACCTGCGACCATATAATTTTCCGGATGCACCTCAAACCACAGACCATTGGCGGGTGCCGCCAGGGCATCGCGATAATGCTCTGGCTTCAGGCCAAGACCTGCACGTTCCGGCAATGCGTGGGGGTGTGTCATGAAGTTTCCAAATAAAAGCGGCGGCCGCGCCTTTGCACAACCGCCGCTTTTCATTGTGCTTTTACGATAAAGGCTCAGGCCTCAATCGCGGCCTTGGCTTCGGCTTTGGTCAGACCTTTATGGTCCTTGCCGCTTGCATCTTTGACCACCGTTGCGTTGCAGGTGCCCTTGGCAACAAATTGCCATTCGCCGGCATCAAAGCTGACGGTAGATTGACCCTGGCAGGAATGCGTGCCGGCAAGATTGCCGCAATCATTTTCGCCAGCCAGTGTAATGCCATAGCACTTTTCCTTGGGGCCTTTGACTTTGGCCGCATTGGCCACACCGGCGGTGAGGGCAATGGAAGCCACAGAGAGCGTTGCAACACTGATTTTAGTATAAACATTCATGGGAAGATCTTTCTTTTATTTACGTTCCTCGACACGCCGCATTCAACGCAGCGCCTGCACAACACATAGCGCTTCTTTACGCATTGTCATCATAACAACACCACAACCTTCAATGAACAAGTTGTGAGCATCTTGTGAGAAACAGAAACGATTGCGTTATTTACGTGGCGGCGCGGGTTCGATCCACCAGGAAGGCCCCCAGTGCCAAAAGCGAATAAGCCACCAATGCCGATATGGCAAAGGGTTGAGCCGATGCCCCGGCCTCGACCTCGCCCATATGACTATAAGCCTGCACCGCCATCAAAAATGCCAGAAACAGCCATGGCGACACCCGGCCCATAAATCCTTTGGGGGTGGTATGGCGCAGATATAGCCAAAAGCCGCCCACGAGCAGGCCCATCTCGGCAATTTGTGACCATAATAGCGAGCGCCAAAGCCCAAACCCGTATTTGGGATCACCAACCACCAGCGGCAAATCCGGCGCATGGACCAGCAGATCGGCAAACCAGTGGGACAATACGGCCCCGCCCAGGATTAATCCGGCGGCCCATTTATGGCCGCCCTTACGATAAACACCATAAAGCAAGGCCGCCGCCACGGCCCAAATGGCCGCCCCCACCAAAGAATGCGTATAGGGCATATAATAAAGGTCCAGCGGCGAGGCCTCTAAAAAGCCGGGGATAATGCGTACCTTTTCCACCCCGGCCAGCACCAGTGCGGCCCATATAAAATCAACCAATTGCACCGCCACAAAGAGCAGCCACAAAGGCACTGCCGGCTTAAACGCACGGGCCGCAAAGGCGGCGCTGTAATGACCTATGAACATTTCTTTTCCCCCTTTGGGTTGTGGTTACTCCCCAAATGATCCGGCCGGCCCCGGAAACACCACCGGGCTTTGTGAGCCATCTTTGGCCACCGAAGCCACGCCGAAATAATAATTGTCGATGACAATATTTTTCATTTCAACATGGTCAACCTTGCCGACAAAACGCGACCATTGCCATTGCGGCTGGTCGGTCAGACGCCAGTATATTTTATATCCAGCCAGATTGTCAGCCGCCTTTCCCGTGGCCATTTTCCAGCTGAGCTGTGTCGAGGGTTGCACCGCGCCCTTTATACCCACCTTGGCGGGAAAGGGCGGCGCGCCGGCCATTTCGGCCAGAGAGACCACATTTAACGCGGTCAGTTTACGGGCATAATCAAAGTTCACGCCCTCGATAACATCGCCAAACGCGCGGCCGTTTTCGGTGCGGATATTCTGGTGCTGGCGATCATAATTTTCGTGGGTTTCCATAATGCGCACCCCAGGAATGCCCACCGCATTAAACGGCCGGTGATGGCCACCCCGACCAAAGCGGTCCAGCCGATAGACCATCATCACATCCAGTGCCGGGATATACTGATCGGCGCGCACATCAATATAACGGGCCAGATTGCGTGATGGCGAATCCACTTCGCCGCCGGTAAAACGGCGCATGCGGGCTTCTTTGGGAGTTTCAACATCCCGTGTGCCTTCGGAAAAAACCCGCGCAATGGTGTTGTCGGTAATCCCGTCAATGCCGGTAATATTGCCGATCATATCATTGTTCAGCACCGCCTTGATGCGCCAACCATGATCCAGCGCATATTTGGCCACGATCTTACCGCCAAACAACCCCTGCTCTTCGCCAGCCAAACCCGCATAAATAATCGAGCCGGCAAATTTATGCTTGGAAAGCACCCGCGCCGCCTCCAGCACCCCAGCCATGCCGGACGCATTATCATTGGCCCCCGGACTATCAGAGGTAAAATCCATCGGATCGGTAACCCGGCTGTCGATATCGCCAGACATCATCACATAACGGTCTGCATCCAGCGTGCCGCGCTGGATCGCGATCACGCTGACTACCTCTACGGGATCAGGGATGCGCTGCTCGCCCTTGACCGTATCGGCAATGGTGATGACCTGAAGACAACCGCCGCACGCGGCGCTGATGCGCTCAAACTCTGACCGGATCCAGCGCCGCGCCGCGCCAATGCCGCGGGTGTTGGATTTGGTATCCGATAGTGTATGGCGGGTGCCAAAATTCACCAGTTTTTGCACGTCTTTGTGCAGGCGGTCTGCCGAAACCTCACCGGCCAATTCATGCATCAACATCACCTCGCCCGGCGGGGCATTTTGTGCCTGAACGCGCCCGGCACCCAATGCCAAAAATACGATACACGCACTTGCCCTTATACTACTTTGCCACATGATCATGCTCCCACCGTTTCCACGCATCCACCCTAAGGGAAGCGCTGTTGGGCAGCAAATTAATCTTACTACACCAGGCCATAGCCCTTGTAGTAAGCATCACCTATAAGCATAGAAAAATTCGCCATCACCATGGGAGCCAATAATGATCCAGATTTCATCCTCTTTCGATGCCGGTAATATCAACGTTCTGGAGGCCAGCGATCCACAGGATATTCGCCTTGAAATCCGCACGGATAATGGCTCTGATTTTTATCAATGGTTCTATTTTCGCCTGACCGGTGCCAAGGGCATATCGTGCCGTTTGCGCCTGATGAATGCCGGCGGCGCGGCCTATACCGAGGGTTGGCCGGGATATAAGGCGGTTGCCTCCATGGATCGGGAAAGCTGGTTCCGACTGGATACGGAATATCAGGACGGCGTGCTGGATATTCATCTGGTGCCTGAGGAAGATGCGATCTGGATCGCCTATTTCGCCCCCTATTCCATGGAGCGGCACGGCGATTTGATCGCGCAGGCGCAATTATCAGACCGGGCCAGCCTTAGCGTTTTGGGCAAAACTCTGGATGGACAGGATATTGACCTGTTGCGCATTAGCGATGGCCGTGATGGCCCCAAGAAAAAATGCTGGATCACCGCGCGCCAGCACCCGGGCGAAAGCATGGCTGAATGGTGCGCCGAAGGGCTGATCTGGCGGCTGTTGGATGAGGCCGATCCGATTTCGCGCGAGCTGTTGAAACGCACAGATTTTTACATTGTGCCCAATATGAACCCGGACGGGTCCAGACGCGGGCATTTGCGCACCAATGCGTGCGGCGCCAATTTAAATCGAGAATGGGAAACCCCGACCATGGAGCGCTCGCCGGAGGTTTATCTGGTTCAGACAAAAATGCGTGAAACCGGGGTGGATTTTGCCATGGATATGCATGGCGATGAGGCCCTGCCCTATAACTTTATTGCCGGGGCCGAGGGCACGCCCAATTGGTCCAATGCCCGGGCCACGCAATTGGCCGATTATCTGGAGGCGTTGAAAAAAGCCAGTCCGGATTTTCAAACCGAGCATGGCTATCCGCCCAGCGCCCCCGGCACCGCCAATCTCAGCATGGCCACCAACTGGATTGCCCAGGAATTTACCTGTCTTTCCATGACCCTGGAAATGCCGTTCAAGGACACCGTGGACACCCCCGATGATGAATATGGTTGGTCACCAGAGCGCGCCGCCGCCCTGGGCCGGGCGTGCCTGGATGCCCTGTGGGCGCGCATTGAGGATATTTAGGAGGGCACACCTTTCGACAAGACGGGCCAAACCAGCCAAGGGTCCCCGGATTTAGTCCGGGGTCCATTTTTGCTGCCTTTTGGATCCCGGCGCGGGGGCCGGGAGCCCTCTCCTTCGACAAGCTCAGGATGAGAGTTAGATATATAAAGCGCCTCACCTTGAGCTTCCTCATCCTGAGGGATTGCGGAGCAATCGTCTCGAAGGACGAAGGGCGAGGCGCGTAAAATTAACTCACCAATTGGGCGCGCATTTGCTGGCGCAACACATCAATCGGGGCAAAATTGCCAGCATTACCCTGACGAAAGTGCCAAAACGTCCAGCCATTACAGGCCGGGGCGTGTTGCACCGCGGCACCGACCTGATGGATCGAGCCTTTGTTCTCGCCCGTGGTAATAGAACCATCGGGGCGCACCCGGGCGATACGGCGTTTTTGCGGGCAAAAGAGCTTATCGCCGGCATGCAAAAGCCCGGCTTCGACCACTGCCCCAAAGGGAATGCGCGGCAGAGATTTTTTAGAGGGTGTGACCTCCAAATCCTTGTCCTGCGCCGTAGTAATGGCATCAATGCGCGTCTGCGCCACCTCAACATAGGTGGCGTCCTGTTCGATACCGATAAAGTTACGGCCAAGTTTTTTCGCCACCGCGCCGGTGGTACCGGTGCCAAAGAACGGGTCCAGCACCACATCCCCCGGATTGGTGGTGGCCAATATCACCCGGTGCAACAGGCTTTCCGGTTTTTGCGTCGGGTGGGCCTTGGTGCCTTCATCATTTTTGATGCGTTCATGCCCGGCGCAAATGGGCAAATTCCAATCGGAGCGCATTTGTACACCGTCGTTCAGCATCTTCATCGCCGGATAATTAAACGTGTATTTTTTCTGCTCGCGGGATTTCAGCGCCCAGATCAGCGTTTCATGGGCATTGGTAAATCGTGTGCCCTTGAAGTTTGGCATGGGATTGGACTTGCGCCAGATCACATCATTCATGAACCAGAAGCCCGCATCCTGCAAAATCCCGCCAATGCGAAAAATGTTGTGGTAAGACCCCATCACCCAAATGGCACCATCTTCTTTGAGCAACCGCCGCGCGGCCTCCAGCCAGCGCCAGGTGAACAGATCATAATCGTCAAAACCGCCGATCTGGTCCCAACCATCGGTCACCGCCTCGACCTTGGAATTATCCGGCCGGTGCAGATCCCCGCCAAGCTGTAGATTATAAGGCGGATCAGCAAAAATAAGATCCACACTGTTTGCCGGCATGGCCTCCATAGCGGCAACACACTCATCGTGCAGAATTTGGTTTAACGGCAATTTGGTCATTATGATTCACCCATGTTTTCAGTGGTGAATCGTGCGCCGCTTCGGTTTATGAGACCTTAAAAGACATAGTAAACAAGGCGTTAATAGTTATGGTTAATCAAAGGTTTAGCCCGCTTGGCAGCCAATACCGGGGCAAAGGAAAACCGGTGAATGGGGCATGGCCCCTGGGCCGCCAAAGCCGCCTTGTGTACTTTGGTCAGATAGCCTTTATGGGCCGCGAACCCATAGCCTGGATAGAGGGCGTCGGCGCGCACCATCAGGCGGTCGCGCACCACTTTGGCGATGATGGAGGCCGCCGCGATTGAGACGCTTTTGCCATCGCCCTTGATGATCGCCGTCGCTGTGCATGGTAAATCTTTTGGCAGTCGGTTGCCATCAATCAGGGCATGCCCCGGCACCATTGGCAGGGCTGCCACGGCCCGTCCCATCGCGGTCATGCTGGCATGTAGAATGTTCAGCCGGTCGATCTCTTCGGGTTCGGCCATGCCAAGGCCAAAACGCGCATCCCGGACCAAAACAGAATACAACTGTTCCCGGCGCTTTTGCGAGAGCTTTTTGGAATCATCCAGCCCCGGCGGTATGTTTGCCGGATCAAGGATCACCGCCGCGGCCACCACTGGCCCGGCCCCCGGACCACGGCCGACCTCGTCCACCCCGCAAACCTTGCCGGTGACCGCGCGCTCTAGGGTATAATCTGGCATGCCGAGTGAGGCGCGACGCGCCCTATTCGTCCGCCACGCGGAAATTTTTGGTCTGGCCTTTCATCATCGCCATGGCCAAGGGGTCGGGCAGGATTTTGAAAATCGCCGCAATGGTTTTATTGGCCAGGCCAGGCACGCGCACCGCCACATTATTTTCCACCGCCGTATAGCCGGCCGCCGCCACGTATTCAGAGGTTTTCCACATCCAACCCGGGGTTTTGGAGACCAGACCGCGGGTGTCGTTGACGTCATGAAATTCGGAAAAGGTAAAGCCCGGGCATAGCGCGGAAACGTGCACACCGGTGCCCAAATTTTCCAAATTGAGCGATTGTGAGAACTTGATCAGAAACGCCTTGTCGGCGGCATAAAGCGTATGGCCTTTGGAGCCCGGCAAATGCCCAGCCAGAGAGGCCACATTGATGATGCGGCCAAAACCGCGCTCGACCATGCCCGGCAGGGCCAGATAGATCAGCTCGCACGGGGCGGTCAGCATGATCTGGATAAAGTCCGCATGGGCCTTCCATGGCACCTTGGCAAAGGTACCCGGCACGCCGTAACCGGCATTATTGATAATGCCGTCCAGATGCCGTCCGGCGTCTTTAACCGCCTTCATAATCGCCTTGGGCGCACCCTTGGTGTGCATGTCGATCGGAATGATCAGACTGTCCACGCCGTTTTTGGCCTTCATTTCCTCGGCCAAATCCTCAAGGCGCTCTTTACGCCGCGCCGTCAGCGCCAAATCCCAGCCATGGGCGGCAAATTCACGGGCCAAAGCGGCGCCAATACCAGCCGATGCGCCGGTGATGAGAATAAGGGGTCGGGTCATGGTTTCACTCTCTCGCTAAATGGTAGGCTTATCAAAAGCAATTGTTGCACCGAGGCAAGCACAGATGCGCATAAAACTAATATGGTGTCATCCCGGCCCCCGAGCCGGGATCCAGACCGGGTTTAACCCACGCGATGTTTTGCAAGGTGATCCCAAAAATAGATACCGGACCAAGTCCGGTATGACATGTGGGCAACAATGTCGCGATGAAAAGCCTGAAAGGTAATTTTAGATACATCACTTGACGTTATATCGCATCGCGATATAGTTGCACCATGAGTGAGAAAGCCGAAATCCTGTCTGAAGCCAGCACGTTCATCCTGCTGGCACTGGCCGAACCGCTGCACGGTTATGGGATTATCAAAAAGGTCGAACAGATGAGCGATGGCCGTGTGCGCCTTGGCCCGGGCACGCTTTATGGGGCGCTGACCAAAATGGTCAAAAAGGGCTGGATATTGCCTCTGCCGGTGGAAAATGGCGCCCGGCGCAAGGTCTATAAGCTGACCACGGTAGGCCACGAACAATTACAAAATGAAATGGCCCGCCTCACCGCCCTTATCGGCTATGGCGAGGCGGCGCTGGCCGCCTGGAAGGACGCGAGGAAAGACACATGAGCAACCCTGAAACTCTGATCCAAAACTTTCCCTGGGTATCCTGGAAAGAAGATGATTTCCTGGACTTTCTCAAATCCATGGCGGCAAAGGGCTGGGTATTGTGCGGCTTTAAAAAGCAAAACGCATTGATGATGTGGAGACCACACGGCTATATATTTAGGCGCGCTGAACCACAAAATCTGGAGTTTCGCGTTGATTATCGCCCGGTCAGCAAGAAAGAACGCGGTGCGTATATACAGCTTTGCGAGGATGCCGGTTGGCGCCTTGGGTGCGCGATCAAGGGAGTTTATGTCTTCTATACGGATGCAAAAAAGGCGGCGCAGGCTGATTTCTTTTCCGACGATCAATCAAAAACTTCTAAATACCGGCGCTTGCAAATCCGCACGATGACACTGGGCGTTATACTCATCCCAGCCATGTACTATCTGTATTATCATTCGTGGTTATCCCACCATGTTTCCGTCTTTATGGATTCGCCTTTCATCGCCAGCATGACTGTGCTCATTACTGTTTTCTATCTCTATGTCCTGCTCCGGCTTAACCTGGCTATCGGGCATATTAAAAACCAAAAGAGCGCGGAAGACGTACAAGGCGAACCTACAAAAAACAGGAAAAAATGGCATTTTTGGTATGATGTAGTGATTATCATTAGCCTGACATTAGCCCTCACGCCACTTTTTGGAATTTGGTTCATTCCCAACTTTCACTGGCAATGGAGTTGGTATTTCCAAAACGCACTTTTCGTTACCCAATGGAGTGTTTTCATGGTTTTATTCTATGCTTGGGCGAATAAACAGGCAAAGAAAAAAGCCAAAAAGGTTCTTGAGGAAACATAATCATATTCCCCGCCTTGACATTACTTTGTATTTTTCCTAATTAGGGAAAATGAATAAAACGTTCAAAGCACTGGCCCATCCGGTTCGGCGGGAAATCCTGTCCATGCTGCGCAATGGCCCGTTGATATCGGGCGATATTGCTGCCCGGTTTGATATGAAATGGCCGACCATGACCGGGCATCTAAAAGTTTTGAAAGAGGCCGGGCTGGTGCACGGCGAACGCTTTGGCACGCAAATCCGCTATCGGCTGAACACCGGGGCCGCCGAAGAGGCCATTGCGGCCCTGATGGCATTATTTGGCAAGGGAGAAGAAAAATGATCCGAACGGGACTGATCGCCTCAGTAATTCTGATAACCCTGATGCTGGCCTTAAGCCTCTGGGCCATGCCGCATGTGCCCATCGATGGGCAGTTTGCCACCCATTGGAATATTAAGGGTGAGGCAGACGGTTTTGGCAGCCGCGCCACGGTGTTGTGGCTGATGCCTGGCATTGCTGTGGGCATGGCGGTGTTGATGGCCATTTTGCCACTGATTGACCCGCGACGTAAAAACCTCCTGCGTTCATCATTGCCTTATCTGATCACCTGGATCGGCAGTTTTATGGTCCTAAGCTCTGCACATTCTATGCTGGTGCTAAATGCCGTTGGCGCAGTCAATCTGACCGATGTTACCAATGGAC
>Ga0256829_1002790_pt1 | contig 12650 bp, 11 predicted proteins | sample 131447metaG_FD_185979 | JGI IMG/M metagenome (GOLD analysis project Ga0256829, IMG submission 185979) | Hydrothermal vent microbial communities from Lau Basin, Pacific Ocean - 131-447 | ecosystem: Environmental > Aquatic > Marine > Hydrothermal vents | place: Pacific Ocean: Lau Basin | collected... | reverse complement strand
GTGGTAAACGAATGCGTATTTTACTCCAGTTCTCATCATATTCTTCTAAAGATGCTCGCATAAGAAAAAAGGGAAGAAATAAGGAAAATCTACGCTTATCCGATAAGAAAAAGAGCTTTTTGATAAAATTTATATTGCTAGACATGGGGCTAGTTATCTTTCTTGTTCAAGTGTATAGGTTTACCAATGAGTTTGATCAATGGTCGTTTTTCTTGTTCACCATTCCAAATACACACATCATGCTCATCAAACCATTGGGCATCAAATAACCAAAGCCATTTGTTTTTCTTCTCAATAATTTCAGGCTGAGCAGCTTCACCACTTTTGGTGCGGTTGAGGGCTGCGGCAAGGCGTAGGATTGCAGCCAAAGCAATGGTCACCCGTGTATCTTTGCTACGCATACCTTTGAATACGAGGTGTTTATTACTTGGACTGTTTTTTCTATGGAATCGAACTATGGCAGCCAGCATTTGTTGCTGACGTTGTGTAATACCTGTGAGGTTAGAGTTGCCAATAATATAGCTGCCATGCAAATGAATCTTTTTATGGCTCATGGTTAAGCCGATTTCATGCAGTTGGCAGGCAGCAATTAACAAACGATAAGCTTCTTCATTCAAGTCCAAGGGTGTTGTGTATGCTTTAAAAATGATTTCAGCCGTTTGGGTGACTCGCTTGATTTGGGTGCGGTCGAGGTTGAATCGTTTAGCCATAGCTTTGCTGGCTGCTTTGATGGGTCGAGAGGGTAAACGTCCTGTGCTGGCAATACGGTCAAAAATAATACCTTCACGCAACGCACTAGGGCAAATGCGTAAGGATTTAATACGCAAGGCACGCATAACTTCTTTGAGAATAAGGCAGCCTGCAACCAAAGTGGCTTGGCGTTCAGGTTCAATGCTTGAAGGTAAAGTACCTTGTTTTACAGCATCAATGAGTTTGGGTAAAACCTGTTTTAAATCGCGTAGGGTTAAGTGAGTGCTATCTTCGTGCTTATAAAAACTGGCAACGACTTCTGCCAAGCTACGAATGGTTCCTGATGTGCCATATACGGCATGGACTTCAAAAGGTTTGTATTCGGATGCTACAGCTTGAATTTTACTTGCTGCTGCGGCACGACATTTTTTAACTTGAAGGGCAGTGTAGTTCCCTTCGGCAAAGAACTGTCGAGAATAGCGGCGTGCACCCATATCTAGGCTTTCGGCAGCGAGTACACCATCAGGCTTGTTGCCAACAATCACTTCTGTGCTACCACCACCAATATCAATAATGTAAGCAGGTTCATCACGAATATAACCTTCAGAGCGAACACCTTGAAATACCAGCCGCGCTTCTTCTTCGCCATTGACGATTTCAACCACCAAATCAAGCTCTTGACGGATGCGCTTGGCAATCGCATGACGATTGGGGGCATCACGCATGGCAGAGGTGGCAATACAATGCATTTCTGCATCATAACTCTCTGCCAATTGTTTGAAGAACTTAAGGCTTTCAAGCATACGTCCAATGGCTTCTTCACTCAGCCGACCTCTGGCATTCACACCATCACCCAAACGAACCCAATGTTTCATTCTGTCCACAATGTGGAATGCACCATGTGCTTCAGCTTTGGCGATAATCATGTGGAATGAGTTGGTACCCATATCTACAGCTGCAATGTGTTTTCCCAAATGTACGCTCAAAAGTTAGCCCTCGTTATGTGCTAGCTGTCTGTTGTGCACGAACTTTCTTTTGCACAGCTTTTTTCTTAGCAGCTTTTTTTACTTTGGCTGTATCATACTTCTTTAAATGACGCTTGGTCAATTGATGCTGTTTGTGGACTTTGTCTGCAGTTTTATCTACACGCTGCTCAGTGCGTTTGGCCTTTTTAGCAGCTTTTTTAGCTTTTTTAGCAGCCTTAGCAGCTTTTGCTGCGGCTTTATCTGCTTTTATGATGGCTTTTTTTAGCGCTTCTTGCAGTTCTTTGTCATGTTTATTTTTGCTCATGTATCACCTCTATGTGGTTGACTTAATAATGCTCTGCATATTTCAGCAGAGCATAGGAAAAATAATTATTCTGCGTGTTTTTTATTAGAATAGTCGAGCTTGCGATGGACGTTGCCAACAATTTTAGGGTCAGGCGCACATGCCACGGTTTCGTCTTTTCCTGGATAGTCTAGGCTATGAAGATAATGGCGCATGCAATTGATGCGTGCACGTTTTTTATCATCTGATTTCACTACAGTCCAAGGCGCATCAGCCGTGCTGGTGTAGAAAAACATGGCTTGTTTGGCTTTGGTATAGTCTTCCCAACGATCCAAAGACTGAATATCAATCGGGCTTAATTTCCACTGTTTGAGTGGGTCATGAGTACGCCCATGAAAGCGGCGAAGTTGCTCGTGACGACTGACGGAGAACCAGTATTTAAACAGGTGAAGTCCAGAGTTAACCAACATACGCTCCAGTTGTGGTGTCTGCCGTAAAAATTCTAAATATTCCTCATCGCTACAAAAGCCCATCACACGCTCTACACCAGTGCGATTGTACCAAGAGCGGTCAAGGAAAACCATTTCACCTTTGGTGGGTAAATGTTTGATATAGCGTTGATAGTACCACTGACCCAACTCACGATCATTGGGTTTTTCCAAGGCAATAACATGAGCTGCACGAGGGTTGAGGTGCTCATTGAAGCGTTTGATTGTGCCGCCTTTACCAGCTGCATCACGTCCTTCAAAAATACCAAGAATACGCTGCCCTGTTTCTTTAACCCAAGCTTGAACCTTGAGCAGTTCAATTTGTAGCAAATGTTTTTCTGCTTCATACTCTTCCAAGCCCATTTTTTCAGGGTAGGGATATGTGCCCATTTCATGACTTAAGGCAAGTAGCTTTTTTCCTGAAATCACTTTTGGCGATTTGAGAACCTTTTTAGGGTTACTCATTCTATCCAAGAGTTTTTGCAATTTTTCTTTATTGTGTTTTTTTTCTTTACTCATGTTTATCGAACACCTTTTTAAAATAGGCAATAAAATATTAAGGGAACAGAAGTTGTTTCCTTACATGCCTTTATTTTTTGGTGAAAAGGATGGGGTGATGTGCGATGGAGCCAAGTTTTGCACGTGAAAAATACAAATAGACTGACGCACCAGCTTTTCGTGCTCAACATACAGCAATTAGATGCAAATAGCAACTATTATTTTTTATGCTAAAGATTGAGATTGTATGGTTAACCCAATGTCATGATTGTGCCATATTGTGATGCAGTGTATTGTTGCTGATACACTTTTAGGAGAAGCAATGAGCCAAGACTTACAAAAACCAGAACTCTATTTGAATCGAAATTTGAGTATGTTGGCATTTAACCAGCGTGTATTTGAGCTGGCTTGTGATGAGTCTATACCGCTTTTGGAGCGCCTACGTTTCTTGTGTATTAGTAGTTCTAACTTGGATGAGTTTTTTGAAGTGCGTGTTGCGATGTTGAAGCAACGTGTAGCAATGGGGTTAAGCACGGTGTCACCTGATGGCCTTTCTACATCAGAAACACTAAAAGCTATTCGTATTGATGTTGAAGCACTGGTAGAAAAGCAATACGCACTACTAGAAAATGATATTTTCCCTGCTATGCGTGATGAAGATATTAAGATTTTACATAGGCATGAGTGGACAGAGGCGCAACAACAGTGGATTCGTCGCTTTTTCCGTGCAGAACTGTTGCCCGTGCTCACACCCATCGCCCTAGACCCTGCCTACCCATTTCCCAAGTTGGTGAATAAAATTTTAAACTTTATTGTTAACCTTGAAGGTAGGGATGCTTTTGGGCGTGATGTGAAGCGGGCAATTGTGCAAGCGCCGCGCTCGTTACCACGTTTGATTGCTTTGCCTGATGATGTGGCGGGTTGTGCACATGGGTTTGTGTTGCTTTCATCGATTATGCACGCTCATGTGGGTGACTTGTTTCCAGGCATGCAAGTATCACAATGTCATCAGTTTCGGGTGACGCGAAACAGTGAGCTTTACCGCCGCGAAGAAGAAAGTGAAGATTTGAAAAAGATGATTGCTGCTGAGCTGCTGGACAGTCGGTATGGTGCTGCTGTTCGCCTTGAAGTATCTATCCATTGTCCAGAAGAGCAATCTGACTTTTTGTTGCATCAGTTCAATTTAAAAGAGCAGGATTTGTATCGGGTGAATGGTTTGGTCAACCTGTACCGATTGGCTGCGATTTCTGATGAGGTGGATAAGAGTGATTTAAAATTTAAACCTTTTGTTGCAGGCTTACCCAAATGTTTATCCACCACTAGTGAAGATGACTCATCATCACTTTTTGATAGAATCAAACGCTCGGATGTGTTGCTACACCATCCATTTCAAAGCTTTGAGCCCGTGATGGACTTACTCAATCAGGCCGCTAATGATCCTGATGTGTTGGCGATTAAACAAACCATGTACCGCGTTGTACCTGATTCACCGATTGTAAATGCGTTGGTTAAAGCGGCAATCAATGGCAAAGAAGTGGTAGCCATTATTGAGCTTAGAGCGCGATTCAATGAAGCAGATAATATTGGTTTGGCAGATAGGCTGCATGCAGCAGGTGTGCAGGTCATTTATGGTGTGGTGGGTTATAAAACACACGGGAAAATGATGTTGATTGTACGCCGCGAAGGCCGCCGTTTGCGGCGTTATGTGCATCTTGGCACAGGCAATTATCACAGCATTACTTCAAGGTATTATACTGATTTTGGGTTACTCTCATGCAACCCTGAACTTGCAGAAGATGTGCATAAAATGTTTCAACAGCTTACAGGCACAGGTCGCGTGCAGCGCATGAAAACACTGCTTCATGCCCCGTTCACCCTGCATAAAGGCATGCTGGAGCGAATTGAGCGAGAAATAAAGCATGTTCAAGCTGGTGGGCAAGGGCGCATCATTGGCAAGATGAATGGTTTGGAAGAACCTGAAATGATTCAAGCGTTGTACAGGGCTTCGCAAGCGGGTGTCAAAATTGATTTGATGGTACGCGGCATTTGTTGTTTGCGTCCTGGCATCAAAGGTGTGTCTGAAAATATTCGTGTACGTTCAATTTTAGGTCGCTTTTTAGAGCATCATCGGGTGTATTACTTTTTAAATGGTGGCGAAGAAGAGTTGTTTTGCGCCAGTGCAGATTGGATGAGCCGTAACTTATTGCATCGCGTAGAAACATGTTTCCCAATCTTGGATAAAACCTTGTTCGACCGTGTGATGAAAGAAGGGTTGCGTACTTATTTAGCAGACAACACAGGCACTTGGAATTTGCGAGCTGATGGTAGTTATGTGCGTATACATTCCGATGCCAAGCCTCGTTCTGCTCAACAGGAGCTGATGGATGCTCTTGGACATATGGATGCAGAGACTTCTTAAGTAAACCAACGACTGTCATTCTCACGCAGGTGGGAATGATGCGTTAATTCTGTTTCACCCTTAAATCAGCGTCCTTTTTTAGTTTTAAAAACTTAAAAGCTATTTTGTTTTTCTTCTAGCTCTTCCCAACGGGTATAGCCGCTTTCTAAAAGGTTGGCTAATTCATCCAATCGTTTTTGGTCTTTTTGAAAACTTTCAGGGTCGTTGCTGAAATAATCAACATCGCAGAATTTGGCTTCAAGGGCTTCTTTTTCTGCTTCCCAAGCTTCAATATTCATTGGCAGGTCATCCAGTTCTTTTTGTTCCTTGTAGGCAAGTTTTTTGACAGTTTTAGCTATTTTTTCTTCTTTTTTAGTGTTTATAGATTGTTTTCCTGACTTTTCAGCTAATTTTTCTTCGTTTTCACGCAAAACAGCGCGTTCTTTCCATGCCAGATAATCGGAATAACCACCTTCGATGGGTACAATTTTGCCATCACCTTCAAATGCCAACACTTTGCTTACGGTTCTATCCATAAATGCCCTATCGTGACTAACGATAATGACTGTGCCTTGGTATTTGGCTAAAGCTTCTTCAAGCACTGCAAGTGTGCCAATATCCAAGTCGTTGGTCGGCTCATCAAGCACCAATAGGTTGGCAGGTTCTAGCAAGAGTTTAGCGAGCAAAAGGCGACCCCGCTCACCACCAGAAAGAGCAGCAACACGTGCATTTAATAATTCTTTATCAAAGAGGAAATCCTGCATATAACTAACAATATGTCGTGGTTCATGCCCACCAATATGCACAAAATTACCGCCACTTGGTACGAGCACATCTTTAAGTTTGTCTTCGGGGTTAAGTTCTCGAATTTGCGTTAAGAATGCAGGGGCAAGGCGCACTCCATGTTTGATATGACCACTATTAGCTTGTAATTCACCCAAGAGAATTTTGAGCAGTGTAGTTTTACCAATACCGTTGGGGCCTAAAAAACCAATGCGTTCACCTGCCATGATTTTGCAATTGAAATTATCGACAATCATCGCTTTTTCAAAGCTATGGCAGACATCAATGGCTTCTATCAACAGTTTGCCAGGTTTGACACCTGATGCCACGCGCAAATCCACATCGCCACCGCGAAGCTTACGGGCAGCACGTTGTTTTCTTAAATCTTCAAGGGCGCGAACCCTGCCTTCATTGCGTGTACGTCGTGCTGGAATGCCTTGACGAATCCATTTTTCTTCGTTGGCGAGCATTTTATCAAATTTTTTATGTTCTCTGGATTCAATTTCTAATAATTCAGCTTTTTTCTGTAGATATTCGGCATAACTTGCCTGAAAATGGGTAAGCTTCCCCCTGTCCAATTCAATGATTTCTTCCGCCACAGCATCTAAGAAATACCTGTCATGGGTAATAAACAACACAGCACCTTGAAAGGATGCAACAAAATCTTCAAGCCATTCAATGGATGATATATCCAAGTGGTTGGTGGGCTCATCAAGCAACAAAACTTCGGGTTCAACGACCACAGCTTGTGCCAAAGCCACGCGGCGCAACCAGCCACCTGATAATTCGCCAACATCACGGTCTGCATCCAAACCCAACTTGGTGATGGCAGTTTCAATTCTAGCATGGAGCTTCCATGCGCCCAAATGTTCAAGTTGATGTTGCAAGTTTTCAAGTTTTTTTAGGGCTTTATCAGAATAATCATGCGCTAAGTTGCTGGTGGCTTGATGGTAAGCATCTAAAGTGTTGGCAACTTCGCCTAGACCCTCAGCAACCACTTGAAACACGCTTTGACCAGGTTCAAAATAGGGGTCTTGATGTAAATATGCGACCTTGCAGCCACTTTTGATTTGTACGCTTCCGTCGTCTACGTCCATTTGCCCAGCAATCACTTTAAGCAGGGTGGACTTACCCTCACCATTGCGCCCAATTAAACCCACGCGTGCACCTGCACTAATACGTAAGTCCACATTATCCAACAGTACTTGATGACCAAATGCTTTTTTAAGACCATGTAACATTAAAACTGGCATATTTTATCCTTAGGCTTAGATGTCATTCTGAACGAAGCTGAGGAATCTTGAGATTTCTCCACGTTAGTCGAAATGACAGGGTAGTCACTTTTATATTGGTAACACATTGGTATTATGCGTTTTCTTGGGTGGTAGGTAAGGATTCGGGATGACCTTTTTTAGCAAGGGCAACCACTGCCGCAGGCAGCACAAAAATATTCAGTATAGGTACAACCATGAGTAGCAATGATATGCCACCAAAACCAAGCCAAAACCAACGGTTTTCTTTCATATCCGCTTTACGTTCATTAAACTTTAAACCTTTACGGCTGGCTTGGGTATCAAAGAGTTCATAATTCAAAAATTGAATGCTGCCGTATGTCCAAATCAGCGTCATCAATGGTGGAATTAAGAAAAACACCAATGCCAACAAACCCCAAAGCAGCAAACCAAACAAGGGGCGGATAGAATTGATAGCGGCTGCGAGTGCCTGATTTGCCCATGACGCATCATTTTCTACTGTGGGATGACCGAGGATTTTTTCCGTCCTAAATGCCAAGGTGTCCAACCAAGGTGCGACGGCTGCCGAGGCAAGGGCAACAAATGCCACAGCCCCAACGACAATGGATAAAAGACCTGCTAAAAAGGAAGCAATATATCCTACTGCAACCCAAAACATCCCATCACCTTCAGGTATCCACATGGATGCCAAATAATCAGAAAAGAAAAACACACTGGTCATCAACACAACCATAAGCACAGCCAACAAACCCAGCATACGCCAAAGCACAGAGCGCAGGCTGCTTTCGCTGAACATCATGATAAATCCTGAAAAGAATGTGGTGATACCTTGAATCATAAAACAGACCTCTAAAGCTAAACTTGACCAAAACCTAACGATTGCAGACGATGTTGCCATGAAATCATTATCTTTATCCATTTTTGAAGCTATACCTGAACAAACTTTAAGCCAAATGTTGCAACTTATGGTACCTGCTGGTGCTGATGATGCTGACCTTTATTTGCAGCACAGCGTGTCGGAATCACTATCTTTGGAAGAGGGTAGGGTAAAACATGTATCAGCCAGCACGCATCAAGGCATTGGTGCGCGGGTGATTATGGGTGAAGCATCAGGTCATGCTTATACCGATAGCTTTGATACAGCGGCTTTGATGGATGCGGCAAAAGCAGCAAGGGCGATTGCCAATAGTGGTAAAGATTTACAACCGCAAGCCATTCGTCCGCAAGCTTTAAAACATAATCTTTATCCTGCGGGTAATCCCATGCAGCAGGTGGATATGCAGAGCCGTAAGGCGCTGTTGGAAAAGTTGGATGTTTTGGCACGAAGCATTGACCCACGGGTGCAGCAGGTATCGGCAAGTGTGTCTTCAGCGTTCAAACAAGTGCAGATTATTACCATGGATGGTCAGACTTTTGCTGATGAGCGACCTTTGGTGCGCTTTAATATTTCTGTGGTGGTCGAAGAAAATGGGAAACGCGAAACAGGTGGTGCTGGCGGCGGTGGTCGTTTCGATTTGCAAAGGCTTTTGGAAAGTGGCGAAGCTGAACGGTTGACCCGTGAAGCAGTGCGACTTGCACTCTTAAACCTTGAAGCCGAAGCCGCACCTGCTGGCGCTATGCCCGTGGTGCTGGGCAATGGTTGGCCGGGTATTTTGTTGCATGAAGCCATTGGGCATGGGCTTGAGGGTGATTTTAATCGTAAAGGCACATCGGTGTTTGCAGGCAAAATGGGGCAGCAGATTGCAGCCAAAGGTGTGACTGTGGTGGATGATGGTTCGATTGCAGAGCGTCGAGGTTCGCTGAATGTGGATGATGAAGGCACGCCCACGCAATGCACGACCTTGATTGAAGATGGTGTGCTGGTGGGTTATCTACAAGACAAACAAAATGCACGATTGATGGGCGTTGAGCCTACAGGCAATGGTAGGCGTGAATCTTATGCCGACCCTGTGCTGCCCCGCATGACCAACACCTTTATGTTGGCAGGCAAGGATAACCCTGATGATATTTTAGCATCGTTGGATGACGGCATTTATGCGGTCAATTTTGGTGGTGGGCAGGTGGACATTACATCGGGCAAGTTTGTGTTTACTACATCGGAAGCCTATCGCGTGAAAAACGGGAAAATCTTGCACCCCGTCAAAGATGTGACCCTAATCGGCTCAGGGCATGAAGTGCTTAAACGCGTATCCATGATTGGTGATGATTTGGCGTTAGACCCAGGCGTGGGAACATGCGGCAAAGCAGGGCAATCTGTGCCTGTGGGGGTTGGTTTACCCACCATTCGTATTGATGAATTAACTGTGGGTGGTACAGAAGCATAAACTGTGGAGAACAAAGATAAAAATGAGCAAGTGGCTATGACAAGCTTAGGTCAACAGCTATCTTGGATTTGGTTGGTTTGTGGTTTGGGTTTGTTGTTCATGGGGCTTTCATCACAGTGGAATGAAAGTGCATTTCATAAGCCAGAGGATAAATCATTGTTTAGCCATACAGGGTTATTGCAGCAGGTAACTTTTCATGCGCCTGCGAAATCACCCACAGTGGTTGAAATGCTTGTGTATAATAAAGAAAATGGCTTGAAACATGGTTATTTGCGTTATGGTTATCATGTGTGGGAAGAGCAATTAAAACCTTATGTACATCAAACGATTACTGTGTGGGTAGATAAACATCAGCAGGTTTGGCAGGTGCAGCAGGGTGGGCAAACCTTGCTTTCAAGTCAAAGCATTGAACAGCGTTTACAAAGCATGAAGCAAGCGCAACAAGTCATGGCAGAGAAGATTGGTTATGCGGGGCTGTTGATGGTGTTGCTATGGCTGTTTTTCTTTCGCCAAAGGTTTACGAAAAAGAATCACGTTTATTCTTGATATTTATCCACACCGCAAAACATGGTCGTGTTTTTTAATTCACGAACAACCTCGTCGGCATGGCGATCGTCATCCCAAGTCACGATATACAAATGTGGTGACATTTGTTTCTTGATGCTGGTATCATGGTCTTCAAGCAATGTTCTAAAGGATTGGTCGTCAATGTCTGCGCATTGGCGCACAGTGATTTCATTGGTTTTGTAGCTGATACCTTCAGGCTCTTGGCTAACTTCTTTTTTGCCTGAACAGGCAGTGATAAGGGTTAAGCTGCTCAATAGCAGGATTGATAAAAATACTTTGGACATGGCAAACTCCTTTGTGTCGGTAGGTTAAAGCAATCAGTCTTTAATTTCAATCCAAGCAGGTGCATGGTCAGATGGGCGCTCTTTGGCGCGTTCTTCAGCGTGAATACCACCATCAAGCACTTGGATATTTGAAGTCACCAATAAATGGTCGATACGAATGCCCCATTTCCGTCTAAAAGCGTTGGCTCTATAGTCCCACCACGAAAACATAGGTTCATCTGGATGTAGCTCACGCAAACTATCGTGTAAACCCATGTTTAATAAGTCTTGGTAATGCGCGCGTTCTTCATCAGAGCACATAATTTTACCTTGCCAGCGGTCGGGGTCATGAATATCAATATCGGCAGGTGCAATATTGTAGTCGCCTAATAAGACCAATTTTTCATGTGTTTTGAGTTCATCTTGTACATAAGTTTTGAGTGCGTTTATCCATTTCATTTTATAAGCATATTTTTCAGAGCCAACTTCCTGACCATTGGGCAAATAAATATCAATGATACGAATGCCTTGAATGGTGGCTGCAATGACACGTTTTTGTGGGTCATCCAAGTTGGGAATATCAAAGCTTATATCTTCAAGCGGGTGTTTACTTATGATGGCAACACCATTGTATGTTTTTTGCCCCTGAAAGGCGACATGATAACCTGCGGCTTCGATATCATCTTTGGGAAACTTATCATCGGTTTGTTTGGTTTCCTGCAAAGCTAGAACATCAGGTTGATGTTCTTTTAAATAATCCAAGACGTGCGGTAAGCGCACATTTAAAGAGTTTACATTCCAACTAACAATTTTCATGATATTTCCTTGATTCGTTGGTTACGATTGAGAACCCAACAACGTTCATTGTTTGTAAACCCAAGTTTCTTATAATAATCATGGGCAGCAGGTGCTGAAATCAAGATAATTTTACATTGAGAGCCTAATTGTTCTTGGGTTAAAGCTTGTAATTTCTTGCCAATACCTTGCTTTTGGAAATGCGTATCAACTGCAAGGTCTGAAAGATAGCAAGCGTAGTGGAAATCCGTAACTGAGCGGGCTATACCGATAAGTTTATGTTCAGACCAAGCTGAAATGATTAAATTACTGTTGTCTAACATGCCTTTGAGACATGTTTGATCATGAATGGGTCTGCGTTCACCCAGTGATGATGTTTGCAGCAGGTTAATAAATTGTTTTACTGATACTTTGGCGTTTATTTTATATTCGATGCGGCTCATACCGATTCCTCTTGTTTGATGATTTGCGCAAAAAAGAAGCCATCATGACTGTCACTTGGTAGTAAACGTTGCGTACTTTGCACACTCTTAAATTGATTGACCACAGCCTCATTTTCTTGGGGGTGAATGGAGCAAACGGCATAGACCAAAGTACCACCCACTTTGAGCACTCTCAATGATTCTTTGAGTAAGGCAGTTTGTAATTTTGATGCTTGAATCATACTTTCCTTATCATGCAAAAATTTAGCATCAGGGTGTCTGCGTAATGTGCCAGATGCTGAGCAGGGAGCATCCAGTAAAATGGCATCAATGCTATTGTTGGCATACGGTAAAGTGTTGGCATCGGCTTGAACAATCTCAACATTTTTGAGGTTTAAACGATTTAAGTTTTCTTGTAAACGTGGGATACGTTTGGGGTTTAATTCAATGGCAGTGACTTGTGCTTTAGGAAAACGCTTGGCAAGCATAGCTGTTTTACCACCAGGGGCTGCACAAATATCCAAAACATGTCCTGTTTCATGGGTTAAAGTGAGTGGCAAGGTGGCGGCTTGGGCGGCTTGGTCAATCACGGTAAATTTACCTTGGGTATAACCAGGTAATTGGGATACATTGGTGTTTGCAGCCAACAACACAGCATAGGGCGACAGTTCACCTTGGCGAACAGTAAAGCCTTGTTGTGCTGCTTTATTTATCCATTCTTCTCGATGTTTGAATACTGCAATACATAAGTCTGCGGGTTGTTTACAGGCCTGCATCATGGCTTGCACTACATCTGCTCCCCAAGCATCACGCCAAGCGGCATATATCCATTTGGGTAATTCTGCGCGTTGGTGGGGTTTGAGCTTATTTGGCGGCTCACTATCTGCAACCTTGCGTAAT
>Ga0256829_1002789_pt1 | contig 12651 bp, 9 predicted proteins | sample 131447metaG_FD_185979 | JGI IMG/M metagenome (GOLD analysis project Ga0256829, IMG submission 185979) | Hydrothermal vent microbial communities from Lau Basin, Pacific Ocean - 131-447 | ecosystem: Environmental > Aquatic > Marine > Hydrothermal vents | place: Pacific Ocean: Lau Basin | collected... | reverse complement strand
CGCTCTCCCATCACAAGCCGCGTTGAACGGGTTGGTTTTTCGTAAAGGCCGGCAATATAGAAAACAACGAGAGAAAAAAAGAAAACAGGAGAAAAGGGAACAACATTTTCCTGAAAGTAACCAAAAGAGGGGAAGGCAAGGTTACGCAGAGAGAGAGCCGCCCAGAGAGAAAAGACAAGGAGAATGAAATCTCCCCATAAAATAAGTGCTGCTGCGCGGCGAGAAAATGCCATAAGGGCCAGAAATGCCTGTATAAGGATAGTATACCTTTCTCACCTGATGTACAGTTACGCTATGGGCAATAATCCTCTGAGGGACAAAAAAATACTGTTTGTCATCACAAAGTCAAACTGGGGCGGCGCGCAGGCGTATGTGTATACGCTCGCTGTTCATTTCTCCCGCCAGGGCGCCTCTGTCTCTGTCGCATTTGGGGGGGCGGGGGGAGTAAATGAACCACCCGGCCTCCTTGCGGCGCGCCTTGCCACAGCGGGCATTCGGACAATTCCCCTCTCGTCATTTGCGCGCGATGTATCGGTGTGGCGCGAAGTACGCGCGTTTGCAGAACTCCTTCATCTCTTCCGCGAAGAGAAGCCGGATATTGTGCACCTCAACAGCTCAAAAGCGGGGGGTATAGGCGCGCTTGCCGCGCGCCTCGTAGGCATACCGCGCATTGTCTTTACCTCTCACGGCCTTGCGTACGACGAGCCGCGCGGTGTTCTTGCCCGATCTCTTATCTTTCTCGCAACGTGGATAACCTTCCTTCTTGCACACTGTATCATTACCCTTTCCAAAGATAATGCTGCACGGGCAAGGCGGCTCTTTTTGTGCGGAAACAAGATTGCACTCATTTATAACGGTATCCAGCCCCGCCCCCTCAAGGAACGTATAGAAGCGCGCCGAGAGCTCGGTGTGCCCGAGGAAGGCGTATGCCTTGGTACGATCGCGGAGATGACTCCTAATAAATCTCTCGCCACTCTTCTTGAAGCGGCAGCGCTCCTTCGCGCCAGGGGGAACGCTTTTATTCTGTGCCTTATTGGTGACGGTGAGGAGCGCGCGAAATTAGAGAAAATAGCGCAAGAGAAGAACTTGCAGAATGTTGTACATATGCCCGGGTTTATTCCCGATGCCGCTACCCTCTTGCCTGCTTTTGATATTTTTACGCTCACCTCCCTCAAAGAGGGGTTACCCACAGTCCTTTTGGAGGCGGGAATTGCGGGGGTGCCGGTTGTCGGCAGCCGTATCCCGGGAATTGCGGAAATTGTAGAGGATGGGCGAGACGGATTTCTCATAGAACCACGCCAGAGCGAGGCTCTCGCGAGCGCCCTGGAGCGCCTTATGCATAACCAATCTCTACGAGAAAAACAGGGCGCTGCACTTCGCGAGAAAGTGTCTCGGGAATTTTCCTATGACACTATGATTCAAAAGACTCGTGCTTGCTATATCCCCTCGTATTCTTGAAGCGCAGCTTGGCGCGGCACGGCGCGGCGGTGGCGTGCAAGCGCCGTCACAATGCCAAGCTCGGTAAATTCCATAATGAGATGTGATCCTCCATAACTCATAAAGGGAATGGTGATGCCGGTAATGGGGAGAAGCCCCACATTGATACCCGCGTGAATAATAATGTGTGCCATAAAGAGAACAGCAACGCCCAGAGTAAAGAAAGCGTCAAAGTTTGTGCTCGCCTTGCGCGCAATAACAAATAACCGAAAGATAAGGAGCGCGTAGAGGGTTAAGAGGAGAACAATACCCGCAAAACCCCACTCTTCCGCATAGGCGGCAAAAATGAAATCTGTTTGGTATTCAGGTAAAAATCGCAAAGTGCTCTGTGTCCCGTAGCCAATGCCCTTCCCCCACACTTCTCCTGACCCCACAGCAATCATCGCCTGGTAACCGTTGTATCCCGCACCCTGAATATTTGCCGCGGGATTCACGAAGGCAGCAATGCGATCCCGCTGGTAGGGCTTCAAGCCAAAGAACCATAGGAAAACAGAAGCGGCTACCAAAACAGCGCCGATGATGAGAAGATGCTTCTTTGAAATGCCCGAAACGAGCATCAGGCCGAGCCAAATAGAACCAAGAATGACGGCCGTGCCAAGGTCAGGCTCTACGAGAACAAGGAGAACAAAAAGACCCGCATACGCACCAGAAACAAGGACGTGCCGCCAGTCGGCAATTTCAACATGGCGGCGAGAAAGATATTTTGCCAAAAGGGCGATGAGGACAAGTTTCGCTAAATCTGCCGGTTGGAAAGAAACGCCGCCAATAACAAACCAGCTCTTCGCGCCCATAATGGGATGAGAGGCAACAAGGAGAAGAAGCAGGAGGAGAACAACAAAAAAATAAAGCGTTATGATAACGGGCGTACGCCGAATAAATCGTACATCTGCACTCGCAAAATAGTAGGCGCCAAAGGAAATAAGAAGCCAAATAATTTGCTTAGGGGCAAAAGAGGGTCCCACGCCAAACGTGTGCATGGTCAAAATGCCCAGTGCCGTGATGGCAAGCGCGGGCGCAACGAGCGACCAGTCAATAACGCGGCTAAACGAGCGAAGGGCTGAGCGCACCGCGCTCATAATTAAGAATGCGGCAGGGGCAAGAGAGGAAATACTTCTTCTCGTACCGGCGAACCAGCAAAAGGTTCGTTCCAAGTAAAGGTGAGCGGCGCCGTCCCCTGTGCAGGAATCATCGGCACGACTGTTTGTGAGGCGGCGAGAACGTTATTCGCTGCATCAATCCCTCCCCCAAAGACAAGAATGACAACCTTCACGTCATACAGAGGCTGGGCTGTAGGGTTGGTAATTGTTGCCGTTATACGGGGCGTCTTACCCGTCGTTACTTGAATGGCAGAAACGGGCAAGATGGGGGGCGTCGTGGTGCTTTTTAACCATTTGATTGCGGTCTGGTTGAAGGTGAGGAAAGCGTTTGTGGGAGTTGTGGAACCGGTATAGAAACGGGGCAGGAAAACAGGAACGCTACTGTGTGGAGGCAAATTAACAGTGCTTGTTTTGCGCGCAAGAAGAGTGTTGTGTGCGCCATAGAGCTCAAGGGTGTAGGGAGCGTTGAGAGCGGCGGCGTTGGTGTTGGGATTATCTATGTAGGCAACAATATCTGTTTGATTCGGTCCGGAGGGGAGTACACGCACGAAACGAACAACGGGTATTTGCACCTGCGTTGTGCACAGGGAGGAACACGAACCACCACAGTCTACCCCCGCTTCCCCGCCATCTTGAACGCCATCAGTGCACGAGGGTGCGCGGTAGAAGGTGCCCCGGTACACGATAAAAATAAGTAGTAGAAAAAGAGCGCCAAGAATCAGGAAAACAACGAGGCGGCGCTTCTGTGCCCAAGAAAGTGGTAATGCCATACCCCTCTAGTATAACAAAACGCGCCCACGGTGTTGGCGACTACCTACTCTCCCCCTTACGGAGTACCATCGGCTCAAGAGGGCTTGACTTCCGTGTGCGGAATGGGAACGGGTATAACCCCTCCGACTAATCACCAACACCGTGGGCGCGTTTGGGCGCGCCGCCTTTACACGGGCACCTTTGACCATCCACGATTATGCATAAGATCATGTGCAATTCAAGAAGAAACGTTTTGTGTCACACAGAGTTCCACACAAGAGACTGGGCGTATTAGTACTTCTCGGCTCAACACCTTACGATGCTTACACCTAAAGCCTATCAACCTAGTCATCTGCTAGGGGCCTCATAACGATTCCTAATCTTGGGGCAAGCTTCCCGCTTAGATGCTTTCAGCGGTTATCAAAACCCGACATAGCTACCCTGCGATGCCGCTGGCGCGACAGCAGGTAGACCAGAGGTCAGTTCATCCCGGTCCTCTCGTACTAGGGACGAGCCCCCTCAAGAATCAACGCCTGTGGTAGATAGGAGACCAACCTGTCTCACGACGGTTTGAACCCAGCTCGCGTACCTTTTTAATTGGCGAACAGCCAAACGCTTGGGACCTGCTCCAGCCCCGCGCTAAGGTGAGCCGACATCGAGGTGCCGAACACCGCCGTCGCTATGGACGCTTGGGCGGTACTAGCCTGTTATCCCCAGGGTAACTTTTATCCGTTAATCTCTGGCCGCGTCTAAGGCGGACCATCGGTTCACTATGCTCTGCTTTCGCACCTGCTCGGGATGTACCCCTCGCAGTTAAGCTCTCTTATGCCATTACACTATCGGCACGGTTTCCATTCGCGCCTAGAGAACCTTAATAGGCTCCTCCGTTACTTTTTAGGAGGATAGCGCCCCACTAAAACTGCCTGCCACGCACGGTCCCACCGGGGTTCCGCCCGGCGGTTAGGAACTACACAATGCAAGAGTGGTATTTCACTGGCGACTCCCTGTGCCCCGAAAGGCACAGTTCATAGTCTCCCACCTATGCTACGCATGCATCACGTAGCCCCAATACGAAGCTGCAGTAAAGCTCCTGGGGTCTTTTCGTCTAACCACAGGTAACCGGCATCTTCACCGGTATTGCATTTTCACCGAGCGAGTCCTCGAGACAGTTTCCCAGTCGTTACGCCATTCGTGCACGTCGGAATTTACCCGACAAGGAATTGCGCTACCTTAGGACGATTATAGTTATCGCCGACATTCACCGGGGCTTATACAGTCCAGCTACACACCGAAGTATGTAACCACCCGTACTTGACCTTCCGGCATTGGTCAGGCGTCACCCCCTATACATCCTCTTACGAGTTCGCAGGGAGCTGTGTTTTTGGTAAACAGTCGCCAGGAAGTCTTTCGCTGCGGCCCATCTTGCGATGGGCAGGCCTTATCCCGAAGTTACGGCCGCTTGTTTGCCGAGTTCCTTGAGGACCTCTCACTCGTTCATCTTAGTCTTCTCGACCAGACCACCTGTGTCGGTTTTCGGTACGGGCGCACGCACATTGAAGCTTAGAGGTTTTTCTTGGAACCGCGCTCCCAACGCTCCCTCCCCCCGAAAGAGAAAGTTGCGGCGTCGCTTGGGGTATGTGCGCTCCGGATTTGCCTAGAGCGCCCCCTCACGAAACCAACCAGAATCCAATAACTGGCCGCTGGTACTGCAGTCCGTCACCCCACTCGCCTGTGCGGCGGTCACGGAATGTTGACCGTGTGTCCATCGGGTGCGGCTTTCGCCATCCCCTTAGGCCCGACTAACCCCGGGCTGATCGTCATGGCCCGGGAAACCTTAGTCTTTCGATGTGCAGGGTTCTCACCTGCATTGTGGTTACTTGTGCCGGCATTCTCACTTCTGTACGCTCCAGGGTGGGTCACCCCTTCCCCTTCACAGCGGAACAGAACGCTCTCCTACCGCTTGCACACTTCACAGGAGAGATGAGCACAATTGCTCATCTGTATCACTTACCACTCTTAGGAGTGGTCGGGATGAAAGGATTTGAACCTTTGACCTCCTGTCCTTAGGACAGGCGCTCTACCGAGCTGAGCTACATCCCGTGTACTTCTTATTGGGTGATGGCGCGGGTGTCGGACCTCCCCTTTCATAACACCGTCGGGGGTGCCAAAAGGCACAACGCCACCGTATATTTTCGGGAAGTTTCCTCCCCTGTGAAGTGTGCAAACCCGCAGTTTCGGCACGACGCTTAACCCCGATTATTTACGGCGCAAGAACCCTCGATGAGTGAGCTGTTACGCTTTCTTTAAAGGGTGGCTGCTTCTAAGCCAACCTCCTCATTGTCTTTGGGTCCCTACTTCCTTGTTTTGTACTGAGCGTCGATTTTGGGGCCTTAACTGGCGATCTGGGCTCTTCCCCTTTTGAGCGACGGAGCTTCGCCCCCGCCTTCTAACTGCCGCGCTGTAACTTCTGGTATTCGGAGGTTGATAGGAATAACGAGGTTTCCCCCTATTTATCCCTTCCAGTGCTCTACCCCCAGAAGGATCACGCGACGCCAGCCCAAAAGCTGTTTCGGAGAGAACCAGCTATTACCAGATTCGATTAGCTTTTCACTCCTTACCACAAGTCATCCCAAGGCGTTGTACGACCAACGGGTTCGGGCCTCCATATGCCTTTCGGCATACTTCACCCTGCTCATGGCAAGCTCATCTGGCTTCGGGTCGTATATCTGCTACCCACGCGCTATTCACACTCGGTTTCCCTACAGCTCCGCCCCATTACGGGCTTAGCTACGCAACAAACATACACTCGCCGGCTCATTCTTCAATAGGCACGCCGTCACCGAGCCCTATCCTAAGTTCCAACAGCACGACACACTGGCCGCTGCTTACCTCACTTCATTCACTCGAAAGAGGTGTTGCAACTCACGATAGGGCTCGGCTCCGACCCTTTGTAGGTACACGGTTTCAGTTCTATTTCACTCCCCTCACCGGGGTTCTTTTCACCTTTCCCTCACGGTACTAGTTCACTATCGGTCCTGCGTAGTATTTAGCCTTACCAGTTAGTTCTGGTAGATTCATTCGAGCTATTCGTGTCTCGAACTACTCAAGAACAGGAGCGAAAGAGTCATATCTATTTCAAATACGGGGCTATTACCGTCTCGGGCACTGCTTTCCAGCAGTTTCTTCTATAGATATGATTGGTAACTCTTCCAGTACGAGTACTGCGCTCCTGCCTTACAACCCCGAGCCCTATCTCTGAGCTTGAAGAAGACTCCGCGCGAGTCGTTTCGAAAGCCAGTGTTTAGCGCTACCGCACTGTTTCAACTTAGCTTCTCGACTCGTCGCGTCTTCTTTTGCTCGATAGGCTTCGGCATATATGAGAACCCACTCGCCATCTTTCTTTCGATGTGTCGAGTAATTTGAACCTTCATTATGCTGCCGAAGCCTTCGAGCGAGGTTGTTGGTTTGACCAACATACACCTCTTTCGAGCTTGAGTTTTGTATGAGATACACGACATGCATATGACTCATTCTACAACCTCAAGCTCAGAGATAGGGCTCGGTTTGGGCTGTTCCCTTTTCGCTCGCCGCTACTGGGGGAATCGCGAGAACCGTTTTTTATCGGTCAGACTAGTCTGACCGATAAAAAACGGTTCGCTGTTGCTTTCTTTTCCTCTGGGTACTGAGATGTTTCACTTCCCCAGGTGCGCTCCATACAGCGTTACCTGTATGGTTCCCGCTCATGGCGGGAGGGTTTCCCCATTCGGAAATCTCCGGATCAAAGGTTAAAAGCCACCTCCCCGAAGCGTATCGCCGGCTCATCACGTCCTTCATCGCCTACGCAAGCCAAGGCATCCACCGTGCACCCTTGCTTGTCTCCTGTGTGGAGACCTGCATACCACAAAACGATTTTCTCGTTGAAATAGTTGCGCGTTTGAAAACGCGCAACAGATTTGCACTTTGATTACCTATGCATATTCAGTTTTCAAAGGTCGTATGCTTCCCGCCAAAAAAGAAAAATCCGCTCAAAGAGCGGTTGGTGACTGCACACCAAGACCTGCGGCCTATCCGCTCTTTTTTAGTGGTTTCTCTTTTGCCGTAAACACGTGTCTCTAGGATAGGCGTGCGTACCCCTTTTGTCAACCCTTGCCCTCAAAAGGAGGAAATTCACAATTAAATGTTCCGCAAAAACGCCTGCCACTTTTCGTACAGGGCTTTTGTCGCGCGAATATCGCACACATTATAAGTTGCGATGTCAACAAAACGGCCTGCACGGAAAAGGGCTGTTACATCATCTCCCGTTACCCCAAAGTCTTTGGGGCTTTCAATACCAAAAGCGCGGCAGTAGAGGTGAAGTGTCCCCTTGTTTCTCCACACGGCACCCTCAAAGGTAAGCTGGTCTAAAAGGTCAATATGGCGCGCCGTCGCGCTCTGTTGATAAAGATAGCGCCCTTTGAGGAGGTTCTTTGTCGGACGAATGCCGTGTATTGCGGACCGAATCATTAAGAAGGGGATATCAAAACCTCGCCCGTTAAAAGTAACAAACTCTGTGTCATGCTGCACAACGTCCCAAAACTGGCGGAGCATTTCTTTTTCTGTCATTTGCTTAAAGAGGATGCCGTTTTCTTCCCTTTCCGCATTTTCTTGCCCGGGCGCTTGGTAGTACACGGCGCCTCGGTCGCGCGCGCTTTCAATCATACCGATTGCCACCACCTCCCCTGTTAAAGGGGAAAAGCCTAGCCCCTCTTTAATGTCTGTGAGTTTCGCAGCGTACGCCGCATCGTCATTTGCGTATTCTTTGCGTGCCCAGCGTGTGAGCGCTTCTTGGGTTGTCTCGTCAAGAGAGTCAAAGTCTTCGCCGATTGTTTCAATGTCAAAAATAAGTGCCATATTTTCCTCTGTGTCAGCAAGGGAGTTACTTCGCTACCGCTACTGCCTCGTCAAACTTAACGGAGAGGAGCTTAGAAATGCCGTTTTCTCCCATTGTCACACCATAGAGCGTTCCCGCACGCCTCATTGTCTCGCGATTGTGGGTAATGACAATGAGCTGTGACTGCTGCGCAAGCGCTTCAATCATATCCCCATACCGGCGACTATTTGCTTCATCCAAAGCTGCGTCTGTTTCATCCAGAATAAGAAAGGGCGGCGGATTCACGCGGCTCATCGCGAAAATAAGCGCAATAGAGGTGAGGGCGCGTTCTCCACCGGAAAGCTGCACGAGAGATTGGACGCGCTTTTTGGGTACGTGCACAGACACATCAATGCCCGGTTTTGATTTAAGAGACGCGGTATCCTCCTCATTCACCTCTTCCTCTTCCTCTTCCCTCTCCCGTGTCGGCAGACCCTCAAGAACGAGACGCGCGCTACCACCGCCAAACATAAGGGAGAAAAAATCACCAAAGAAAGCATTCACTTTCTCAAGCCCCTGGGCAAAGTTTTTCGCAAGCTCGTTTTCCAAATCGTCAATAAGTGTCTGGAGGCTCTCTTTTGATGCGGTAAGGTCGGCAAGCTCGCGGGCGAGAAATTGGTCCCGCGCAGACACCTCATCAAACTCCCGCCGAATATCCTCGCCCGCTCCTCCCGTTTCTTCAAGGCGGATTTTTAGACGCTCAAGTTCGGTGCGGCGTTTTTCTTGCACCGCGCGCGGTTCGGGAGGCAAGTCAATCGGGGCAGGAGTAGAGAGAGCCGCCGGACCAATAAGCGCAGAAATTTCCTGTCTTTCTCTCTCCTCTTCTTGCGCAAGGCGCGCGAGTTCTGCAAGGCGCGCGTCAAGGCGCGCGAGCTCTGCCTCAGAATGCGCGTGCTCTTGGGCAAGATCAATAGTGCGCCTCCCCTCTTCACGCCGTGACTCTTCATAGGCACGGGCTTCCATACGCACTTCCGCAAGCGCGTTCTGCGCCTTTTCAACTTCACGGGCAAGATCCTGTTCTTTGCGGGCGAGATCTTCTCTCTCCTTTTCAAGTCTTTGGAGCGCGTGCTCCTCATCGGCAAGATAGTCTTGGGAGGTGGTAATAAACCGCTCGGCAAAAGCGCGAATCGTTGTGCGGATAGCGATAAGCGCAGCGCGAAGTGCCTCGGGTGTATCTGCCGTTTTTTGCGTATGGCTTTCAATATCATCGCGAAGAGCAATAATGTCAGCGCGCGGTATTTTTGCATAGGGGTCCTGGTGTACGCCCCGGGCGCGTTTACGCGCTTCGGCAAGAGCCCCCTCCACACGGCCCATCTCGCGCAGAAGAGCGCTGTGGCGCGCGCGCGCTTCTTCTGCGCGCGCCTCGGCTTTTTGTACGGCACGCTCATGCTCAGCAGACCGCCCGTCATCTCCCGTGCGCGCGCGCACCGCAGAGAGTTCAGCAGAAAGGAGAGCAAAACGATCGGCCGTCTGTTCTCGCGCACTCTGGGCTTTTCTTCTTTCCTCTACGAGGTAGGCGTCTTCGCGAGCGAAATATTCGCGCGCGCGCTGTGCAATCTCGCGGGCAATTTCTTCCGCTTTTTCCAGTTTCTCTATTTGTTTCCCTAAAAAGCGCAGGTGCGGGGCAAGCTCTCGGCGGAGAGACTCTACGCGCTCCATATTTTCCTGCGTTTTCTCTAATTTACGCTCGGCATCCTGCTTTTTGAACTCGTACACTCTTAGTCCGAGAGCATCTTCCAACATTGCGCGCCTCTCGCGCGGTGTGGCGAGAAGAATACGGTCTGCCTCGCCCTGGGAAATAATATGGTGGCCGCTCTCCCCAATGTTTGCGCGCGCGAGAAGCTCTTGAATGTCGCGCAGGCGTACCTTGGAACCGTTGATACGATAGTCGCTCGTCCCGTCTCGAAAAACGGCACGCTCTAGAGAAACTTCATTGAAGTCAATGGGGAAAACGCGGGAAGTATTATCAAAAACGATGGTAACAGCTGCACGGTTCGCACGAGGAGCAGCAGGGGAACCGTTAAAAATCAGGTCCTCGCTGCGCTTCCCGCGCATACTTTTCATAGACTGCTCTCCAAGGGCGAAACGGAATGCTTCGGCGACATTTGATTTCCCTGACCCGTTAGGGCCGACGATAGCCGTTGTCGCTGACGAAAAATCAAGGGTGGCCTTACGCGCGAATGATTTGAACCCGATAATTTCAAGCTTCTTGAGCATAAAGAAAAGTATACCGTACAGCGCTCCCCCTTGCGGTAGTCCGCGTGCGCGCGGGGACAATCACCACCCTGTTTTTTCCAGTGCCGCGCGCGCCGCTTCTTGCTCGGCCTCGCGCTTTGAGGAGCCCTCTCCCTGCGCGACAAGCTCCTCATTTAAAAAGACGCCCACGGTGAAGTGTTTATCGTGGTCGGGGCCCTCTTCGGAAAGAGTAGTGTAGGAAGGAGTGATACTCCGTCTCTCTTGCGCTTTTTCCTGAAAGAGACTCTTCGCATCCTGCCACGAACGCTCCGCAACAATATCATCAATTTTTGGATACAGGGTACGCGCGATAAAACGCGCGGCCTCCTCATACCCCCCATCAAGATAGAGGGCGCCAATGATAGCCTCAAAGGCATTCGCGAGAATGATCTGACGGGCGCGGCCGGTATCTTTTGCCTCTCCTTTAGAGAGAAGCAACATATCATTGATGCCGAGCTCCTGGGCTGAGGCAGAGAGAGATTGCGTGTTGACGAGTGCCGCGCGATACGCCGTGAGCTCTCCCTCGGGCTTATCGGGAAATTTCTTATAGAGGAAATCCGTTGCCGCAAGCTCCAAAACAGCATCCCCCAAAAACTCCAGACGTTCGTTGTGGCGACCCGTTGCGTTTTTGTTTTCGTTCAAGTAGGAACGGTGCGTAAGGGCCTCAATAAAAAGATTGATGTCTTTGAAAGAAAGGTTGAGGTGTTGCGCGTATGAAGGAAAATCAGGCATTCGTTTTTTGTGAAGGGTTTGCCGTTTGGGCGTGGGCGCGATCAAGGATTTTCTGTACGCCTGCCGTTACGATGGGCAGCATATCATCGTAAAAATTAAGATCAAGGATATCCATTAACCGAAACCATTTTGCGTCATCAAGCCCGCCGCTTTTCTTAAGCGCGAGGGGCTCAAAACTAGTGGAAACGAGGAAAAAGTAAACATGTTTGCGCACCTTCCCTTTCTCCGGGTGAGAGGCGATGTACTCATTTTCCCCGATGAGTTCCTCTACGGTACCCGAGAGGCCTATTTCCTCCTGAACCACCCGCGCGACACCTTCTTCAGGCGTCGTGTCACTTTCAATATGACCCTTGGAGAGTGTCCAGTGTCCAAAGACGTCATGCACAAGGGCGAGATAGTACTGCCCCTCGTGCACGGTATAGACAAGAGCTCCTCCCAAGGTTTCGCGGGGTAGTTTTTCAGGATCTATCCTCTTTTTAAAGCTCTTTTCATCTTTCCCCGGCTCACCGATTTCTTTGTATACGGCACCGAGAACACCGTTAACAAATCGTCCCGATGAATCGCCACCAAACTCTTTCGCAAGTTCTATGGCTTCGTTAATCGCAACTTTCGCGGGCACCTGCGCCCGATCGGAGAAAAGGAGTTCGTAAAGGCCCATACGCAAAATGCTCCGGTCAATGGGAGCTATTTTTTCTAAAGGCCACTCGGGTGCAGCCTTGGCAATGATGAGATCAAGGTCGTCACGTTTTGCCAAAATCCCCGCAAGAAGCTTCTCCATAAAAGGCGCGTCTGTATCGGCGCTATCAAACTCTTGCCTGTTGCGCGCAAGAATAGTAGACGCTTCCTCAGAAGACGCGTGAGTTGTATCCCACTCAAAAAGCGTTTGCAGTACAATCGATCGTGCAAGATGCCGGTTTGCCATGACGAAAAGAACGGTATGGCTTTAGCATACCGCACAAAACAACGCGCGCGCAAGGGGGTAGCGCGCGTTATGTGTGCACAAGGGGGAAATTAGATACCGCGACGAGACGTAGGCAGAGTGTTGCCGTGTTCGTGCGTACCGGTAACCTCGGGCTTGAGAGGGGTTTCTTTACTCTGGGGTTGAGTGGTATGCGGGTGGGCCGGATGCTCGTGCTTCTCGGCTTTCGTACGCTCCTTTTTCTTCTTGGGCTCAACGATCTTCCTCCCGCGATAGGTTCCGGACGCCTCGTCAAGACGGTGCGACCGGCGTACAGCAACGCCCTCTTTATCTGCCACAACAGCCACACCGGCAAGCGCGTGGTGAGAGCGGCGGTTGCGCGTATGAGAATGAGTATGGCGCATGCGTACTGACATGCGGATACCCTAGCATAGCCGATTAAAAAAAGAAAGCGTTTAAGGAAAACGCTTTCAGAGATGGGTGGACGGGGGCGTGTGTGCCTCCTCTATGAG
>Ga0256829_1002788_pt1 | contig 12662 bp, 9 predicted proteins | sample 131447metaG_FD_185979 | JGI IMG/M metagenome (GOLD analysis project Ga0256829, IMG submission 185979) | Hydrothermal vent microbial communities from Lau Basin, Pacific Ocean - 131-447 | ecosystem: Environmental > Aquatic > Marine > Hydrothermal vents | place: Pacific Ocean: Lau Basin | collected... | reverse complement strand
TATTAAACTTATGATTGAAAGATGTTGCTGTGCGATAAAATGTCATAGCATGCATACGTGCATCTTCTATTGGTCGATTAGAATTATTTAAAATATTATCTTGGATAAAAACATTACCTATCAACCAATCGTCTGCTTTCCAATGACTAGCTACAACAACTATATTATCAAATAGATTTGGATTATTTACTGCCAAATGCCAAGTAATACCGCCACCTAAAGAGGCACCAATTACAGTATGTATGCTGTCAATATTTAGTGTATAAAGCCCAATTTCAAAGATTTTTGCAATATCATTTACTGTAAAATCTTTATAGTTATTTATTATATTTTCTTCTTTATTATCAAAGCCATTACCTGGTATGTTAAAGCATAAAATTGTATATTTTTGGGTATCAATTATGTTTTGATCGCCTACAACATCGTTCCACCAACCATTAATCCCTGTTACATTTGAGTTTCCGGTTAATGCATGATTAATAAGAACTATTGGTGCTGTGTGTAAAGCTTGCCCAAATATTTGATATGTTAAGTCTATTGATTTTGTTTGACCGTTGCTTAACACAAAATCATATATTGATATATGTTGTAATTTTCTCATAATTGCAGATTTTTTAAAATAGACTTCGCACTTCACTTTTTCATATAAAATGCGAAGCTATTTCTTACTAATAACTAAAAATAAAACATGCTATTTTTAAGCCAATACTGACTTTTCTACAACATTAAAAGCTTCTTTTAAATCAGCTTTTAAATCTTCAATATTTTCTAAGCCAACAGATAGTCTAATTAAGTCTTTTGTAACACCTGTATCTTCTTGAGACACATCACTAAGTTGTTGATGTGTTGTACTAGCTGGATGAATAATTAATGATTTTGAGTCTCCAAAATTTGCTACTAAATCAAACAGTTTAGTTGTATTTACTATTTTTTTTGCAGACTCATAACCGCCTTTTACTCCAAAAGTTAACACACCACTTTGTCCTTTTGGCAAATACTTTTGTGCTAAAGAATAGTACTTACTGGTTTCTAAACCTGGATAGTTTACCCAATTAACTTCTGGTTGTTCTTGTAACCATTTGGCTAGTTGTAGTGCATTATCACTATGCTTACTTAAACGTAATTCTAAAGTTTCTAATCCTTGTATGATTTGAAACGCATTAAACGGACTTAAAGCACTACCGTAATCACGCAAACCTTCTATTCTTATTTTTGCAATAAATGCAGCAGCACCAATAGCTTCGCTATATACTAATCCATGATACCCTGGTGATGGTTCTGTAAATTCTGGAAATTTACCATTTGTCCAATCAAATGTTCCTGCATCAATAATAATTCCTCCTAATGAAGTCCCATTACCTGAAATGTATTTTGTTAAAGAATGAATAACAATGTTTGCACCATATTCTATTGGGTTTAATAAATATGGCGTTGGCACTGTATTATCAACAATTAATGGTACTTTGTGTGCTTTTGCTACTTTAGAAATACTTTCTAAATCTAAAACATCTAATTTTGGGTTTCCTAAAGATTCCACAAAAATAGCTCTTGTATTTTCTTTTGTAGCTTTACTAAAATTATCAGGATCTGAAGGATCTACAAAAGTGGTCGTTATACCATGTCTTGGCAAGGTTACACTTAATAAATTATACGATCCGCCATAAAGACTATTTGAAGCAACAATATGGTCTCCTGCTTTAAGTAATGTTAGCAATGTAGTTGCTATTGCAGATGTGCCAGAAGCTGTTGCTACTGCAGCAATACCGCCTTCTAAAGCAGCTAATCGTTGTTCTAAAACATCTGTTGTTGGATTGTTTAATCTAGTGTAAATAAACCCAGGAACTGACAGATTAAACCTTCCTGCTGCGTCATCTGCATTATCAAAAACATATGCTGTGTTTTGATAAATTGGGACTGCTCTTGTTCCTCCATGTTGACTAGCGTCATGACCTGCGTGCAACGCTTGGGTTGCAAATTTTTGTGTACTCATTTTTCTAAGTTTTTGAGTTAATAAATAATTAAACCAAAAGCCAAATAAGCCTCGTAAGAAGCGTACTTAATAGAAAAATGTTATAAGAAAAATAGTAATTACAGATGAGTAATTACGTGTTGGTTATCTATCCGAGAGTGCAAGAAATGATTCGCACTTTCAAGTAGAATTTAGCACCTTCTTAGTAAGTCTAAGGGTTGCTAAGGCTTCATTGGGTCTATTCCCTCTGCCTTTCTTGATAACATTTCAGTAAGTTATTGAACTTTGTGATCACAAATATTCAAACACAAAAACTTAAAATCCAAATAATTTATACTAAAATTTTTAAAAAAGATGAAAATCACTATTGGTTTTCTTGCAAAAACTTCTCTCTAATCACCTGGTCTACAGGCTTGTTTTCAACTTTACTTTCTAACCAAGAAATGATATCTAAATATAAAAATGCGCGTCGTTCAAAAGGATGATTTTCATAAACTTTCAGCTTTTCAAGTAAAGATTTAAACACTTTTTTTATGTCTTGTGGATAGATGTCTTGTAAATTTCTGATAAATTTTATCATCTCTTTTTGTACTTCGTGCAACTCATTCATTTGTATTAAAAACTTATAGGTTGTGCGTAATAAAGTTTCTAAATGGTAATCTAATCCAGCTTCGTAATGTGCTACTAAATTTAGCACTCTAGAGAAGCACAATAGGTCTTCTCTCATGGTCAACGATTTATTAGAAATAATTTTATCAAGATAAAAAATACATGCTTTATTGTTTCCTGAGCCAAAGTGTAAACTGGCAAATTTGTAATAGAAAATCATGGTATGATGCTCGTCAATTCTATCTTTAAAAAGCTCTAATTCTTTATCCATTTTCGGAATTAAGTCTACACCTTCTTTAAAGCTTCCGTCAATAAAAAAAGAGTTGATTTTATTTAAATTGAAATATAAAAACGAAAGTGCTTCAACATTTTCATCTTTAGGAAAGCTTTTCCCTTCTAAAACGTTTTGAAATTTGCTTAAAGCTTCGTCAAATTTCTCTTTGTTTTTAATAAAAAACAGAGATTCTAACAAGTAATTATTTCCTTTTAAAAAGAATACAGGATTTAGACTGATCATTGATGGGTTTTCATAAAAAAGATCAACCCATTTTGACGCATATTTGTAACAATTTTTAAAATCTTGCATCAAAAAACTATACCACAAATAAGCATTATACAACCATAATTTTTCTCTAAATCCAAGATTTTGAATTTTATATTTTGGTAGTCTAGCCTTAAAATAATCAGAAACTTCTTTACTTTCTTCAGCACTTTTTACATAACCAGTTTTAAGAATAATACTGTATAACTGAAGTGATAAATTAGACAATTTACTTGCTATAACGTTTTGAGAACTTAGCTCTTTGGCTTGTATGGTTAACTCGTCTGCGCGGCTACTCATACTTCTAGTAATGTATTGAGACTCTATTACTTTCTCTAACTCGACAATCTCATAAGCTAAGTTTTTTTCTTCATTTTGAACAGCTAACTCTTTAGCTTTATCCAATATTTTAAGACTCTGTTTATATAAACCTTTATGATATAAAATTGAAGCAAAATCTAACTGTTCTCTAATTTGAGAACGTATGTTTTGATGTGAAGGACTTAATTTAAGACTTATCAAAATTTGCTTGTACAAATGCGCTTTCACATTAGCCAATTGCTGTTTTTTAATCTCTGTAGATTTCAAAATTGTAACTTCATCATACGTTTTTAACTTATCTAAAACATTAAATAGGTTTAAAAATTTAGAATCTGTATTAACACCTAATCGTCCAACGTACAATTTAAATTGTCGTTTTTCTGACTTAGTAAGCGATTTAACCAAGGAAAACAAGTTATCTTTTTGGTCTTTAGTCATCAATAAAATTTTGATTTAAAAAACTGATTTTCAGTAAAATAAACTTCATTTCAACTACTGAACATCGTAGTAAAACAAATAGCTATTACCTAATCTTAATACCAAAGTATAAATTAGTAAGTCAAAAGAAAAATAATTCTCTCTTAAAATGTCTAAAAACACAATTCAAATATTTGATACCACGCTTAGAGACGGCGAGCAAGTCCCAGGATGCAAATTAAATACAGAGCAAAAAGTAGTCATTGCAAAACAACTAGATCTTTTAGGTGTTAATGTGATAGAAGCTGGTTTTCCTGTGTCAAGTCCTGGCGATTTCCAATCGGTAGAAGCGATTTCTGAAATCGTAAAAAACGCTACCGTTTGCGGTCTTACCAGAGCTGTTGAAAATGATATAAAAGTCGCTGCCGAAGCTTTAAAAAAAGCAAAAACACCTAGAATTCATACCGGAATTGGAACTTCAGATTCTCATATAAAATTCAAATTTAAATCAAACAGAGATGCTATTATCAATCGTGCTTTTGAAGCCGTAAAATACGCAAAATCCTTTGTTGAAGATGTCGAATTTTATGCCGAAGATGCTGGTCGTACCGATAACGAATATTTAGCACGAGTTTGCGAAGCTGCTATAAAAGCTGGTGCAACAGTATTAAATATTCCAGACACTACTGGTTATTGCTTACCAAGTGAATATGGTGCAAAAATGAAATACCTTAAAGAAAACGTAAAAGGTATTGAAAATGCTATTTTATCTTGTCATTGCCACAACGATTTAGGTTTAGCTACAGCCAACTCTATTGAAGGCGTAATTAATGGTGCGCGTCAAATAGAATGTACTATTAACGGTATTGGCGAACGTGCTGGTAACACCGCGTTAGAAGAAGTTGTTATGGTTTTAAAACAACATCCTTACCTAAATTTAGACACTACAATTAACACAAAACATCTTTACGGAATTAGCCAATTAGTTAGTGAAAACATGGGTATTTATACTCAGCCAAATAAAGCTATTGTTGGTGCAAATGCATTTGCGCATAGCTCTGGAATACATCAAGATGGCGTGATTAAAAATCGTGAAACTTACGAAATCATAGACCCAAAAGATGTTGGTGTAACCGAAAGTGCTATTGTATTAACAGCACGCAGCGGAAGAGCTGCTTTAGCTTACAGAGCTAAAAATGTTGGTTACGAATTAACAAAACTTCAGTTAGATGAAGTGTACGCAAACTTCTTAAGTTTTGCAGACAGAAAAAAGGAAATTAACGACCACGACATTCATGAAATTATTGAAACCAGTCGTGTTTACAACGAAATTATTTCAGCATAAAATATATTTCGCTTTCGCGGAAATTAAAAACTATGAGTAAAAAAACATTATTTGATAAAGTTTGGGACGCACATGTGGTAGATGCAATTGAAAACGGTCCGCAAATTTTATATATAGATAAACACTTAATACATGAAGTTACGAGTCCGCAAGCTTTTAACGAGCTAAAGGCGCGTAACATTCCTATTTTTAGACCTGATCAAATTGTTGCAACAGCAGATCACAACACACCAACTGTTGACCAACATTTACCTGTTAAAGACGATTTATCAAGAAAACAATTAAAACAACTTTCAGAAAATTGTAAAGCTAACGATATTACACTTTACGAATTAGGACATAAATATAATGGTATTGTACACGTCATGGCGCCAGAACTTGGTATCACTCAACCAGGAATGACAATAGTTTGTGGAGATAGTCACACTTCAACTCATGGTGCATTTGGCACGATTGCTTTTGGGATTGGAACTAGTCAAGTTGCTCAAGTATTTGCTAGTCAATGCCTATTATTAACCAAACCAAAAAGCTTAAGAGTTACCGTTAACGGAACGCTAAAAAAAGGCGTTTTACCTAAAGATGTCATTTTATACATCATCGCTCAAATAGGCACCAATGCTGGGACAGGTTATTTCTGCGAATATGCTGGCGATGTGTTTGAAAACATGTCTATGGAAGGTAGAATGACAGTTTGTAACATGAGTATTGAAATGGGGGCACGTGGCGGAATGATTGCTCCAGATCAAACCACTTTTAACTATGTAAAAGACAGAGAATTTGCTCCAAAAGGAAAAGATTTTGAAGACAAAGTAGCCTATTGGAAAACTTTACCAACGGACGAAGGTGCTGTTTTTGATAAAGAATACACCTTTGATGCTGCTGATATCGAACCAATGATTACCTACGGTACAAACCCAGGAATGGGTATAAAAATCACCGATAACATACCACAATTAAATGATGCGTCTTTTGAAAAATCTTTAAAATATATGGATTTTAAAAAAGGCGAAAGTCTGATAGACAAAACCATTAATTACGTATTTATTGGTAGCTGCACCAACTCAAGAATTGAAGATTTTAGGATTGCTGCGCAATATGTAAAAGGCAAACAAAAAGCAGATAATGTAACAGCTTGGTTAGTCCCAGGAAGCAAACAGGTAGAAACTCAAATTATTGAAGAAGGCTTAAAAAGTATTTTTGAAGATGCTGGTTTTAAGTTGCGTCAACCTGGTTGTAGTGCTTGTTTAGCAATGAATGACGATAAAATTCCGGAAGGTGAATATTGTGTATCAACTTCAAATAGAAATTTTGAAGGTAGACAAGGTCAAGGATCACGAACTATTTTAGCAAGTCCATTAGTTGCTGCTGCAACAGCTATTGAAGGAAAAATTATTGATGTAACTGCAACCAATTTTGTTGCTGAAGAGATTTAAGACATGGAAAAATTTACAACATTACAATCTACAGCTATTCCATTAGCGATTGAAAATATAGATACCGATCAAATTATACCTGCGCGATTTTTAAAAGCTACAGACCGTAATGGTTTTGGCGAAAATGCGTTTAGAGATTGGCGTTTTAATAAAGACGGTTCAGTTAATACAGATTTCGCATTAAACCAACCAGAATATAGCGGAAGCATCTTGGTTGCTGGTAACAATTTTGGTTGTGGCTCTAGTAGAGAACACGCCGCTTGGGCTTTGACAGATTACGGTTTTAAAGTGGTGGTCTCTAGTTTTTTTGCTGATATTTTTAAAGGAAATGCATTAAACAACGGTTTACTACCTGTACAAGTTAGCGACGATTTTTTAAAAGTACTTTTAAATGAAATTAAAGAGAATCCAAAAACTGAATTAATTGTAAATCTTGAAAACCAGACGATAAGCGTTGCCAACACTTCGTTTAAAGAAAGTTTTGAGATTGACCCTTATAAAAAAACTTGTTTAATTAATGGTTATGATGATATTGACTACTTATTAAGCAAAAAAGATAAGATTACTCAGTTTGAAAACCAACGTAGCTAGTTAGCCTGCGTTAGCGATTGAACGGTATGTTTGAGCGCCTCATAGAGCGCGAGTAGTGAAAGCGCGACCCGATAGGGTAACGCCCAAAAACAAAAATTAACTAACAAACTAAAAGCAAAAAGTTGCTATAAAATAAATAATATGAAATTAGAAATTGCGGTTTTATCCGGTGACGGAATTGGTCCAGAGGTTACACACCAAGCCATAAAAGTGCTTAAAGCAGTAGCACAAGAATTTGACCATAGTTTTAGATTTAAAGAAGCGCCTGTTGGTGCTATTGCGATTGACCAAACTGGTAATCCTTTACCTGACGATACTTTACAACTTTGTGAGGCTAGTGACGCTATTTTATTTGGCGCTATTGGTGATCCCAAATACGATAATAATCCTAGTGCTAAAGTTAGACCAGAACAAGGGTTACTTAAATTAAGAAAATCTCTTGGTCTTTACGCTAACATTAGACCTGTTAAGGCTTACGAGACTTTATTAGACAAATCGCCTTTAAAAGAAAACGTTATTAAAGGTACAGATATTAGCATTTATCGCGAGTTAACTGGCGGTATTTATTTTGGTGAAAAACAATTAAGCGAAGACGGACAAGTAGCTTCAGATTTATGTGAATATTCCCGGGAAGAAATTGAACGTATTGCTCATTTAGCATTTAAAGCTGCTCAAAGCCGAAAGAAAAAAGTGACTTTAGTAGATAAAGCTAATGTTTTAGAAACATCGCGTTTATGGAGAAAAGTGGTTACTGAACTAGCTAAAGGTTATCCTGATGTAGAATTAGATTTTTTGTTTGTAGATAATGCAGCAATGCAAATGATTTTAAATCCAAAACAATTTGACGTGATCTTAACCGAAAACTTGTTTGGCGATGTAATTAGTGACGAAGCTAGCGTTATTGGCGGAAGCATTGGTTTATTAGCTAGCGCTTCTGTTGGAAATAAACATGCTATGTTTGAACCAATTCATGGTTCTTATCCTGAAGCAACAGGTAAAGGCATTGCAAATCCTATTGCTTCAATTTTAAGTGCTGCAATGTTACTTGAACATTTTGGCCTTTACAAAGAAGCAAATGTTATTAAAGCTGGTGTAGAAAAATCGTTACAATTGCATGTAACAACTCCAGATTTAAATGATAATTTTGATCATATCACAACGTCTAAAGTTGGAGATTTTATAGAAGATTTTATCCATAATCCTAAGGATAGTAATTTAAATTTTACTAATATTCACTTAGGACAATCCACAATTATTTAAGTTTTAGTATTTAATTTGGAGTCTATGAAGCACCTTGAAAAAGGTGCTTTTTTCACACTAAAAACTGAAATAAATCCGGTTTATCATTTAAGTAATCACCATAAAAATTATAAAGTTTCATTTTTGTAATTAATGGTTCTAAATCGTCTGAGGATTTTAACTCTACGCCTACTACTGCTGCGCCATTTTCTCTGTTTGTCTTTTTGGTGTATTCAAAGTGAGTGATATCATCATTTTCTCCTAAAATATCAACAACAAACTCGCGTAATGCGCCAGCACGTTGTGGAAAGGTCACGATAAAATAGTGTTTTAGATTAGCATGTAACAAGGCACGTTCTTTAATTTCGGCAGTCCTAGTAATGTCATTATTACTTCCGCTTACTACACAAATCACATTTTTACCTTTTATTTCTTCTTTAAAATCATCTAATGCTGAAATACTCAACGCTCCAGCAGGCTCAACTACTATTGCATCTTTATTGTATAAATCCAAGATAGTTTGGCAAACTTTACCTTCGGCGACTGTAACCATTTGATCTAAATTAGACTTACAAATTTCAAAATTTAAATCACCAACGCGTTGTACTGCTGCGCCATCTACAAACTTTTCGATGTGATTAAGTTGTGTGTTTTTTTGATTTTCAATCGACGTTTTCATTGAAGGTGCGCCTAGAGGCTCGACACCAATAATTTTTGTTTGCGGCGACAATTCTTTAAATACTGATGATAATCCAGCTGATAATCCGCCACCACCAACAGGTACAAACACATAATGAATTGGATGATGTGCTTGGTCTATAATTTCTAACCCAACCGTGGCTTGACCTTCAATTACCTTTTCATCATTAAATGGATGAATAAATGCTTTTGAAAGTCGCTCGCATTCTTTCATCGCTAGATGATAAGAATCGTCAAAAGTATCGCCTGCAAGAACAATTTCGATATACTCTTCTCCAAACATTTTCACCTGCTCCACCTTTTGTTTTGGCGTTGGAGCAGGCATATAAATAGTACCTTTGATTTTTAATAATTTACACGACAATGCTACACCTTGCGCATGATTACCAGCACTTGCACAAACAATACCATTTTCTACTTCTGAAGCCGATAATGAAGACATTTTATTATAAGCGCCTCTAATTTTATAGGAACGTACTTGCTGCAAATCTTCACGTTTAAACATGATATTACAGTCAAACTCTTTAGAGTATCTAAAGCTTGATGTTAGTGGCGTAACCGCTGCAACATCGTGTAACTTTTCGGCTGCAGCTTCTACTGCTTTTAATTTAGGAAAATAGATTGTTTGCGTTTGCATTAGTTTGTTTTTAAGCTAAAACACTTTCTTCTTTAGCTTCGGTTTTTATCACTTTCATAGCTGTCATTGCAGCACGAAGACGTTTACCAACAGTTTCGATAGGATGATTTCTAATAGCGTCATTCACTTTTATTAATTCGATATTATCGACACCTGTTTTTGTTGAAAATGACTTTCCTATTACTGAAGTATCTACCGTTTTCATAAAATCTGCTAATAACGGTTTGCAAGCATGATCAAATAAATAGCAACCATATTCTGCAGTATCAGAAATAACACGATTCATTTCAAATAACTTTTTACGTGCAATTGTGTTTGCAATAAGTGGTAACTCGTGTAACGATTCGTAGTAAGCAGAATCTTCGATTATTCCAGCACTTACCATAGTTTCAAAAGCAAGTTCTACACCAGACTTTACAAACGCTACTAATAAAACTCCATGATCAAAATACTCTTGTTCCGTGATGTGATCTGAAGTTAATTCGGTCTTTTCAAAAGCAGTTTCGCCTGTTGCTGCTCGCCATTTTAAAAGGTTAACATCATCATTTGCCCAATCTTCCATCATGGTTTTAGAGAAATGACCAGAAATGATATCGTCCATATGTTTTTCAAATAACGGACGCATGATGGTTTTTAATTCTTCAGACAATTCAAATGCTTTAATTTTTGAAGGATTTGACAATCTATCCATCATGTTTGTAATTCCGCCATGTTTTAAAGCTTCAGTAATAGTTTCCCAACCAAATTGAATTAATTTTGCAGCATAACCAGCATCAATTCCTTCGACAACCATTTTGTCAAAAGACAAAATTGCACCAGTTTGTAACAAGCCACATAAAATGGTTTGCTCACCCATTAAATCAGATTTCACTTCTGCCACAAAAGACGATTCTAAAACGCCTGCTCTATCGCCACCAGTTGCAACTGCGTAAGCTTTTGCTTGAGCCCAACCTTTATTCTCTGGATCGTTTTCTGGATGCACAGCAATTAATGTTGGCACACCAAAACCACGTTTGTATTCCTCACGTACTTCGGTACCTGGACATTTTGGCGCGACCATAATTACTGTAATATCTTTACGGATTTGTGTGCCTTCTTCAACAATATTAAAACCATGCGAGTAGCTTAACGTTGCGCCTTTTTTCATTAAAGGCATCACTTGGTTAACTACATCTGTATGCTGTTTATCTGGTGTTAAGTTTAACACCAAATCTGCTGTTGGGATTAAATCGTCGTAGGTCCCAACATTAAATCCGTTATCTGTTGCATTTTTGTATGACGCACGTTTTTCATCAATTGCTTGTTGGCGCAAGGCGTAAGAAATATCTAAACCAGAATCTCTCATGTTTAGTCCTTGGTTTAATCCTTGTGCTCCACAACCTACAATGACTATTTTTTTATCTTTTAATGCAGCTACGCCATCTTCAAATTCTGAAGCTTCCATAAACCTGCATTTTCCTAATTGTTCTAATTGTTTTCTTAATGGTAATGTGTTAAAATAATTTGCCATTTTAGTTTGTTTTTTAGTAATTAAATGCCTCTAGCATTTTAGTTATTTCCATTGGTGTTTTGGTAACTGCAATTCGCCCAGAACGGGTAAATTGTAAAATTCCAAAAGCACTTAATTCTCTATGTAATAATTCTATTTCGCTTCGTCTTCCTGATTTTTCAAGTACAAAAAATTCTTTATTTACAGTGACGATTCTTGCGTTACTTTCTTTAACAATATTTTGAATTTGTCGTTCTTCAAACAATAAATCTGATTTGATTTTGAACAAACAAGACTCTTGATAAATGGTTTCTTCTTCGGTGTGATAATAAGCTTTAATCACCTCGACCTGTTTTTCAATTTGACCAATGATTTTTTTCATTTGGTCTTCGGTTAACTTCACTACAATGGTCCATTTAGACACATTTTCAATTTCAGAAATTGAAGAATTTATACTTTCAATATTGATATGTCTACGTTGAAATATTGCCGAAATACGGTTTAATAACCCTATATTATTTTCGGTATAGATAGAAACGGTATATAATTTATTTTCACTCATAATTACTCTAATCTTACGTCTGAAACACTTGCGCCTGTTGGGATCATCGGGAATACGTTATCCTCTTTTTCAACCATAACTTCTAAGAAATATGCACCTTCAGTTTCCATCATTTCTTTTACTGCATTGGCTAAATCTTTTCGTTTAGACACGCTTTTTGCATTAATATGATAGCCTTTTGCAATCGCTACAAAATCTGGGTTTTCCATTTCTGTAGACGCATAACGCTTATCAAAAAATAGCTGTTGCCACTGTCTTACCATACCTAAAAAATTGTTGTTTAACACCACAATTTTTACTGGCACTTTGGTTTGAAAAATGGTTCCAAGCTCTTGGATGGTCATTTGGTAACCGCCATCACCAGCAATCATCACCACATCACGTTCTGGTGCGCCCATTTTTGCGCCAATTGCAGCTGGTAAGGCAAATCCCATTGTACCTAATCCGCCAGACGTAATGTTACTTTTAGAGACGTTAAAATCGGCATAACGACACGCAATCATTTGGTGCTGCCCCACATCACTAACTATTGCTGCTGCACCTTTGGTTTGTGCATTAATCTCTTTAAGCACTTCACCCATAGTCAATCCATCTTTTGTAGGATGCAAATCGTCTTTTATGACTTTATCATATTCAACTTTATGTAAATCTTTAAATCTTTGATGCCATTCTGTATGCAAATTTTCTTTTAAAAGCGGAAGAATTGCCGCCAAAGTCTCTTTTGAATTCCCTAAAACCGCAACATCTGTTTTTACGTTTTTATCAACTTCTGCTGGATCAATTTCAAAATGAATCACTTTAGCTTGTTTA
>Ga0256829_1002787_pt1 | contig 12667 bp, 10 predicted proteins | sample 131447metaG_FD_185979 | JGI IMG/M metagenome (GOLD analysis project Ga0256829, IMG submission 185979) | Hydrothermal vent microbial communities from Lau Basin, Pacific Ocean - 131-447 | ecosystem: Environmental > Aquatic > Marine > Hydrothermal vents | place: Pacific Ocean: Lau Basin | collected... | reverse complement strand
CAGCAGCAGGTAAACAAGGCTTAATCAAAGGCGAATGGATTAAAGAGGGTGCAGTCGTGATTGATGTGGGCATCCACCGCTTGGAAGATGGCTCGCTCACAGGTGATGTAAACTTTGAAGATGCGTCCAAACGTGCAGGTTATATCACGCCAGTGCCGGGCGGCGTTGGCCCTATGACCATCACCATGCTTTTGGCAAACACGATTACAGCCTTTAAAAACCATGTAGGGCTTGGGTAAAGCTTTATGCCAGTTTTTCAGGTCAACACCAATGTTTGCCTTGAAGATAAGGCGGATTTTTTAAGCCAAGCCTCAAGCTTGGTGGCATCTGCGCTGGGTAAACCTGAAAGTTATGTGATGGTGCAACTTAACGATAATCAAAGCATGAGCTTTGCAGGCACAACCGACCCACTTGCCTTTTGCACCCTCAAAAGCCTCGGTTTATCAGCCTCTCAAACAGCAGATATTTCTCAACAAATATGCACTTTCCTCAACGCCCAATGCGGCATTGATACCGCCCGTATTTATATCGAGTTTGCAGCACCTGAACGCGCTATGTTTGGTTGGGATGGCGGTACGTTCTAATTACTGAATAACTGTATCTAAATCTTCAATGGTGTAATCAGCATCAGGCTCCTTTGCCAGAAATTCTTCTAGTTGTGTGTTTGTGTGAAAACCACGTATTTTTGATTTATACAATAACGCTGTTGCGGGATTCTCAATTTCTAGTTTTCGTGCTTTACTGATTTCTAAGTATTCCTTTTCTTGATCGATGCCTAAATACCTTCTACCCAATAAGTTAGCAGCAATACCTGTAGTGCTACTACCCGCAAAGGGATCTAAAACCCATGCGCCTTTTTGCGTAGAAGCAAGGATAATTCGGGTTAGCAAGGTCAATGGTTTTTGCGTGGGATGCTTAGCGCAAGACTTTTCCCATTTCGCAATGGCTGGAAGCTTCCACACATCTTTCATTTGCTTGCCATCATTAAGTTCTTTCATCAGTTCATAATTGAAGTAATGCGGCACTTTAACTTCTTTTCTCGCCCATATAATTTGCTCAGTTGAATGCGTGAAATATCTACAAGAAAAGTTTGGTGGTGGGTTGGTCTTTTCCCAAGTAATGATATTTAAAATCTTAAAATCCAACTCTGTTAGAAGCTGCCCGATATTGAAAATATTATGTGTTGTACCACTAATCCAAATGGTTGCATTGGGTTTCATTTTATCACGCACAAGCTTTAACCATTTACGATTAAACTTGTTCATTTCTTTTGCGCCTAAAGATTTGTCCCATTTCCCTTTATTTACACTGCTTATCTTACCATTTTGAATGGTTAGTCCATCATTGGATAAAAAGTATGGTGGATCGGCAAAAACCATATCAAATTCGAACTTAAATTTTGGTAGTATTCGCAAAGAATTAGCATGTAATAAGGAAAAATTTTTGTCCCTAGACTTATAATAGGTATTAATCATCCCATATATCTTTATACATAAGTGCCACAATTAAATCTCTTCGTTTTTTTATTTCTGAGCCAGTCCAAAGTGAATTTTCATCAAAAACTTCTTTTGTACTTATTAATGTGGATTCTTTTAAAATGATTGTTTTTTTTGCTGTATAATCTTTACTCCCAACCTTCGAGTTAATATTGGAGTCTAAAATTACTAAATTCCCAATATTTTTAAATAAGTCCTTATCTGACAGGCTTTCCCAGTCAGAGTTGGGGTTTTCGGGATAAATGTGTTCTAAACTAATGTTGTTTAAATCTACATTATAATTTTGCTTGTTTAACTCAATTTTTCTCAATACATACTGAACCAATTTTTTCTGTTTGGTCTCAGTAGATGCGAAGTACAATTTACTATCAAAGCTTGCTTTAAACTCATCAATGCTAGGCATTCTATCTTCAAGTTTAGCTGCCATTTCTCTTATAACAGAATGCTTAGCATTCTTATCAACTGCATTACTTAATTCCCTAGAAATACTAGCATACATTGTGTCCAAGCCAGAGGAACGATTTGAGCTTATTGCATTATTTATAAAGTGATACTTTTCAATTATATTTAAAGCTTTCTTTAAGAACTTAAGGCTAATATTTTTATTCTTATACTCTCTTACCAAACCTAGAAGTATTGGGTTCGCGACTTCGATATTAAAAGTATCAACTATAGCTTTTAATGACAAGAATACTCGATTTTCCTGCCCATTAACCCACTTCTCTTTAACGGGTAAAACAATTTCATTGAATAACTCAGAATCACTTTTTAAGTCATTAAGGAAAACAGCCATATCACATTTAGGTTTCACAATGCGTTTGATAAAGTCTTTATAAATTTTAGCATTCGAAAGTTTTTTGTATCGCGATGACCAAAAATTGTTTAAGAACTTTAAATGGTTCCCTTCTGAATTTGACAAAATAGTTTTCCAACTATCATTTGGCTCGTTAATATGAGGTTCTCTGGGGTAAAGTCGAAAAACTTGGTTCTTAATGAGATCCATGGGCGTTAAGTCTTTACCTGTAGCATTAAGTGTTTCAAAAATTGTAAAGGCATCGACTTGATCGCTTACAGCAACAAAAATTAATTCAAGATTCAATATACTATCTCGCAGCCTCTCTAACTCTTCCGTAGTTTTGTTTTTTAAAGCTTTATACAAATAATCATATATCTTTATAATTCTTCTTTCGCCACTTTTAATGGCCTTAATAGTTGTATTTTTCTTTTCAGGAATGCTTTGAACATACGCTTGCAAAACAGGGTATGGCATTTTATTTTCTAAAATCACATACGGGTTATTTGAAAGGTCTTTGCCAAAAATAAACTTATCATTAATAGCATCTGCTAAATCTTTTTCGCCAGTTAAATAAAACAGGTCTCTAATGACACTTAATAAAATAGTAATAGTTGTAATTCTTTGTTGTCCATCAATAACATTAAAAGCATCACCATTATATTCGCCCTCAAAAACCATATGCCCAATAAAATAACTTTCTTCCGCTTTTATATCATTAATATCAGCTAAAAACTCTTCGACCTCTTCATTGTCCCAGTCATATTCACGTTGAAAATCAGGGATCGTGAAAACCCCTTTTGTTAGGATATTTAAAACTTTTTGGCTTCTAGCTTCCACATCCATCTTTTATGACCTCTTTTATTATACACTTTTTTAACATATCTAAATTTAGAAGGTATTCAGCTTTATCAAAATACTCTCTCAATGGTTTTAATGTTGTAAGCCATCCAGCACCATCGGTAACCCAAACAAACTCAATACCTTGTTTGTTCCAATATTCGTTCATTTTTACATATTCGGTGGCAGTTGATTTAAGTTTAGAACCGCCACCATTATAAAAGTTCACTTCAAAGAAAAAGAGCTTTCCTTTTTTATTGATTACATAATCAATTCTTCGGGATGATTTATCTACTTGGATTTCTATGCCCCAAGCATCTCTGATGGCTTTTGCATTTGCTTCTTTGAGGTAGGCTAAACTTAGCTCACCACAGACCTCTTGGATGTAACGCTCCACCAAGTTTTCCATTTGATGGCTACCACGATTTTTACGACCATTACTGTCTAGCCCAACTTCTACTCCCGTTGCGAAATCAACAAGGTTTTTAACCTTTTTATCTTGCACAAGTATTCCCAAGCCTGAATTGATAAAGAAAGTTGCGATACTCTCGGCTTCCTCTTGGTTTGGTTCTTTTATGGAAAGGTCAAAGTTATCATATTGATAATTAATAGGGTCAATTAGAATATTAAACTCTTGGTCTTTCTTTGTTTTGAATCGAATAGCTAACAAAAGCGGGATTGCGTTTACAACTTTCGGATATTCTAAGATTAAGTTTGTGAGCTCGGTAAAAATATCTTTTTTACCAATCAATATATTCAATAGGTTAAGCTCTTTCTCATAGGGAGTGATGCCGCGATATACTTTATCCCAGTTTACAAAATAACCCCATTGGGTGATGCCCTTAAGCTTGAGTGTACTGGTAAAGTATTCAAACAGTGCATCGTCAGAATCTAACTCTAATAATTTTGCTAGCTTCTTCATTTAAGCTGTTGCAGCCTGATTGGTTATAAGGAGTTCATGGATACAGCCACGCTTTGCAGAGTTAGAGTTAATTGCTCGTTTAGCTAACACGCGATTGATATGGTAATCATCGTATAACTCATCAAAGAAGTTGTTTTCTTCCATCTGGTTAACATCCGAGTTGCTTAAAATCCAAGGGTGGTTTTGCTCGCTTAGGGTATCACAAAAGTTTTTAAGTCTGCGTTGTTCATCATCATTAAACTCACCTTTAGCATAAGCATTAAAGCTAGATGATGCATTCAAGGGTTTGTACGGTGGATCAAGATAAAACATGGTGTTGCCTTGTGCATGTTCAAGTGTTTGCTTAAAATCACCTTGAAGTATGATTACTTTTTGCAAAGCCTCACTTACCTTTTTTAGATTAGGCGCATCACAAATTTTAGGTGTTTTATAGCTGCCAATCGGCACGTTAAAACCACCACTGCGGTTGACGCGGTATAAGCCATTAAAGCATGTTCTGTTTAAGAAAATAAATAGTGCAGCCTGCTGAATTTGCGGTTGTTCTTTGGTGTTAAAGTCGGTGCGTTTTTGATAATAATAAGCTTTTTTACGCTCTGCATCCAAAGTAAGGGCATGATATTCAGATTGCCAAACATCAAGTTGCTCAATCAAGGCACCCACATCATTGCGGATGGTGTGATAAGTATTGATAAGGTCTGTATTGATGTCGTTAATGATGCATTGTTGCACATTGGGGAAGTGATTAAGTATCCAAAACAAAACCGCGCCACTACCCACAAAAGGCTCGATAAATGTAAACGTTTCTTCTTTGGCGTAAGGGAAACGCTGCTCAATATCACTAAGAAGTTGTGTTTTGCCACCTGCCCATTTCAAAAAAGGTTTCACTTGTTTTGACATGAATCTCCCCTCAACAAACTTGGGATCAACACTAGGTTCTGGTGTGGAATATTGCTAGTGAAATATCTTACAGTGTGCGCTTTCCTTGTATATATTTGGCTTGGCTCTAAAGTCCGCCGACTTTCAGCTTTATAGTCTTTCTAAGCAACAAGCTAATTTTTAGGTTTTACGGTATCACAATGATTTCTACAACTGGTATTACAATGCAATTCGGGCAAAACCCCTTGTTTGAAAACGTCACAGTCAAATTTGGCGACAACAATCGCTATGGTCTGATTGGGGCGAATGGTTGCGGCAAGTCTACATTTATGAAGATTTTGGGTGGCGATTTGGTGCCGACTGCAGGCACGGTGCAAATTGGTGCGCATCAGCGGATTGGTAAACTTCGTCAAGATCACTTTGCTTTTGAAGAGTTTACAGTCATTGATACCGTAATGATGGGTTACGAGAAGCTTTGGAAAATCAAAGAAGAAAAAGATGCGATTTATGCGTTACCTGAAATGAGTGAACAAGATGGTATGCGCGCAGGTGATTTGGAAGGGCAATTTGCTGAGCTTGATGGTTATAGCGCAGATGCCAACGCGGGTGACTTGTTGCTGAGTATGAATGTGCCGATTGAATTGCACTATGAGAAAATGAAGTCCATCGCTCCAGGCTTGAAACTGCGCGTACTTTTGGCGCAAGCTTTGTTTGGTAACCCTGATATTATTCTATTGGATGAGCCAACCAACAACTTGGACATTAATGCCATTCGTTGGTTGGAAACGGTGATTCTGTCACAGAATGCAACCATGATTATTATTTCGCATGATAGGCATTTCTTAAACAGTGTGTGTACGCATATGGCAGACGTGGATTATGGTGAAATTCGCTTGTATCCAGGTAATTATGATGACTACATGGAAGCCGCTGCTTTGGTGCAAGAAAAGTTACTGCAAAGCAATGCTAAAAAAGAAGGTGAAATTGCAGAGCTGCAAGCTTTTGTACGCCGCTTTTCTGCCAATGCTTCCAAAGCAACCCAAGCGCAATCACGCGCCAAGAAGTTAGATAAGATTAAGCTGGATGAAGTGAAAGTATCCAGCCGCGTGATGCCTTTTATGCGCTTTAATCAAGATAAGAAGTTATTTAAAATAGCCTTAGAGTTAAAGGGCGTAAGCAAAAGTTTTGATGAGCAACAGATTTTTAAGAAGTTTGACTTGATGATACCCGCAGGCGAGCGCGTGGCTGTGATTGGTACCAATGGTATTGGTAAGACAACATTATTGCGTTGTTTGGCTGGTGACTTGGATGTGAATGAGGGTGACATCAAATGGGCTGAAAATGCGAAGCTTGGTTATTACGCGCAAGATCATACCCATGATTTTAAAGATAATGAGACTGTGTTTGATTGGATGGCGCAGTGGAAAAAAGATGAGCATGGCGAGCAAGAAATCCGTGGCAATTTAGGGCGCATGTTGTTTTCTAAGCAAGATATTGAGAAAAGAGTGCAACAATTGTCTGGTGGTGAGAAAGGGCGCATGTTGTTTGGTAAGTTTATGTTTCAAAACCCCAATGTGTTGCTGCTTGATGAACCGACCAACCACATGGACATGGAATTTATTGAGTCGTTGAACACAGCCTTGGAACACTATGAAGGCACATTGATTTTTGTATCGCATGATAGGGAATTTGTATCTTCATTGGCAACACGAATTATCGAAATTACCGAAGATGGTATTACTGATTATCATGGTACATACGAAGAATATCTTAAATCACAAGGTGTGGTTTAACTTCCCAGTTCATCGCTCTCATTATGTAGTACCTTTACAATTGCTGTGCTTAAATCGTTGATATGATAGGGCTTGCTTAATATCAGCTCTTGGTTGGCAAGTATGCCTTTTGTTAAGGTGCTATCGGGATCATAACCTGTAGAAAAGATGATTTTAACATCGGGTTGAATTTGACGAATACGCTCGGCTGTTTCTATACCGCCAAGTTTAGGCATAACAATGTCTGTAATGATTAAGGCAATCTCATGTTGATGGGTTGAAAATATATCGACAGCTTCGAGACCATTGGAGGCTTGAAGCACACGGTATCCTAAAGATTCTAGCACATCAGCACCCATTTCAAGCACCATGGGTTCATCATCAACCAATAAAATAAGCTCACCTTGACCTATGGTGTTTAGTGCTCGCTTGTCTTCTGCTTGTGTTGTGCTGGTATGTTCTTCTAATAGTGGGAAATATACTTGAAAGGTTGAGCCTTGGTTTTTATGGCTTAGCACTTCGATAAAACCTTTGTGTCGTTTCACAGCACCAAACACCATGGATAAACCCAGACCTGTACCTTTACCGACTTCTTTAGTGGTAAAGAAGGGTTCAAATAGGTGTTCTAGATGTTCTTCTGGGATACCGCAGCCATTATCTTGTATGCTTAATAAGGCATAGCTACCGATATTGAAGGATGGGTGTTGTTGTACAAAATCTTCATCAACATCATAAGTATCCAGCGTAATATTAATGCTGGGGTGAGTTATACCTTCTATGGCATCACGGGCATTATTGATGAGATTAAGCAGTATTTGGTGAATTTGGGTGCTGTCACCATGAATTGCAGCGTTGCTTTCTATGATATCAAGCTTCAGTTCGATATTTTTAGGTATGGATGTACGAATTAATCCAAATACTTCAGCAACCAGCTGGCTAAGATTAAGGTCTTCCATGCTAACTGTGTCTTTACGAGCAAAAGTTAACATTTGCTGAATTAAACTGGTGGCACGCTCTGATAATTTTTCAATGCGTGTTAATTTTTGCATCGCATCGTTATCTTGGGCATTACGCATTTGTAATAAGTATAAATTACCCGTTATACCAGCCAAAATATTGTTGAAATCATGAGCAATACCACCCACAAGTGTGCCGACAGCTTCCATTTTTTGCGCTTGTGCAAATTTGGCTTCAAGTAACTTGTGTTCAGTCAAATCGCGTTGAATAGCAACAAGAAATACGGCTTTACCATGCGCATCAAAAATAGGGGAAACGGTACGTTCAACCTCAAGGAAAGTGTCATCTTTACGTTTGATGACCATTTCACCCTGCCAGTGTTGTCCAGCATAATCTTGCGCTTTGAGTTTTTCATAAAAACTTGGCGGGTGTTGGCCGCTGCTTAGTATTTTAATGTGCTGACCGATAGCTTCTTGAGCTGAATACCCCGTCATTTTTTCAAAAGCAGGGTTTACATATTCTAACCGTGTTTCTAAATCACAAAGCATAATAGCATCTTGGGTATGCTCAAAGGCACCATAAAGCTTTTGTAGCAGGTCTTCTCGTTGTTGCCGCTCCATGACAATGCCCGCAAGCCTTGCGCCTGCTGCTAAGTCTGCCAATTCAAGCTCATTGGGTAGCGCAGGGTGATTATAATACATGCCAAATGCACCCAAAACTTTACCCTTGCTGTTTTTGATTGGTTCAGACCAACAGCAGCGCATGCCATGGGGTAGCGCAACCTCCTTGAGGTTTTTCCATTTGGGGTCAGTGGCAATATCCTCTACCAGCACACGTTCTCCTGTATAGGTTGATGTACCACATGAACCTATATCACACCCGTTTTTTAAGCCGTTGACAGCTTCACAATAGGATTTGGGTAAACTTGGCGCACCACCATGGATAAGCGTATCTCCTTTGAGCTCTAATAATGAGCAACGCATACCGGGGTGTCGGCTTTCATAAAGCAAGGCAATGGCATCATAGACTTCTCTTGCAGGGGCTCCTTTGGCAATCATTTCTAATATTTTGGATGTTTGCTGCACCATATGTTGGGATGTTTGCATAGATTTTTCACGAATAAGACCTTGCAAACGAAGGGTGATATTTTGTAAATGTGTTTTATAGAGGTTGTTGGCTGTGATGGCTAAGAAAATCACATACATGGTGCACATGAAAGTGAAAGAGAGTGATAGTTTTGTAAAATTAAAAAATAAATTGATGGTAAGTGGTATCATGGTTAAAAACAGGAAAATAAAGACAGGTGCGCGCAAGGCTGAGAGGGTTGTAATGGAGCCAGCTGCCATACCAGCTAATAAAACAATTGTTGCAGCTTGGTATTCAAAGGTGCTTGGAGGTAATAAAAATATACCAGCAGATCCCCAAGCAAGCCCTGCACCTATGGATAAGAAGACATGTGAACGCTCCCAAAATGTAATATCTTGAGCAACAGGTTGTTTTTGTTGAAATGAGATGTAAAAGATAATTCTAGCTATGATAATTATACTGATAAAACTTAACCATAAAAATAGTGTTTCGTGTGGAATATGGTTCCATTGGACATAGGTTAATACAAACGCTGCAAACGCTGTGGCAATGGCAGCATTTAAGGAAGGTTTGTAAAGTAAGTAAATTTGTTCTTTACGGATTTGAAGGGCTTGTGGGGTGTTCATTGTGTCCATAGACCCTCCATTGATTACTTCCCGCCCCTGTCGTACCGTAGCATTACACATGACAAAAAACACTAACCTTTATAATGTGGGTTTACAGTTTGCTAGTAATATAGCAAAAAGGAGCATGTATGAAAAGTGCAATGGCAAAACATATATTGGTCAAAAGTAAGGCTGAAGCCGAGTCGATTAAGACGAAGTTGAATCAGGGTGAAGACTTTGCCAAGTTAGCACGTAAGTTTTCGACTTGCCCTACAGCAAAACGAGGTGGGGACTTGGGTGAAATATTTCAAGGGCAGTTGGTGAAAGTTGTAGAGCAAGTGATTTTTAAGAAACCTTTATCACAGGTGCACGGTCCGATTAAATCTAAGTTTGGTTATCACCTTATTGTCATATATTTTAGGGATTAATTGTTGAATATAAGGTTGACTTTCCCACTGTTTCGCGTATGCTAAAACCTAGCGGTAGGTCTTGCGGCCTACCCACTTGAGTCGATAAGCTCTATAGGGGTTTGCTGTTACTTTTGTTGTGTGAAGCCCACTGGTTGGGTTGCCTAATGCAAGCGTACAATAACCCACTTAAGTGAAAAGGGTTCTGTGGGTAGGTCGTTTTATTGATACATATATGCTATACATTGCACTATTGGCTTTAGCCTTTTAGTTTGCGGGTATGTTAGTCACTGAAAAATCCGAAAAAAAGCCCAAGCTTAAAAGTTTAGATACATTATTTATTCAAACATATGGCTGCGCCATGAATGTTTATGACAGCTCACGCATGAGTGATTTGATGCAAGAAGCCTATGGTTTGCGCATTGTTGATAAACCTACTGATGCGGATGTGATTTTGATGAATACCTGCTCGATTCGGGAAAATGCTGAAAACAAAGTGTATTCCGAGCTTGGACGCTATAAAAAGATTAAAGATAAACGTCCTGATTTGATTATTGGTGTCGGTGGCTGCGTAGGGCAGCAAGAAGGCGAACGCATTCAACAACGTGCGCCGTATGTGGACATTGTGTTTGGTCCGCAGACATATCACAGGCTACCTGAAATGGTGAAAGAGATTCGTCGTGACCGTGTGAAGCTCACTGAAACAGACATGCCTGAAATTGAAAAATTTGACCATTTGCCTAAACCCAAAGTGGAAGGTTTGACGGGTTATGTCACCATTATGGAAGGTTGTGATAAATTTTGTACCTTTTGCATTGTACCTTATACACGGGGTGCTGAAATTTCACGTCCGCCTGAAGATATTTTAGAAGAATGTAAGCAATTGATTGATGCAGGTGCAAAAGATATTTCATTGTTAGGACAAAATGTGAATGCTTATCATTGTGAAAATGCTGATGGTGAAACGGTTGGTTTTGCTGATTTGTTGCATTTGGTTGGTGCGTTGGAAGGCATGGAGCGTTTGCGTTTTTCAACATCTCACCCCATGGAAATGACCACAGAGCTTTGCGAAGCATTTGCTGAGATTCCAACGTTGATGCCGTATTTGCATTTGCCTGTACAATCAGGTTCAGATGCTATTCTTAAAGCCATGCACCGTGGGCATAAACGTGATGACTATTTTAAAGCTATTGATGAATTGCGTTTACACACACCTGATATTGCTTTGTCTTCAGATTTTATCGTGGGTTTTCCTGGTGAAACAGAAGAAGACTTTGAAATGACTTTAGACTTGGTTCGTAAAGTAGGTTACGACTCTGCCTTTTCTTTTAAGTATTCACCACGCCCAGGTACACCTGCAGCCAAAGCGGAAGATGATGTGTCTGAAGATGTCAAAGATGAACGCTTACAGCGTTTATTAGCCTTATTACGTGAGCAGTCACGCGAACGCATGGAAAAACAGGTGGGTAAAACCAGTCAAGTGCTGGTGGAGAGCAAAGGTAAAAACGAAGGTGATTTACAAGGGCGTACTCCTGATTTTCGTATTGTGCATTTTCAAGGCAACCCACGTTTGATTGGGCAAACCATGTCAGTAGAAATTATAGCAGCCTACAATATGTCATTAAGGGGCGAATTGCTCATTGAAGATTAAAGAGCCTGTTTTATTTGAGTGTAGTGAGCTTGATGCTGCAACATTGGCTTTGTTTTGTGGTACGAACAACCAACATATCAAAAAAATTGAAGATACATTTCATGTTAGTTTGCGTGGTCAAATGGGCAAATGGTTTATCTTGGGCGAGCAAGCTGCAGATGCTGTGTTAGCACTTAAAGCCTTGAAACATCAAGTGAGTCAGGGCAAGATGGAAAAACAAGGCGTGGAAGATATGTTGCGCGAATTTCGGAGCGGTGCTGTGTCAGAAGAAAGTTATGATGAAAAGGTGAATACTATTGTGCTGGCAGCAGGGCGCAGGAATATTCAGGGCAAAACACCGAATCAGCGTAAGTATATACAAACCATTGCCGATAAGACTTTAAGTCTTGGTGTGGGGCCTGCGGGCTGTGGGAAGACGTATTTGGCAGTGGCACATGCGGTTGTAGCCTTGCAAACCCATCAAGTTGAGAAAATTATTTTAACACGACCTGCTGTAGAAGCAGGTGAAAACCTTGGTTTTTTGCCTGGTGATTTGCAGCAAAAAGTTGACCCTTATTTACGTCCGCTTTTTGATGCGCTTTCGGATATGTTAGGCACAGAAAAAATGGCTGCACTCATGGAGCAAGGGGTGATTGAAATTGCACCATTAGCCTATATGCGTGGGCGTACACTCAATGATGCTTTTGTTATTTTGGATGAAGCGCAAAATACTACCAAGTCTCAAATGAAAATGTTTTTAACCCGCCTTGGTTTTGGCTCAAAAATGGTGGTGACTGGTGATGTAACACAAGTGGATTTACCACGTGAGCAGGATAGCGGTTTGTTGCAAGTATTAACGGTGTTGGCTGGTGTGAAGGATATTGGTATCTGTCGCTTGAGTGCTGAGGATGTGGTTAGGCATAGGTTGGTTGAGAGCATTGTGCAGGCTTATGATAAACATGATTGATATGATTGTAGATGATGATGTTTCACCATTGGTTTCGCAGCAGAACATTGAAAATGTAGTGAAAGTGAGTTGTTTAACAGCTAAAAATATCACACAACCATCCGTTTGTATTCGTTTTTCCAGTGATGAAGTGGTGCGGCAACTGAATGCGCAATGGCGTGATAAAGATAAGGTGACTGATGTGTTATCCTTTCCCATGCAAGATGGGGATAGTTTTGATGCCGATGAATCGCTTGGTGATATTATTTTAGCAGTGCCCTTTGTGCAATCAGAAGCCAATCGTCTCAACTTACCTGTAGAGGCACATAGTATGCAT
>Ga0256829_1002786_pt1 | contig 12669 bp, 13 predicted proteins | sample 131447metaG_FD_185979 | JGI IMG/M metagenome (GOLD analysis project Ga0256829, IMG submission 185979) | Hydrothermal vent microbial communities from Lau Basin, Pacific Ocean - 131-447 | ecosystem: Environmental > Aquatic > Marine > Hydrothermal vents | place: Pacific Ocean: Lau Basin | collected... | reverse complement strand
AATCTCTATGGATGGTAAAGGCAGAAGTATTGATAATATCTGTATTGAAAGATTTTGGAGAACGATTAAGTATGAGGAAATATATTTAAATGATTATAAGAGTATGAGTGAGCTAAGATACTCTATTAAAAATTACATTGAAAAATATAACTCTAGGAGATTGCATTCAGCTATTGATAATAAGACACCTAATGAGGTTTATCTCAAATATGCTAACAACATAGAATTCGAGAATCAATCGTTACAAATAGTATCATAAGTTATGAAAATAAGAGTGTTGGGTTAAGTGGTCTTGACAAAAGGGGACGTTATATCTATAAAAATTACAATTTACTAGAGATAAATCAAGTCGATGCAGTTTTAGAAGAGATAGAGAAAAATTTTAACGATAGATTTGTATCTTTTGTTTTTGAAGATTTCTTAGCCGAAGATATAATGCAAAATCCTTCTAAATATCTTGATTTTTTCCCTAAAAAAGTTGGCAGATGGTGGAATAAAAATGAAGAGATAGATTTAATTGCTATGGATGAGACAAATATCTGTTTTATTGAGTGTAAATGGCGAAACAGTGTAGATAAGGAGCAAGTCCTTTACCAATTAATTAAAAAATCTAAATTTGTAAAACATAATTTAAAAGAGAGTTTTTTAGTTATAACTAAAGATAACTATTTAGCTAATAAAACCACTCTTTTATGCAATAAATGATATTATTCGAAAAAGATTTTAATGAAGAGAGTAAGTATATGTTAAGCACAGTTAATTTAACGCAGAGATATGGGAAAAGAGTTCTTTTTGAGAAGATAAATTTAACGCTAGACCCAGGTAAGAGATATGGGCTTATTGGGGCTAATGGGGCGGGTAAGTCTACTTTTATGAAGATTTTAGCAGGAGAGTTAGAGCCTAGTGAGGGCGAAGTTCAAATTCAACCGGGGGCTAAGCTTGGGGTTTTGAGTCAGAACCAATTTGCATTTGAAGATTTCTCTTTAAAAGATGCTGTACTTTATGGTAATAAAAAGCTATACGAAGCACAAAAAGAGAAAGAGAAGCTTTATATAGAAGGCGATTTTGATAGCGACGAAGTAAATAACCGCCTTGCAGAGTTAGAGATGATTTGTGCAGACGAAGACCCAACTTACGAGAGTGAAGTAAAAATAGAGAAGCTTTTAACATCTCTTGGTTTCCCTGTTGAGACACACGATAATTTAATGAGTACATTAACTGGTGGCGATAAGGTTAAGATACTTTTAGCACAGGTACTATTTTTACAACCAGATATTTTGCTACTAGATGAGCCTACAAACAACCTTGATATGGAGACTATCTCTTGGTTGGAAGAGGAGATTAAGAGATACGAGGGTGTTGTTATTATTATCTCTCACGATAGACACTTTTTAAATGCTGTTGTTACACATATTTTAGATTTAGACTTTAAGCAAATTAGAGAGTTTACGGGTAATTACGACGAGTGGTATATTGCTGCTAACTTAATTAAAAAGCAGTCTGAGCTAGAGCGTAGTAAAAAGTTAAAAGAGAAAGAGGATTTAGAGAAGTTTATCTCTCGATTTAGTGCAAATGCTTCTAAAGCAAAGCAGGCTACGAGTCGCCAGAAACAACTTGAAAAGTTAGATATTGAAGAGGTTAAAATATCTTCTCGTCGTGACCCATCTATTATGTTTAAAGCTAGTAGAGAGATTGGTAATGAAGTTTTAGAAGTTAATGATATTTATAAAGCTTATGGCGATAATAAAGTATTAAATGGTGTATCATTTAAAGTTAATAAAGAGGATAAGATTGCAATTATTGGTGGTAATGGAGCTGGTAAAACAACTTTAGTAGAGATTATTATGGGTAACATAAAACCAGATAGTGGTAGTGTAAAGTGGGGGCAAACTGTTACAGCTACATACTTCCCTCAAAATACAACTGAAAAATTAGATGCACACGAGAAACTTTACGAGTGGATTCAAGGGCACGATTTAAAGTGGCATATAGACGAAATTAGACAGTGCTTAGGAAGAATGTTATTTAATGGTGAAGAGCAAGAGAAAGAGGTTGTAGCATGTTCGGGTGGTGAGAAACATAGAATCATGCTAAGTAAAATGATGATGGATAGTGCAAACTATTTAGTTATGGATGAGCCAAATAACCACTTGGACTTAGAAGCAATTATTGCACTTGGTGAAGCACTGCACCAGTACCAAGGTGGAGTAATTTGTGTAACTCACGACCGTGAATTGATAGATGCTTTTGCTAATAAAATTATTAAAATTAAAGAAGATGGTACTATAGATATCTTTGAAGGAAATTACGAAGAGTATATGGCTTCTTTATCTTAAATTTTAGCTAGGTATTTTTTTCTATAAGGATACGATGATTCACTGTACCCTAGAACTTTGTTATTACTCTGAAAGTTACTTTTTGAAGATTAATATAAGAATAAAGGAAATTATGCTTTATTCTTATGAAAATATCATTTTAAAGCACTATTCAATAATGCATATAGTGCGTAACTTTAGTAGAATAAAACTGTTTAAAAATGTATTAGCTAAGCCTGTTTTTAAATTCGCTGTATCCAAACTCTTTAACTACTTCTGTTTTTCCATCTTCTTTTAATATGGCTATAGATGGTAGATTTATACCGTTAAATGTACTTGCTTTTACCATTGTGTAGTGCATTTGGTCTTCGAATACTATTTTATCGCCTATTTTTAGAGGTTTATTAAAACTATAATCGCCCATTATATCACCTGCTAGGCATGTGTTTCCAGCTAGTCGGTAGGTGTAAGGTAGTTTGTTTGGCTCTTTAGCACCTTGTACCTCTGCACGGTATGGCATAATTATAGTATCTGGCATATGGGCTTCGGCTGAGCTATCTAATATGGCAATATCTATGCCGTTGTGCACAATATCTAGTATTGTAGTTACTAAAGTACCTGTCTCCCAGCCTACAGCTTCACCTGGCTCTAAATAAAGCTCTAAATGTGGGTATTTTGTTTTAAAGTTAGTTAATAACTCTATTAAAAGCTCTATATCATAACCTTTTTTTGTTATGTGGTGTCCACCACCAAAGTTTACCCATTTTAATTTATGCAGATAGTTACCAAACTTATCTTCGAAAGCTTCTAAAACTGCTTTTAAAGAGCTTGAATCCTCTTCGCAAAGGGCGTGGAAGTGTAAGCCATCAATAGTATCTAAAAACTCCTCTGTAAAATCGCTTGCTTTAATGCCTAGCCTTGAGTATAGCCCACATGGATTATAAATCTCTACAGGTGCATGCGAAGTCTCTGGGTTTACTCGTAAACCAATAGAGATATTTGGGTTAATCTCTTTTGCTTTGTTTGTAAAATGTTGTAATTGTTTTTGCGAGTTAAATACTAAGTGGTTAGAGATTTTGGCAATTTGCTCTATCTCTTCGTTCTTAAAAGCGGGGGAGTAGGTGTGTACCTCTTTTTTAAACTCTTCGCTTGCAAGCAGAGCTTCGTTTAGTCCACTTGCACAACAACCATCTAAATATTTAGAGACCATATCAAATGATTTCCAAAGTGCGTATCCTTTAAGTGCTAAAAGTATCTTTACGCCCGTTTTGTCTTTTATATTTTTTAATATCTCTAAATTACTTTTTAACTTATCTTCCTCTAAAAGCCAACAAGGAGAGGGGAGCTGCTTTAAAATATCATTTGTTAGTTTACTTTGCATTTTTAGTCTCCATTAGATTTTATCCACACTTCACACCCACACTAATTAGCAAGAATCTTAACTCTAGCCAAAAAGCCAGCTTGGGTTGTATAGCCACTATCTTTTATAGTTTTAGCTCTATCTACACTATAAAAAACAGTTGTTGGAAAAACACCAATATTAAAAGCTTTTGCAATTTTACCATCTTCATCATTTATTACAATAAATTTAACACCCTTTTTTTGCATATAAGCTCTAATATTTTGAGCACTTTGGCTATTTACTGCAACTGTTATTAGCACTAAATCATCTCTTTTTGCTAATGTTGAAAGGGTAGAAACTTCTTGTGCACATACTGGGCACCAAGTACCCCAAAAGTTTACAACCAATGGCTTTTTAGCATCTATAATTTCGCTTACTTTTTTGCCATCTATTGTTGTAGCATTTTTTAGTATATAATAATTGCCATCTGTTTTTACACTTGAGCCTCTATAATAGCCTATAACATTTGTAACTATAAATATTAAAACTATGGCAATAAGTGCCTCTTTTAAATATTTTTTTATCATTTCCTTCGACCTTCTACCTTCATCCTTCGACCTTTTTCCAAAATATATTAAAATAATACTGTAAGTAGATAAACTTTCATCACTACTTTAATGCATTTTTAGTAAAATATGGCAAATTTTTCTCTAAGGGTATTTAATGTCAGAGCAATTAGAAAATATAGACGAAGTATTAGCATCACACAAACTATCGCACGCAGATTATGAGCATATGAAGCAGATTCTTAAACGCGAACCAAATTTTGTAGAGATTGGTATCTTTTCTGCTATGTGGAGTGAGCACTGCTCTTATAAGTCATCTAAAAAGTATCTTAACGGCTTTCCTACAAAGGCTCCGTGGGTTATTCAGGGTCCGGGTGAGAATGCAGGTGTTATCGATATTGGCGACGGTATGGCAGCTGTGTTTAAAATGGAGAGCCATAACCACCCAAGTTATATAGAGCCGTTCCAAGGGGCTGCTACTGGTGTTGGTGGAATTTTAAGAGACATATTTACAATGGGTGCTAGACCTGTTGCAAACCTAAATGCACTTAGATTTGGCGATGTAGATGGAGATAGCGATACAAACAAGTATCAAAGACACTTAGTTCGTGGTGTTGTAGATGGTATTGGAAGCTATGGTAACTGTATGGGTGTGCCTACAATTGGTGGTGAGATGAGTTTTGAGAGTTGTTACAATGGAAACATTTTAGTAAATGCATTCTCTTTAGGTCTTGCAAAATCTGATGAAATATTCTACGGAAAAGCAGAGGGTACTGGAAACCCAGTAATTTATGTTGGCTCAAAAACTGGTCGCGACGGCTTAGGTGGAGCGGTAATGAGTAGCGATAGCTTTACAGAAGAGAGCAAAAAACTTCGCCCAACTGTACAAGTTGGAGACCCATTTACAGAGAAACTACTACTAGAAGCTTGTATGGAACTTTTCCAAACTGACTATGTTGTGGGTATTCAAGATATGGGTGCAGCTGGACTTACAAGTTCGAGCTTCGAGATGGCAGGAAGAAGCGGAAGCGGTATGATAATGCACCTAGATAAAGTACCAGCAAGAGAAGAGGGTATGACCCCTTACGACTTTATGCTAAGTGAATCACAAGAGAGAATGTTAATTTGTGCTAAAAAGGGAACTGAAGATAAGATTATCGAAATCTTTAAAAAGTGGGATTTAGATGCCGAGACTATCGGAGAGGTAACAGATACAGGAAATATGGAGCTATTCTGGCATGGCGAGAAAGTTGCAGATATTCCAGTAGACCCAGTTAGTGAAGAGGCTCCAATTTTAGATAGACCAACTAAAGAGCCAGAGTATTTAAAAGATGTAAAAGATGCTAACTTAGAAGCACTTAAAGCAAAAAGCAACCAAGAGATTTTTGATAGCGTTATAGATTCGCTAGAAGTTGTAGATAAAGCTTGGGTTTACAATCAGTACGACTCTACTGTACAGACAAATACCGAAAAACATCCAGGTAGCCTAGATGCAAGTGTAATTCGTGTAAAAGAGAACGGCAAAGCCTTGGCTATGAGCAGTGACTGTAACACAAGATATTGCTATATCGACCCATTCAAAGGTGCGGCAATGGCAGTTATGGAGAGTGGTAGAAATGTTGCAATGAGTGGTGCTAGACCACTTGCAATTACAGATTGTCTGAATTACGGTAACCCAGAAAACCCAGAAGTTATGTGGCAATTTGCACAAGGTTGCGAGGGTATTAAAGAGGCTTGTAAAGAGCTTAGCACTCCAGTAGTTAGTGGAAATGTATCGCTTTATAACGAAACAAATGGCGTTAGTATTTTCCCAACACCTGCGATAGCAATGGTTGGTGTAAATGAAGATGCTAACAATGTACTAACAAGCAAGTTTAAAAACGAAGGCGATGTAATTGTACTATTAGGTAAAACTAAAGGCGAATTTGGTGCATCTTTAGCACTTAAAGAGATAGTAGGCGAAGTTAAGGGTGCAATTAGCCCTCTTGATTACCAAGAAGAGTTAAAACTTTGGGATATTATAATTAAAGCAAATGAACAAGGCTTATTAAATAGTGCGAAAGATGTAAACTTAGGTGGTTTAGCCATTGCAGTTTCTAAAGCTAGTGCAATATCTAATATGGGTGCTAATGTTAAAAGCGATTTAGGTATAAATATCTTCGATGAGAGCCCAAGTAGAGCTATTGTAACAGTTAGCAAAGATAAATTAAGTGCACTTTTTGACCTAGCCAAAGAGATTGGTATAGAGGCTAAAGAGATTGGAGTTGTTGGTGGAGATGAAGTAGTAGTTGATGATGTTAAAATTTCGTTAGACAACCTTAAAGATATTTACTTTAACAAATTCCAAGAAGTTATCGAGCAAGATCTATAGAAATTTTTATGATTTTTTAATCATAAAAGTTTAGTTCAGAGCTTAGAGCCGAGAGTGTAGAGCTAATTATGTGCTTTCGGCACTTTTATAAAATGCTTTAAGCTTTTAGCCTTGTATTTTTAGCTTGCAAAAAAAGGATTGTATTGAAAAAATTAGTATTAATTACACTTACGACTGTTTCGCTTTTTTCTAAAAGTGCCACTGCTACTAAGAGTTGTGAAGTTTTTAATGATTTAAAGCATAATAAAAACTATGGGCATGTAGTTTTAAAACCAGATAATAGTTATCAAATATTGCATCAGCAGAAAGGAAACTACTTTATTAAAGTACCAAATGCAAAACCAATGATGCGTTGGGTAAGTGTTGGCTGTTTTAATGGTACGGCTGAGGCTAAGGTAGAAAACAAAAGCCCCAAGCCTGAAGTTAAAGAGAAAAAGAGTATCTTTAGTAGACTTTTTGGAAAAAAGAGCGAGAGTAAAAATGAAGCTTCAAAAACTTCAGTAAAAAGTAGTGGCAATTTAGATGCACTATTAGTTTTAAGCTGGCATAATACATTTTGTGAAACACATAGTTATAAAAAAGAGTGTAAACAAAATGGTGGAGATGCTAAAAACCATTTAATTCTACATGGTTTATGGCCACAGCCAAGAAATAGAGAGTATTGTGGTGAAAATGCTAAAATTAAACAGTTAGATAAATACAAACAATGGAATGCAATGCCAAAGTTAGATTTAAACTCTAATGTTTTAAGCCTAATGCAAAAGTATATGCCAGGTGTGCAAAGTAATTTACAAAGACATGAATACTATAAACATGGTAGTTGCTATTCTAAAGATGTAAATGGCTATTTTAGCAATGCCCTAACTTTAACTAAAGAAGTAGATAGTACTATTGGTGAATATCTAAGAGAAAACATAGGCAAAAAAGTTAAAGCTATAAATATAAAACTACTAGCTACTAAAACCTATGGCAAAGATATAAAAAACAAAATTGCAATAAAATGCAAAGGCAGAGTATTAAGCGAAATTTGGATTTCAACAAAAGGTAAAGGCAACGATTTAAAAAGCCTAGTAAAAAATGCAAAACCAATCCACTCTACTTGTCAAGAGGCAATAGTAAATGCTCCGGGGAGATTTAAAAGATTTTAGTTACTAACTGAAGTTAATAAGACTTATCAAACAAAATCGCTAATAAAGATAAAATTGCTTATTAAACTTTACTCTATAATTACAGAATAGACAGGTATATCTAATTTTTTTGAACCTTTTAAAAAACTTAGTTCTATTATAAAGCATGCTTCTACACAATTTGCATTTAGCTGCTTTATTAATTCACTTGCGGCTGATGCTGTACCTCCTGTTGCTAGTAAATCATCTATTAGTAAAACATTAGCTGTTGTGTTGTCTTCTTTTTTAAAGGCATCTATATGTACTTCTACTTCATCATATCCATACTCTAGTGAGTATTTTTGAGATACTGTAGTGTAGGGCAGTTTACCTTTTTTTCTAATTGGTACAAAGCCAATTCCTAAGTGTGAGGCTAAAGCGGAACCGAATATAAAACCTCTGGCATCTATTCCTGCTATGTAGTCTAAATTGTACGACTTATATCTATTTACTAAATGTTCTATTAAAGTTTTATAAGCTTCTGCATTGTTTAGTAGTGTTGTAATATCTTTAAACATTATCCCAGGTTTTGGAAAATCTGGTATTACTCTTATTGAACTTTCTATAATTTCTAAATCTTTTTTATTCATATTAATCTCCTTAGCAAGTTAGAATTCAAATCCACCGCCACTGCCTTTATTCATTGTTTCATAAGCTGCTTTTACATAACTATTTCTAAGCTTGCAACCTATAATTTTTTCGCACTTTAGGCAACTATCCACATTATTGTTGTTTTGGCACTCTTTTAGTTCTTTTAATTTGACATCTAGTGCTAAATCGAATTTATCTTTTACTTTATCTTCCACTGTAAGCTTCTTTTACTTTATCTATTTCGTACTTTGAACCAAAGAAGCAAGGAGTTGTGTCGTGTGGATGTTCTGGTTTTATCTCTAGCAGGTTTCTACCTTTATCGTCGATTGCTTCAGCTCCAGCTTCTATGTAGGCTAGGGCAAATGGGATTACTTCGAATAAATCTCTTAATTTACCTTTCGGTTTATCTGTAGTTCCTGGATAGCTGAACAATCCACCACCTTTTAACAAAATTTGGTGTAAATCTGGTACCATTCCTCCGCTGTATCTTAAACGATACCCCTCTTGAAATAGTGATTCTATAAGCTCTTTATGGTAAGGATACCAATTTTTCTGCGTAGAACCTGGGGCATTTAGTTTACCTTTTTGCTCCATAGTAATTTTGCTTTGTTCTACAAATTTATCTCCAACTAATCTGTAATGAATTGGCTTTGAACCTTTGATTGTTTTTACCATTTCCACTCTTGGACCATATACAATATAAATAGATGCTACAATATTTTCACCATTTAATCCACCTTTGTAAATACCAAAAATTGAGCCAACAGATAGATTGTAATCTACAATACTAGAGCCATCTAATGGATCATAACAGACAATATATTCGCCATTTTCATGTAAGTTTAAAATGTCCTCTTTCTCTTCGCTAATTATTGCTTTTATAGAGTTTATATCTTTAAATTCATTCTCTATAATTTCATCGCTTTGAATATCTAGCTTTAGTTGTATATCGCCTGTTTGGTTACTTGTGTCACTATATCCACTTTCTCCAGTTTTAATTAAATTGTCTATTTTTAGTGCTATTTCTTCTATCTTGTTGATAATTGTTTCCATTATAATCCTTTTGTTTAACCTGTTAGAGCTTTACTGCATTTTCCCAAATGTACTCTATAATCTGCTCTGTGTTATTTAAGTCTAGTATTTTAACATTTAATCCATTTAACTGCTCTTGGGGTATGCTATTATCTATTGCAATAGCTTGCAAATATGGTAAATAATCCTCTTCTATTTTGCCTCTAAATATTCCTATGCGTGGTAAATCCCAAGTTTTTAGTCCCTCTACAATTAGTAAATCAAATTTTCCAAAATTTTTAGCTAACTCTTTAAGTGTAGAACTTTGGTGTTTAAAAATTGTTGTCTTAACATCTGAAATAACAGCTACATTGGCACCACTTTTAAAAAATCTATCGCTATCTTTACCCTCAGTATCGAATATAGCTTTGTTTTTTGGGTCATGTTTAATAATTGATAGTTTATATTTATTTCCGAGTTTTTTGGAAATTTTTTCTATAATAGTAGTTTTACCACTACCGGAAGGTCCTGTAAATGCTATTGCTAATTCTTTCATTATACTCCTTTAGAATTATTTTATAATATATAGACTAAATATATGATAAAATTACATAACTGAAGTTACATAAAGGGTTTTAATGAAAACAGTACTCTATATTTTATTTACTTTATTGATTGTTGGATGTAGTTCTAAAAGTGAAACCTTTAAGCAACTTAATGCAAATAAAAACAGTTACAGTAAATTGCAAATGACAAAAATAAAACTTCTTAAAAATACAATAGTATATATTACATACAATAAGCAAAGTAAAAATTATATAGTTGAAATAATTAGCAGAGATAGAGAAGCAGAAGTTACTTTAGACAAATGTTTATTTAATAAAAAAGAAGCAATTATAGAGCCTATTAATAATGAAAATTATGAATGGCAAGATAGCTATTTACTTTACTCTCTGAAATCAACTACTAATAGTGTAAAACTTGACTGTACACTAACAAATGGAGATAAATTTAGTACTACTTTCTAAATCTATCTGTTAATTTAGGATGTAGAAGTTCATTTATTATTTTTGTTATTTTTATAGGTTTACCTAGTAACATTCGATAGATTACATAGTTTGCTAATACCTTTTTTGCATAATGATTAGCTTGAGAGTTATCTACCATCTCTAAACTAATGTATGGTTCGTATGCACCATCTTTAAATATATTTTTTCTCAACATTCTTCTTGTATAGCCAATTCCTGCATTATATGCGTATGCTACAAATATTGGATTATAAAGGTGCTTATTTAAATAGTCTAAATGTGTATTTGCAAATTCAAGAGCTATTTTAGGATTAAACATATCTTCTAATTTTATACTTTGGTGGCGAACCTTTGCTATATGTTTTACCAAAAATGGCATAAATTGCATCATTCCAAGTGCAAATGAGCTAGATACCGAAGCTGGAATAAAGTGACTCTCTTGTCTGCCAAGTGCCAAAAGCATAGCTTGTCTATTTATTGGATATTTATTTAAAATTTCTTTATGTAAAATAGGAAAGTACTGCTTTGTATCGTGACTAGCTTTATTTAAAATATAGTAGTAATAAGATGCTGTGTAAATAGAATTATACTTTTTTTCTAAAACTTGCCAATTTGCTTTTTTAGCAAATATTTTCTTTTTTAGCTTTGCCCATTCAATTGGATTTGTAACATTTATATTTGCATTATTTATTTTGTTAAGTTTCGCTGTTGCTGGCATAGGATAGGGCTTATTTAAAAAGTCTAGTGCAATTAATTTATACATATTAAAGTCGTAGCTATGTGCTACTTTTTGTAGATATTGGCTCTTTTTTGTTGCCATATAGAGCCAAAAAATTGCTCTATCCGCATAAAATCTAGTTGGTGCTTTATAAAATGCATTATAAAAAAAGTAAGATGCATTGTATCTATTTCCAAGTTTTAAATCTCTAAACCCTAAAAGTAGTAAATTATTGTAACTAATTCTATTAGCTTTTATTGGTTTAGAGTTTAAGATTGTATCTTTTAAGTTTGGTAAATTATCTTTTAACACTCTAAAAATAAATTGGTTTATATTCCACTCTTTAGTTAAGTTCTCATAAGTTTTAGTATCTAGCTTATGATCTAGTTTAGTTCTAATCTCTTTACCACCCAATATAAATACAATAAGCTTATCACTATTATTTAAATTTAGCCAACTTTGATAAAAATTGTTACTAGTTTTTAATTGTTTCATAACTATTTTATATCTATCTATATTTGCTTTTGATGGTTTATAAACTCTTTTAGGTAGTGTCAAAGAAGTTTTTTTATTGTAAGCTTTGGCTAACTTACTATTTATTCTAAAAATCATTTTTGCAGATTTAATTGCATCTTCTTTACTTGTGTTATTATCACTAATAAAACGCCAAATATAGAAATCTTTCTCTATAGATTTTGGCATATCTTTTAACTCATCTAAGCTAAGTGCAGATAGAGAGGATATAGTTATTAGAGAGATAGATATAATTTTTCTTATTCTTTTCAAAATATTCTCCGATTAATTGATATTTATTGTGTAATATATTGTATTGTTTATTTTTAAAGTTGCTCTAAATTTTATAATTATAGTAGAGTGCAGTATTCTCACTGCACAAAGGTTAATAAATTCTTAAACTGTATAAAATACTAATTAACAGATTAAGTACAAATATTATTACAATAGGCGAAAGGTCTATACCCGATACAACAACAAATGGCATTTTCTTTCGTACAAAACTAAAAGCTGGCTCTGTAAGTTTGCGTATTGCTTGTACTATTTGATTGTATGGGGCTGGGTTTACAAAGCTCATAAGTGCGGCAATAATTATTATCCAAATATATATTTGAATAAGTGCCGCTGTCATATTTATAAGTGTATTGAATATTAACGACATTTTGCTACCTCCAGTATGTATGGGTTAATGTATCTGTATATTAGCTCTAAATTGGGGCTTTTGTCGCTACCTGTTAAGAGCACTCTTACGGTATTAATAATACTATCTTTATCTAACGAACTATGATTTTTAATATAATCTATAAACTCATTAAAACTCTCTATATATGGAGCATTTTTTATAATATTAACTATCTCTTGCACCTCTTTGGTACAAGGTTTTGGTGCAAAAGTTGCAATTATATGTTCATCTAACTCTTTTATTGTGCTAGAATCCTCTAAATATAGTTTTAAAAGCTCTCCAATATCACTATCGGCAAAGCCAAATATTTTTGATAGCTTAACACTATCAAAATTATCTAAATGCTTTCTATTTAACTCTTTTAAT